>LNFM01006280.1_pt1 | contig 19694 bp, 20 predicted proteins | sample 596031 | NCBI WGS metagenome assembly LNFM01 (sample SAMN04254537, study PRJNA301005) | activated carbon metagenome | isolation source: dual media filters at the Ann Arbor, Michigan drinking water treatment plant | place: USA: Ann Arbor | reverse complement strand
GAGCGGAATCGATTATGGGGGCGGCGATGTCTCGGATGTTGTTTTGTCGAATACAAAACAGTACGCGGCAGAAAACATAAAATTCTGGGACGCAAACGGTTTGGAGGATGATTTACCATTATCAGATCTATTAATTGTCAAAGATGTAATTCAGCATTGGAGCAATGATGAAATTATGTCATTCATTCCAAAATTATCGCGCTTCAAATATGCCTTGATAACAAATGGATTTCAGGAAATTGCAGAAAATTCAAGCAATTATGATATTCAGCCGGGCGGATTCAGGCGGCTGGATTTGGTTAAATCTCCTTTTTTCTTGAAGGGAAGCTACATTTATCAGTTTTATGCTGACGAACACAAAAGAGTGTTTTTGTGTCAAACTTAAAAATTAATATTTAAAGGCAAGGCCAGTTCTCAGGGCCAATATACAAGATTGCGCGTCTTCGTTGGTTTATTGGAACGGGACTCGTCAGTGTTTTCGAATATAATTTTGCTTGATTAGACAGTAGGCACCAACCCTTCGATCAAATCCACCAGCGCAGGCAAGCAAATTCCCTTCAAATCATAATGCTCCACCACACTCGCCCGCGCCGCCGCCCGCAACCCCACCAACGCCTCCGGCTTGGCCAGCATCTCCGCCAGCCGCTTCGCGATCGCCTCGCTGTCGAAAAAATCCACCAGCAGCCCGTTCACCCCATCCGCGATCACCTCCTGCACCGGCGCGGTGGCCGAGCCCAGCACCGCCGCCCCGCAGGCCATCGCCTCCAGCACCGACCAGGACAGCACGAAGGGGAAGCTGAGATAGACATGCGCGGCACTCACCCGGAACAGCGTGTGCAGCTGGTCATGCCGCAGCCAGTCGAAGAAATGCACCCGGCTCATATCCAGCCGCCCCTCGACCTTGCCCATCACATAGTCCCGCCAGCTGCCGCCGCCCGGCGGCGGCCCGCCATAGGCGCCCTTGCTGCCGCCCACCACCACCGCATGCGCATCGGGCCGCAGTTTCTGAAGCGTCACCAGCGCCTCCATGAAATGGTGGAAGCCGCGATAGGCCTCGAGATGCCGCGCGGCATAGGTCACCAGCGGGTCGCCGCGGCGGAAGACGCGGCCATCGGGCAGCGCGAATGCGGCGATGCCGTCGGGGTTGATGGCCGTGGTATCCACCCCCTCATGGATCACGCTCATCTTGGCCTGCACCCAGTCGGGGTAGCGGCTGCGCTGCCACAGCGTCGGCACCATGCCCCAATCGGCGGCTTCGAGTTGGACGAGCTGGCCGGTGTTGAGCATCCGCGTGCGCGCCACCGTGTCCAGCGTCATCGGCCCATAGACCGGGTCGAAGCCGACATCGCCGTCCTTGGCGCGGAAGAAATACTCGCAATGCAGAATGATCCGCGCCTCGGGAAAGATGTCGCGCATGAACAGCGATTCGCCCCAGCCGATATGGGCCGCGATGACGTCCGGCCGGTAGCCCTGCTGGCGCAGCTGTGCGGCGGCGCGGGCCACCATCTGGGCGCGCCGGACATGGGTCTCCAGCCGGCGGAGATAGGGGTGGGCGCGAGCCTGGGATTCCTGACTCATCTCGGGCGCGGCGTAGCGGTGCAGGGTCACGCCGGGGATGGGCGGATTCTGCGCCTCCGCCAGCGCGGTGACGTGATGCCCCGCCGCGGCCATGGCGGCGGCGACATGGCGGAACTGGCCGGGAAAATTCTGATGGATGAACAGGACGCGCATGACGGCCAGAGGTGCCGGCTTGGCGCCGGCTTGTCCAGCCACGCCGCTGGCATGCCCGGCTGCGATCTGGGCCGCGCGTTCAGCCCGCCTCCCGCGCGGCAGTGTCAGCCCGACAGGTCCTGGCCGCCGCTGGCCTTCAGGAGCGCGGGAGCCGGGCCAGAATGGCGCGCATCTGGGTGATTTCGCGCTCCTGGTCGCGGATGATGCTCTCGGCCAGGGCACGGATCTCGGGGTCGCCGCCGTGCTGCAGCACCACACGGGCCATGGCGATGGCGCCCTGGTGGTGCGGGATCATGCCCTGGACGAAGTCGCGGTCGGCATTGCCGGTATAGGTGATGGCCATGTCGCGGTGCATGGTCTCGGCGGCGGCCTGGTAGGCCCGGGTCGACGCATTCGCGGCCGGTGCCGCGGGGGCATGGCCACGATGCTGCCCCTGCGCCCAGGCGAGGGTCCCGGCCGATACCACCACCAATGCGGCGAGAATGATGCGTTTCATCCGATCTGACTCCTTCTGTCGGGAAGCAGGCTCCGCCTTGCCACGCTGGGAAGGTCAAGCGAAATCAGCGGCCGGCGAGGATCGCCGTGGTCGAACGCCCGGGCAGCAGCTCGGCCAGCAGCAGCCGCCCGCCATTGGCCCGCACCTCGGGCCAGCCCACCACCGTCTCGGCGGTGTAGTCGGCGCCCTTGATCAGCACATCGGGCAGCAATGCCGTGATGGTGGCGAGCGGCGTGTCCTCGGAAAAACTGGTCACGGCGCTGACCTGGCGGAGGGCGGCGATCACCGCCGCGCGGTCCTCCAGCCGGTTCACCGGCCGGCTCGGCCCCTTCAGCCGCGCGACCGAGGCATCGCTGTTCAGCGCCACCACCAGCCGGTCGCAGCCCGCCGCCGCCTGGGCCAGCATGGCGACATGGCCGGCATGGAGGATATCGAAGCAGCCATTGGCGAAACCCACCGAAAGCCCCGCCGCCTTCCATTGCGCCACCAGCGCCCGTGTTGCCGCGAGGTCGAGCAGCGCTGAGCCCTCGCCGCCGGCCAATGCCGCGGTCAGCTCCGCCGCCGAAGTCGTGGCGGTGCCGAGCCTGGCCACCACGATCCCGGCCGCGGCATTGGCGATCCGCATCGCATCCTCCAGCGACCGCCCGCCGGCATGGGCCAGCGCCAGGGCCGCGATCACCGTGTCCCCCGCGCCGGAGACATCGAAGACCTCCTGCGCCCGGGCCGGGATCGACAGCATGGAATCCGGCCGCACCAGCATCATCCCCTTGGCCGAGCGGGTGACCAGGATGGCGCGAACCCCGTCGCGCGCCATCACCGCCCGGGCGGCGGCGGCGCAATCCTCGTCGCTCCTGGTGGGCAGGCCGGCCGCCAGCGCCATCTCCGCCGCATTGGGCGTGATGCAGGTGGCGCCGGCATAGCGGCCGAAATCCGCCCCCTTGGGGTCGACGAAAACCGCCACCCCGGCAGCCCGCAGCCGGGCCAGAATGGGCGCGGAGAGCACGCCCTTGCCGTAATCGGACAGGATCACCGCATCGGGCCGGGCCGCCAGGGCGGCCTCGATCGCGGCCAGCAGCGCCTGGGTCTCGGCCTCGCTCAGCGCGCCCGTCGCCTCGTCATCGATGCGCATCATCTGCTGATTGCCGGCCACGACGCGCAGCTTGGTGGTGGTGGGGCGCGTGGCACTTTCGACCAGCGCATCGGTGATGCCGGCGGCGGCGATCGCGTCGCGCAGCGCTTCGCTCCGCGCGCCCACCAGCCCGACCAGCGTCGCCCGGGCGCCGAGTGCGGTGATGTTGCGCGCCACATTGCCCGCGCCGCCGGGCATCGCACTCTCCCGCCCGCGGGAAAACACCGGCACCGGCGCCTCGGGCGAAATCCGCTCCACGCTGCCATAGAGGTAGCGGTCGAGCATCACATCGCCCACCACCAGCACATGCAGGGGCGCGAAATCCAGCATCAGGCCGGCCCCACGCTGTGCTGTTCGCGCAGCTTGTGGAATTGCAGCGCCGGAAAATCCTCTGCCGCCTTGCCCAGCCGCCAGGCCGAGGCGAAGAAACCCACGATCGCGCCGTCATGATCCGTGGCGGCATCGCGGCGATGGACATCGGCGAAGCGGGCCATCTCGGCCTTGTCGCCGGTCACCCAGCGCACCTCGTTCCAGATTGTGTTGTCGAAGCCCGCCGGCACGCCGTATTCCACCTTCAAGCGCGATTGCAGCACATCGAGCTGCAACTGGCCCACCACGCCGACCACGGGCGGCGAGCCATCGAGCGGGCGGAAGAGCTGCACCACCCCCTCCTCCGCCAGCTGGTCCAGCGCCGTGCGCAGTTTTTTGGCCAGCATGGGGTCTTCCAGCCGGATATTGCGCAGGATTTCCGGCGCGAAGCTTGGCACGCCGCGGAAATTGAGGTTCTCCCCCTCCGTCAGCGTGTCGCCAATGCGCAAAATGCCGTGGTTGGCGATGCCCACCACATCGCCGGGCCATGCCTCCTCGGCCACCTGGCGGTCCTTGGCGAAGAAGAACAGCGGCGCGTTCACCGGCACCTGCTTGCCGGTGCGGACCTGGCGCAGCCGCATCCCCTTGGTCAGCCGCCCCGAGCACAGCCGCACGAAGGCCACGCGGTCCCGATGGTTGGGGTCCATATTGGCCTGGATCTTGAAGACGAAGCCGGTCAGCGCGGCCTCCTCGGGCTGCACGTCGCGCGGGTCGGCATGGCGCATGCCCGGCGGCGGCGCGTAGCGCGCCAGCCCATCCAGCAGATGCGCGACGCCGAAATCGCGCAGCGCCGAGCCGAAGAACACCGGGGTCAGCGTGCCCTGGCGGAAGGCCTCCAGGTCGAATTGCTTGAGGCCCGCCTCGGCCAGCAGCGCCTCCTCGGCCAGCTGGGTCGCGCGCTCCTGCCCGACGAGTGCGGCCAGCTTCGGATCCTCGGTGGAGGACATCGGGATGCTGTCCTCCCAGGCCTTGTCGACGGGCATGAAGCGATTGGCCAGGAGGTCATAGGTGCCGGCGAATTCGCTGGCGCGCCCGACCGGCCAGGCCACCGGGGCGGCGTCGAGTGCCAGGGTGCTCTCGATCTCGTCGATAAGTTCGAAGGGGTCGCGCGCCTCGCGGTCCATCTTGTTGATGAAGGTGATGATGGGGATGTCGCGCATCCGGCAGACTTCGAACAGCTTTCGCGTCTGGCTCTCGATGCCCTTGGCGGCGTCGAGCACCATCACCGCCGCGTCCACAGCGGTCAGCGTGCGGTAGGTGTCCTCGGAGAAATCCTCGTGGCCCGGCGTGTCCAGCAGGTTGAAGACGAGGCCGCCCTGCTCGAAGGTCATCACCGAGGTCGCGACCGAAATGCCGCGATCCTGCTCGATCTTCATCCAGTCCGACCGCGTGCGCCGCGCATTGCCCTTGGCGCGGACATGGCCGGCGAGCTGAATGGCGCCGCCCTTGAGCAACAATTTCTCAGTCAGCGTCGTCTTGCCGGCATCGGGGTGGGCGATGATGGCGAAGGTGCGCCGCCTTGTGGCCTCGATGGCGACGCGGCTGGATTCATCGGGCACGCCGCGGTGGGGGGCCGTGTCGGCGCCCAGATCAGGCTGGTTTTCCATGGTCGCTGCGACATAGCCCATGGGGTCGCTGGACGCCATGCGGGCGGCGCGATACGGCTCCTGCATGCTGACCCCGGATGAATGGCAGGCGCTGACGCTCTCGCTGCAGGTGGCCCTTCGCAGCGTGGTGCTGGGCCTGCCGCCGGCCTTGCTGGTGGCCTGGCTGCTCGCGCGTGGGCGGTTCGCCGGCCGCTTCCTGCTCGATGCGCTGGTCCATCTGCCGCTGGTGCTGCCGCCGGTGGTGGTGGGCTGGGCGCTTCTCGTGGTCTTCGGCGTGCAGGGGCCGTTGGGCGCGCTGCTCTGGCAATGGTTCGGCCTGCGCCTGGTCTTCACCACCGAGGGTGCGGCGCTGGCCACCGCCGTGATGTCCTTCCCGCTCATCGTGCGCGCCATCCGGCTCTCGCTCGAAGGGGTGGATGGCGGGCTGGAGGAGGCGGCGCGCAGCCTGGGCGCCGGCCCGATCGATCGTTTCCTCACCATCACCCTGCCGCTGGCCGCACCGGGCATTCTCTCCGGCGCGGTCACCGCCTTCGCCGCCGGTCTGGGCGAATTCGGCGCCGTCATCACCTTCGCCTCGAACATCCCGGGCGAGACCCAGACCCTGCCGCTGGCGATCTACGCCGCCACCCAGACCCCGGGCGGCGAGGCGATGGCGGCGCGCCTCGCCGGCCTGTCCTTCGCCCTGGCCATCTCCGGCCTGCTGCTGGCGGAGTTCCTCGCGCGCAGGCTGCCCCGGCTGCTCGGGCGCGTGGTCTGATGCTCCGGGTCGCGGTGCGGCATGATGTCCCGGGCTTCCGGCTCGACGCCGCTTTCGCTGCGCCGTCCAGCGGCATCACGGCGATTTTCGGTGCCTCCGGCAGCGGCAAGTCCAGCCTGTTGAAGGCGGTGGCCGGGCTGCTGCGGGCCGATGCGCTGGAGGTCACGCTGAACGGCACGGCGCTGCATGGCCTGCCCCCCGAGCGGCGCGGCTGCGGCGTGGTGTTCCAGGAGGCCAGGCTCTTCCCGCACATGAATGTCCGGCGCAACCTCGATTACGGCGCCCGCCGCGCGCCCGCCGGGGGTGGTCCGGACTTTGCGGAGGTGGTGGCGCTGCTCGGCCTCGAAGCCCTGCTTGCCCGCCGCCCGGCCGGGCTGTCGGGCGGCGAGCGGCAGCGCGTGGCGCTCGGCCGGGCCCTGCTCGCCCGCCCCCGCCTGCTGCTGCTCGACGAGCCGCTGGCCAGCCTCGATGCCCCGCGCCGGGCCGAGATCATCCCCTTTCTCGCCCGGCTGCGCGACGCCGCGCGCCTGCCCATGCTCTACGTCACCCATGCGCTGGATGAGGTGGATGCCCTGGCCGACCATCTCGTGCTGCTCGACCACGGCCGCGTGCTGGCCGAGGGCACGCCCGATGCGCTCAGCCTGCGGCCGGACCTGCCGCTGGCGGCCCGGCGCGATGCCGGCGCGCTGCTCAGCGCCGTGGTGCTGGAGCATGACCCGCCGCGCGGCCTCAGCCGCCTGCGCATCGGCCAGGCGGATTGGTGGGTGCGGCTGCGGCCCGAACCGCCCGGCGCCAGCCTGCGGCTGCGGCTGCGGGCGCGCGACGTCTCGCTCGCCCATGCCGCGCCGCAGGGTATGGCCCTGGTCAATGCGCTGCCGGCCACCATCACGGCGGCCCGCCCTGGCCAGGCCGATGACCTGCTGCTGACCCTCGATGTCGCAGGTGCGGCGGTGCTGGGGCGCATCCCGCGCGCTGCCGCCGCGGGCTTCGCGCCGGGCCAGGCCCTGGTGGCGATGATCAGCCCGCTGGCCTTCGACCACAGCGGCGCCGGCTGAACCTGTCATCGAAGCGTCGTTTGATCGTCCTGCCTCCGCATTCTAGGGCTGGAGTTCCCGCGACCGAGGAAGCCGCCATGATCCGCAAACGACATCTCCCCGCCACCGGCCTGGCGCTGCTCGGCCTTGGCGCCGCGGGTGCCACGGCACAGGGCCTTGATGATTCCGGCTTCCGTGGCGCCGGCTCCACCCTGGTCTACCCCATGCTGCTGCAATGGCAGCACAGCCTTGCGCCGCGCGATGGCGACGGCAAGCCGCAGGTCGATACCGAGAATGGCATGGATTACGAGGCCTCCGGCTCCGCTGCCGGGCTGGCGCGGGTGAATGCGCGGGCGGTGGAATTCGGCGCTTCCGACATCGCACTGCCCCCGGCCGAGCTTGAGCGGCTGGGCCTTGCGCAATTTCCCATCGTGACCGGCGGCATCGCCATCGCCGCCTCGCTGCGCGGGGTGACCAGCGGCGCGCTGCGGCTGACCGGCGATGCCCTGGCGAAGATCTATCTCGGCCAGATCACCCGCTGGAACGACCCGGCGCTGGTGGCCCTCAACCCCGGGCTGGGCCTCCCGGCCAGCCCGATCCAGCTGGTGCGGCGCGCCGATGGCTCGGGCACGACCCATCACTTCACCGCCTTCCTGGCGGGTGCGAATGCCGATTGGCGCGGCCGCATCGGCATCCATGCCCAGCCCGGCTGGCCGGTGGCCGGCATCGCCGCGCGCGGCAATCGTGGCGTGGCGGCGGCGGTGCGCGCCAATGAGGGCAGCATCGGCTATATCGAGGTCAGCGAGGCCCGCCGGCTGAACCTGGCCGTGGCGCTGTTGCAGAATGCCGCCGGCCGCTTCGTAGCACCCGAGCAGGTCAATCTCCTGGCCGCCTCTGCCTCGAACCGGCTGGATCCAGCGCAGCATTTCTTCGCCGAGCGCGAGGCGCCGACGGCCGAGGACGCCTATCCGCTGATCGCCACCGTCAATATCCTGGTGCCGCGCCGCCCGGTCTCGGCCGCCCGCACCCGGCGGGCGCTGGAATTCTTCCGCCTGGCGCTGACCGAGGGGCGCGATGACGCCACCCGCCTGGGCTTCGTGCCGCTGGCGCCGGCCCTGGTGCAGCAGGTCACCGCCTATTGGCCGCGGATGATCCAGGGCGCGCGGTAGGGCCTGGCGGGCGGCGGCAGGAGGGGAGCCGGCAGCGCCCCGCCCGGTGCTTCCGCAGCCCGCTAGACCCGCAACCCCCGCAGCGCCGCCACCGGCCTGACATGCTCGGCCTCGGCCAGCCGGCCGATCTCCTCCGGCGCTGGATTGTCGCCATGGGCGTGCTGGAACAGGCCCGTCATCGCCCAGAGCCCGTCGAGCCCCGCCGCCATGGCGCCGGCGAGGTCGGTGTGCGGCGTATCGCCCACCGCGACGATGCGATGCCTCGCCACATCGCCCAGCAGGGCAAGCGTCGGTCCATAGACCGCGGCGTCCGGCTTGCCGATCTCCAGCACGCTGCCGCCCATCTCGCGATAGACATCGGCCAGCGCCCCGGCGCAGAGGATGCGCTCGCCCGCCACCATCACCGCGCGGTCGGGATTGACGCAGAGCATCGGCAGCCCCGCGGCGTGGCAACGTGCCAGGTCGGCGCGATAGGGCTCGACCGAGCGTGGGCCACGGTCCGGGTCCGGCCCTGTGTTGAGCAGAAAGCGTGCGGCGCCGGGCTCGGCCACCAACGCGGCCACGCCCTCATCGACGACCGAGAGATCGCGCTCGGGCCCGATATGGAAGGCCGGCCCGGTGAAGCGTGGGTCGCTCTGCGCCTTCAGCAGCTGCCAGGTCGCCTCGCCGCTGCTCATGATGCCGTCATGCAGATCGGGCGTGATGCCCATCTTGCGCAGCATCTCGTCGATGAACCAGGCGCGGCGCGGCGCGTTGGTGAGGAACACCACGCGCTTGCCGGCTTCGCGCATGGCGCGCAGCGCCGCCACGGCGCCGGGATAGGGCTGCCGCCCGTCATGCAACACGCCCCAGAGGTCGAGCACATAGCCATCATAATCGGCGAAGGTATCGGCGATGGATTCGATGATTCTCAAGCCTCGGCTCCCACCGCGTCGTTGATATGGGCCAGGCCGTCGCGCGCCAGCAGCCCGGCCAGCCCGTCGAGAATGCGCGGCACCAGCGCCGGTCCGGCATAGGCGAAGCCGCTGTAGAGCTGCACGAGTGAGGCGCCGGCCCTGATCTTGGCATAGGCCTGCTCGGCCGAGGCCACGCCGCCCACGCCGACCAGCGCGATGCGGCCCTGGGTGTGGCGGAAGGCCGCGCGCAGCATGGCGGTGCTCTTCTCGAACAGCGGCTGGCCGGAGAGCCCGCCGGCCTCGCCCCGGCGGGCGCTGCGCAGCGTCTGTGGCCGCCCCAACGTGGTGTTGGAGATGATCACCCCGGCCACGCCGCGCGCCATGCAGACATCGAGCAGCGGAAACAGCGCGGAATCGACCAAATCCGGCGCGATCTTCACCAGCACGGGAACGCTGCGCGGCGGCATGGCGGCCAGAATGCCATCCAGCAGCGTCTCGCCCTGCAGGTCGCGCAGCCCGGGCGTATTGGGCGAGGAGACATTGATGGTGACGTAGTCCACCAGTGGCGCGATGGCGGCATAAAGCGCGGGGTAGTCGCGCTCCGGCACCGCACCGTCCTTGTTGACGCCGATATTGGCGCCCAGCGGCGCCGGCAGCGGGCGGGGCAGGGCGCGCAGCCGCGCCAGAAAAGCCTCCAGCCCGGCATTGTTGAAGCCCAGCCGGTTGATCACCCCCTGGTCTTCCTCCAGCCGGAACATCCGCGGCCTGGGGTTGCCGGCCTGCGGGCGCGGCGTGACCGAGCCGGCTTCCAGGAAACCGAAGCCCAGCCGCATCAGCGGCAGCACCGCCGCCGCATTCTTGTCGAAGCCCGCCGCCAGGCCCAGCGGATTGGCGAAGCGCAGCCCCATGACCTGGGTTGCCAGGCTGGGATGGGTATCGGCCGCCGAACGCCCGGCCAGCCCGGCCGAGAGCGCGCGCAGGGCCCAGCCATGCGCCGTCTCCGCATCGATCAGGCGCATCAGGGGGGTCAGGGCGGAAGCCAGGGCTGGTGTCATTCCAGCGGGGAATGCCAGACCCATGCGCGCCTGGGAAGCGCGGGCCATGGCCGGGCCGCGCCGGGCGGGATAGAGGAGCGCCGTGCAAGGACCGCTCCTCCTCATGGCCGGCATCGCCCTGTTCGGCCTGCTCGATGCCAATACCAAGCTGCTGTCCGGCGAATTCAGCCCGGCCCAGGCGCTGGTGTTCCGTCATGGCGTGCTGCTGGTGCTGCTGTTTTCCGCCCGCGGCGTGAGCCCCTCGCTGGGCGGCACGCTCTACACCCGCCATCCCGGGCTGCATGCGCTGCGGGCGGTGTCCATGCTGGGTTCGGGGATGATGTTCTTCCTCACCTTCCGCCACCTGCCGCTGGCCGATGGCTATCTGGTGTTCTTCACCAGCCCCTTCCTCATCATGTTCATGGCCTGGGTTTTCCTCGGCGAGGCGGTGCCGCGCGCTGCCATCATCTGGTCGCTGGTTGGATTTTCGGGGGTGCTGCTGGTGCTGGTGCCGCAGCTCGGCGCGGGCGGCGGCAGCAGCCTGTTCGGCTATGGCTGCGCGGCGCTGGGCACGCTGTTCTATGCCGTGAACATCACCATCAACCGCGCCTTGCGCGGTGAGACGGGCTATGCCCGCCTGCTGCTCTGGCCCAGCGCGCTGGGGCTGCTGGTCTTCCTGCCCTTCGCCATCTGGCTCTGGGTGCCGCCCGGGCCGGTGCAATCGGCGCAGCTGCTGGCCAATGGCCTGCTCGCCGGCTTCGCCACCGTGACCCTGGCCCTGGCCTTCCGCCACGCCACCCCGGCGCGGCTGGCACCCTTCGAGTTCATCGCCCTGCCCTGGAGCGTGGCGCTGGATTATCTTGTCTTCGGCGAAACGCCGGAGCCCTTGCTGCTGCTGGGCGGGGCCGTGGTGGTGCTGGCCTGCGTGATGAGCGAGCGCGCGTTCAAGGCCGCGGCGCGATAGACTCGCATCGCCCAGACGGTGTCGGGGCGATTCAGGTCTAAGCGAAGCCCTCGGGAAAGACGTGAAGCCCATCCGCACCCAGCGGCAATGGCACAACCCGGGTGACGGCCGAGAGCGGCAGCACGCCATGGAGATGCGGGAAAAGCCCGGCGCGGCCGCTGGCCGGTGGCTCGAAGCGCAGCGCGGCACCCAGCGCCTCGACCAGGGCTTCGACCATCACCAGATCCGTCTCGCCCGCGCGGTGCCTCGCCGCCGTGGCCCGCAGCTGCGCCGCGGTCGAGAAATGCAGGAAGCCGTCGCGCCGGTCATCCGCGCTGCCGGTGTATTGGCCCTCGGCCTCCGCCGCCACCCAATCGGCGCGACGGACAAGGGTGTAGATGTGGCGTTCCATGGCCGGTTTTTCACGCCGCCAGGCGGTACAGCGCAAGCCCCCCCGTCTCGGCCAGCGGCATCCGGCCGATGGCCCAGGCCGGCAGGCTCCGCGCATTGTGCCAATGGGTGGCGCCCGGTGCCATGTCGGGCAGGCTGCCGGCCAGGGCGCGCACCGCCACGCGATGGCACATCGCCAGATGCGCATCCTCGCCCGCCACATCCCAGGCCGGCCCGCCCGGACGCCAGCAGCCGAACTGGAAGGGCGCGCGGCAGACCGCGGCGACCATCGCCGCCTCGCCGCCGGCGGGGGCACCCTGGGCGAAGCGCAGCCGCGCCTCGTCACAGGCCAGCGCCATGCGGGCGCGGCGCAGCACCAGCACCGCCAGGGCCTCGATGCCGCGCAGCGCGCAGCCGCCGGCCTCGACATGCAGGGTGCGGGCGAGAATCTCGGTGGGTGTCATCGGCGGGTTGCCTCCTCGAGCTTGTCTTCGATGCGGATCAGGTGGTCGGTGATGCGCTGGTCCACGCCGCGCATGAGTGAGAGCGGCACGTAGGTGCGCGCCACTTCCAGCTTGAAGGCGGCCAGCTCATCGCGGGTGCGGGCCAGGCCGTCGGTCTGCCGCAGGTCGCCGCGCTCGATGCGGCGGTCGAGCTCGCGCCGGATGCCGTGCAGCATCCAGAACAGCGCGATCAGCAGCTTCGTCTGCACCACCGTGACGATCAGCGACGGGGGCAATTCCAAGGGAATCATGATACAGGTCTCCGTTGAGGGCCTGGCACGCCCATGGGCGCGGCCTTGGGGGGCATGGGGTGATGTGGAACGAGCCGTATCTCGAGACCTGTTGCCGCTCCGCGCTGCACCGGCTGCTGCTGGTGGGTGCGGATGGGCGGCCTGACGGCCTCAAGGATGGGCCATGCCTGGTCCGGCTTCAGGGCATGGCCCTCGCCGCGCCGCGGCCCGACGGCCGGTGGCAGATCACCGCCCTCGGCCAGGTCAGCCACGCGGCGCTGGTCACTGGCCGCCCCGCCAGGAAGGCGGGCGGGGCGGCGGCGGCGGCAGGCGGGGCAGTCGCACCGGCTCGCTGAGGATCAGGCCGGCGATCGCATCCAGCGCGTCATCGCGCGCCGCGCGGTCATCCGGTCGCCACTCCGCCATCTCATCGGGCAGCCGCCCGGCCAGCACCGTGTCATGCGCATGCAGCCGGCGCGCCGCCAGCAGCGGGTCGAGCGCGGCCAGGATGCGCTCGTGTTTGGCGCGGCGGCTGACATGCTCGCGCACCGTGCAGGGCACCCGCGCCTCCGACAGCGCATGGCGCAGCATGGCGGGCAGGAACTTGCCCAGGCCATTGGTCTCGACATGCACCGCGGGCAGGTGAAGCTCGCCGGCGATCGCGGCCACCCTGCGGCATTGCTGCGTCGCGCTGTCCTCGGGTCTTTCGGGGTCGTGGGTCAGCCAGGTCAGGCTGTGCAGGTAGTGATGCCCCTCGCCATCGGCGAAGGCCGCCGCCAGCACCGAGCCGTCGCCACCATCGGGCCGGCCGAAGGAGGGGTCCCAGAAGCCGCCGCCCGACACCATGCGATGCCCCATGAGATGGAGCTGCGCCTGGCCATTCGCCTCGCGATAATCCGGCTCGGCGTGGTAGCGGATGATCAGCGAGGGATCGAGGCGGAGCACCTCGCTGCGCACCGCGCGCAGCTGCATCTGCCGGGCGAAATGCAGCGGCCCCACCCGGTCGCGCAGCGCCTCGATCGCCTCGGGCGGGAAGCGCTCCGGCCAGGCGCTTTGCCCGTCGATGCCCAGCAGCGGGATGACGAGGCGACGGTATCCCGCCAGCAGCGGCTCCTCCTGCACGCGATACAGGCTCTGGTTGGTGTGCGGCGTGCCGACGAAGATCTGCGTGCCGCTCGGCACCAGGACGAATTCGCATTCCGCCAGGCGGTCGCGCATGTCCTCGCGCTTGGCGGCGGTGTCGCAATTGCCGGCGACCTCGATATCGTCGCAGATGATCAGCTCGGCCCGTGCGCCGGTGATATTGCCGGTGAGGCCCTGGGCCAGCATCGAGGGGTCGCGCAGCACGCCATGGCGGGCGACGGTGAAGCGGTCCGCCGCCCAGCCATCCTCGCCGCGCGGTCCATCGGGCAGCAACGCCTCGCAGAGCGGGTGCCGCTCGATGATGCGCCGCACCTGGCCCACCATCTTGCCCGCCAGGGACTGGTCGGCCGCCAGCACCAGGATCCGCGATTCGGGGTTGATGAACAGCCACCAGGCGCAGAACAGCCCGACCAGGGTGGATTTGCCCGAGCCGCGGAAGGCCATCAGCAGCAGCCGATGGTCGCCCGCCGCAACCCGCGCATCCAGCCAGCGCGCGATGCGGCGGTGGTGCTGCGGCGTGCCGAGATTCTGGGTCGCGTTCCAGACCCAGACGAACTCGATGAAGTCACTCTTCTGCCTCTGGGTCATCCGACAGGTTCTCCGGTCTGTCGCCGGCCAGCGCGGCGCGGGCATCGGCGACCATGGCGTTCTGCTGGTCCTGGGTGTTCGGGCTGTCGCCGCCATCGAGCTTGAGCAGCGCGTCGATATGGCTGATGGCGGCGCGGGCTGCGGTGTGGCGGGCGAGGAAGGCCCGCGCGCGGTCGGGGTCATCGGCCATGACATCGGCGCGCAGGAAGGCGTTGTATTCGGCGAAGATGACCTGGGCCTGGGTGCCCACATCGAGGTGGATGGCCTTTGGCGGCCGGCGACGGATGGCCATGGCGCGCCCCTCAGACCCGCGGCTTCACGGCGCGGACATGCAGCGTGCCCGCATCCACCGTGATGCTGCCGCCGCTGATGTTCTGCGCGGTGACCCGCACCTGGTCCGTGCTGGCCGTGCCGCCGACTGAGGCGTGGAAGACCACGCCGCCATTCTGGAAGCCGCTCGCCTTGGCGAAGCCCGCACTCACCATGTCACCCTGGCGCACGCCGGGCAGGGTCACGTCGCGGGTGGTGGTGGCGCCGGCGGCGAGGGCGGGAATCGTCCATTCGGCATCGGTGGTGGCGTATTCCCGCACGCCCCAGCGCCGGCCGCCGCCGAACAGCACCATCGGCGCGTGGATCGCCGGCGTGTAGAGCCTGAGCGCCTTGATCACCGCCGAGGCCGAGCCGCCGCGCACGCCGATCACCGCGAAGCTGGCCTGGGGGCTGAGCGTCACGCGCTGCAGCCGGTTCAGCGGCAGGCCGGCCGAGAGGCTGTCGAGGTTCGCATTGCCCTCCCACCACATCGCCGGCGCGCCGGCCCAGATCGCGTTCATGTTCGAGAACAGCACCGTCGCGGTGTCGTCCAGCACATTCTCGGCCGCGTCGAATTGCTGGATGATCGGCCGCAACTCGGTGCCCTCGGCTGCGATGAAGAACTCCTTGCACTGCGAGCAATCCATCACGAAGGCCAGCGCGCGGGAGGTGGGGATGCCCACGCTCTCGGCATTGAGCGTCATCAGCGTGAGGCCGGCGAAGCAGAAGCCGTTCAGCGTGCCGGGCGGGCCGGATGGATTGCCCGAGAGCACGGCCATGCCCTCGAAGCCCACGCCGCCCGCGGTGTCGATGGTCTGGCGGAAGGCGCGGGCGCGGATATTGCCGGCCTCGGCCACCAGCCTGGGCGTGGCGTGCGCCGCCGCCGCCTGGTGCAGCGAAACCACGGTGCCGCCGGCGCGCGTGGCACCCGCCGGGTAATGCACGCCATTGCCGGTGAAGCCGTAGGTGCCGGTATAGGCCACCTCATAGACGCAATCATTGGCGCCGCCGGTGTGGCGGGCGACGAATTCGCTGCACTGCTCCATGCGGATGCCGCGGGCATTGATGCAGCGCGCATCGTCCGCATCGACCAGGAAGGGGATGGCGTCCACGCTGCCCGGCGTGCCCTGGCGCTGCAGCTCAAAAGCGGGGCCGAGGAAGAGGTGCTGGTTGTGCCGGTCATAGGCGCCCGGCGCGTTGGAGAAACGCACGCCGAAGCGCCCCATCGTCGGGTTCACCGCCGAGGCGCAGGCGAAATGCCCGCCGACATAGACGATGGAATTGTTCCAGCCCGCCGCCGCCCCGGTGCGCACATCGAGGCCGTAGCGGTTGTTCACGATGCGGCCGAGATGCATCGTGCTGTCTTCGAAGCCGCGCTCATCGCCCAGGGTGCGGATGCCGATGGTGAAGCCCTCGGCCTGCAGGATCTCGACATGGCTGGCATCGAGGTTGCGGATCAGCAGCCCGATATCGGCCTCGTTGCTCCAGTCGCTCTGGATGGCGCGCTGCACCCGCAGGCCCTCGTAGCGGCGATTGGCATTGCGTGTGCCGCCGCCATTGCCCAGGGTGAGCGCCGCCTGGCCACCGGCGCCGGCGTAGAGGATCACGCCGCGCATGATCAGCCCCGCGGCATCGCCGGGCAGGATGAGCGGCATGGTGGTGCGATGGGTGCCCTCGCCGATCAGCAGGAATTTGCCGGACGCCGCCGCGGCGTTCATCGCGGCCTGCAAGGCGGGGCCATCATCGCTTGTGCCATTGCCGGTCGAGCCGAAATCGCGCGCCGAAAGGGCCTCGGAGAGCTTGTCCTCCACGCTGCGCGGCACGGCGCCGGCAAAGGCGCTGGTGATCGCGCCGCCCTGGGGGAAGACCGTGACCTTGCCGACGGCATCGAAGCCCAGGATGCGGTTGGCCCGACCCTCGGCCAGCGGCAGCACGGTATCGCCGTATTCCGAGGGGTCGAGGCGGATCGCACCGCTCAGCCCGTCCTGCGCCTCCTGCAAAGCCGCCACCTGATAGTCCAGCTCGTCATTGAGGATGCGCGCCCGCAGCACGCCGTTCTGCTGGAAATCGGTGGTGCGGGCGAGCTTGAGGCGGCGGAGCAGGGTCAGCCTGCCGCCGGCCGCCGGCGCCTCGCCGAAAACCACCTGCCCACCTTCGGACAGCCCGGCACCGGTGATGCTGAAGCCGCTGAAGAGCCGCAGGCCATCGAGGCGGATCTCCAGATCCGCATTGGCGAAGATCGGGAAGGGATAGGTGAAGGCGGTCTGCACGCCGTCGGTGGCATACTGGATGCGCGGCGCGACATCGCCGATGCGGATGTGGTCTGCCATGGTCGGCTCGGCTCCTGGGAGGGAAGGGGTTGGGTTAGCGCATTGTTTTCAAGCGATTTTCGAGCAGCCTTGCGAAGCCGCGAGGCCTGAAGACGCTCTATTGCAGCAGGTTGCCCAGCGCGCGGCCGAAGCTCTGCCCGGCGCGGGCGAAGCCGGTCAGGCTGGCATCGGGGTTGAGCAGCGAGGCGCGGCCGGAGGAGAGGCGCGCCCGGAAAACCGCATCGCTGTCATTGGCCGAGGCGGCGGTATCGGCGGCCAAGCCGGTGGTCAGCGCCGCACCCGAGCCCTCATCGGGCGCAACACCCCCCGCCGCGAGGCGCGCGCGGGTGGTGGCCGTGCTGCGGGCGAGTTGCACCTGCCGGGCGCGGGCTTCCGCCTGCTGCTGGGCGATGAGCTGGTTCTGCCGCTGCACCTCGACCGACTGGTTGGCCTGCGCCTGGGCGAGCTGGGTGCTGTATTGCGCCTGGTTGTTTCGGTTCTGGGCGTAGATGCTGGCGCCTGCGCCGACCAGCGTGGCGATGGAAGCGAGAGCGGCCATCAGTCGGTGATCCTCATCTCGGTGGTGACGGAAAGCAGGGTGAGCGGCAGCGGCGTGTCGTCCTCGATTCGCCAGAGCGGCCGGGTGGCATCGCGGCGCCAGCCGAGCGCGCGCAGCCTGGCATCGCCGGTGAAGGGCACGGGTCCGGCATCGAGCAGCGCGGTGTCCAGCCGGCGGAAGGGCACCGGCTCCGACCCACGGCCGACATCGACGGCCAGTGCCGCGGTGCCGAGCAGGCGGAAGGTGACGGCGACGAGCCGCAGCGGTGCGGCCCGCACGCCAGCCGGGGTCAGCAATTCCGGCGGCAGCGGCTCCACCACATGGGCGAAGCGCAGGCCGATCTGGACCGATGCCGCCGGCTCGTCGAGCGTCACGGCGCCGCCGCTCACCACCGCATCGCCACGCGGCGCGCCATCGGCCAGCACGCCCACCGCCTGGCCCTGCAAATGCCCGAGCCCGCTCCAACGCGCCTGCTCCGCGCCCGCGCTGCCGGTCAGCGCGGCGTCGAGGTTCAGGGCATCGTCGAAGCGTTCCAGGCGCTGGCTGCCCAGCCTTTCGACCACGGCCCAGACCACGCCCTCGATCTCGGCCAGGGCGCGGAAGGCGCCGGGCGTGGCCTGCGCGGTCCAGGCGGTGACCTGCTCGGCGCGGAACAGGGTGAGCGTGGCCAGGCTGCCATCGGCCATGGCGACATGCAGCAGCCGGCGTTGCTGGTCATAGGCCATGCTGACCGGCGTCCGCATGAGGTGCGAGGCCACCAGCGCCAGGTCGTTCGCCTGATAGGCCTGCTGCACGTCGGTATAGGTGAATTCATAGACGCCGCGGCCGTTGCGGGCAGCGAAGATGGTGCTGCCATCCACATCCACCGGCTGCACCAGCCGGGTCACCGGGCTGCCGATGCGGGTCTGCCGGGTGAGCTGGATGGAGGAGGGCGTCAGCGGGTCGCCGCTCACCATCCATTCGCCGCCCGAGGTGAAGACCTGCAGGTTGCGCCCCGAAAACACGCCGCGGATCGCGTTCACCTGGTCGCTCATCAGGCCGAAGCTGATCGCCTCGTCATCGAGGCCGGTGCCGGTGCTGAAATTGTACAGGTCGCCGGTGCGCGACAGCCACAGCCGGTTGGGCAGATCGCGCGAGCCGCCGATCACCAGCCTGTCCTGATGGAAGCAGACGCAGACCGGCCAGCCGCGCAGCGTGGAGAGCGCGCCCTCCTCCCAGTCGAAGCTCGCGCCGGTGCCCGCCAGCGTATCCAGCACCTGGCCCGTCACCTGCGTGGCCGAGACCACCGACGAGATGTCCACCCGCCTGCCTGCGATGCGCAGCCTGGTGCCGAGGTGCTGGCTGGTGAAGACCGCGGCCGAGGCCGTGATGGTCACGCCGCCCGTCGTGCCGCTCGGCGTGAGCGAGACGTCGAGCGGCGCGAAGCGATAGGTCGGCACCTCGCTGAAGGGCCAGTTGCCGATGCTCCAGCTGGTGTGGCTGCTGCGGGTGATGCGCAGCGGTGCCATGTCGGGGTGGCAGACCAGCAGCGTATCGGCGCTTTGGGTATAGGCCAGCTGGGGCAGCATCGCCTCGGTCCAGGGTGCCGCCAGCGATGTCACCTCGGCATCGCCGATGAAGACCTGCAGCCGTGCGGCGCTGAGCACGAGCAGGTAGGTCTGCTCGGTGTTGAACTCGAAGGCGACGAGGCGCGCGGGGCCGGGCAGCGTCGCGACATGGCGCAGCCCCGGCCGCCGGGTCAGCCCGCCGGTCGACTGGATGAAGACGTTGCGCAGCGCGCGGGCGCCATTGGCATAGGCGCGCAGATCGGCCCGGCCCAGCAGCTCGGGCGCCAGCTCGCCGGCGGCGAAGCTCGATTTGAAGGAACGGCTTTCGGCCATGGTCAGCCCCTCACCGCGAGCAGCGGGAAGTCGCGGATGGCGCGCGGCGTGGCCTGCGCGCTGTCGGCATGCCGCGCGGCACGCAGCTCGGCCTCGGCCTGGTTGAACAGCAGCTGCGCGCGCGAGGTCGCCTCGGTCAGCGGAATGCAGAATTCGGCGGCCAGGCGGGTGGCCAGCGCCGAGGCGAAGAAGGGCGGGAAGGCGGCCTCATCGGGGCGGAAGATATAGGCCAGCACCACCTGCTCTGCGTCGCAATGCAGCCGGTCCTCCAGGATGCGGTAGCACAGCCCCTGGCTGGAGCCGGGGCTGCCGGCCGAGAGAACGCGCAGAAAGCCCGCGGGCAGCTGGAAGGCGTATTGGAAATCGGCGGTGGGCACCGCGGCCAGGCGCGGCAGGCTGTCCTGCCCGGTGGCGAAGGACCAGGGGTGGAGCGAGAGCATGCCGTCGCGCGTGGCGGGGTAGAGGTTGGCCGCCACTTCCGCCTCGGCGGTGCCTTCGTCAAGCGAGGCGATGGGCTGGGCGCCGATCTTGATCAGCGCGCGCGAGCACAGGGCGAGGGCGGTGAGGGCCATCGGAAGCTCCTGATTGGGGGAAGGGGGCGGGGCGCGCACCCCGGGC
>LNFM01014399.1_pt1 | contig 19702 bp, 17 predicted proteins | sample 596031 | NCBI WGS metagenome assembly LNFM01 (sample SAMN04254537, study PRJNA301005) | activated carbon metagenome | isolation source: dual media filters at the Ann Arbor, Michigan drinking water treatment plant | place: USA: Ann Arbor | reverse complement strand
GGGGCTGAACATCCACAACATGGTCAACAAGAGCCGCGGCGAGATGGCCTACACGCTGGTCGACCTGGAAACGCCGGTCGGCGCCGAGGTGCTGGCGGCCCTGGGCGCGATCGAGGGCGTGCTCTCGGTGCGCTACCTGCCCGCTGCCGCCTGAAGCCATGACCGCCGGCGCTGGCGAAGGTGGCCCGCCGCGGCTGCACCTGGCCGCCGACGGCTACCCCACCGTCACGCTGCAACGCCCGCGCCACCGCAACCGCCAGCACCGCGAAGACCTGCTGGCGCTGCAGGCCCAGTTCGCGCAGGCGGCCGCCGACCCTGCGGTGCGCCTGCCGGTGCTGACGGCCACCGGCCCCGTGTTCTGCGCCGGCTTCCACCTCGGCGAGCTGGAAGCGAGCAGCACGCAAGACGCCGCCAGCGCCGACCCGCAGCTTTTCGAGCACACCGTCGACGCGCTGGAAGCGTTGCCGCTGCCCACCGTCGCGCGCCTGAACGGCAGCGCGTGCAACGCTGCGCACAGAGCGCCGATCTGCGCGAAGGCCTGGCCGCCTTCGAGGCGCGGCGCGCGCTGCGCTTCACCGGGCGCTGAGAACTCACGCGCGCCGGGCGCGCAGGGCGACGCCGTAAGGTAAGGCGCCGCAATACGACCCAGGGTCCATGACACCTGCGCTGCGCCTGCTGCTCGCCATCGTCGTTGGCCTGGGTGCCGCCGGCCCCGTGCTGCAGGGCCAGGCCCTCGACGGCCGCGCCTACGACCTGGCACAGCGGCGTGGCCGCGTGGTGATGGTGGTGCTGTGGCGCAGCAGTTGCCGCGTCTGCATGGACAAGCTGCCCGAGCTGCGCGCCAACGCCCAGGGCTGGAAGGCAGCGCCTTTCGACCTGGTGCTGGTGAACCTCGACGCCGATGCCGGCGACGCCAGCACCTACGACCGCCTGCGCCGCCAGGTGGCCGGGCGCGAAGACGGCGTGCACGGCTTCTGGCAGGGCCACCTGCAGATGCCGGCCGACTGGGCCGCCTCGCCGCGGCTGCCGCGCACCCTGGTCATCGACCGCGAAGGCCGCATCGCCGGCGACCACGCGGGTCGCGTACCGGCAGAGGCCTGGAACCAGGTCGCCGACCTGCTGCCCTGAAACGTCACGGGCCGGCGGTTCGCACCGCCGGCCCGTGGGCTCTCACGCCGGGACGATCAGAGCCGCTCGAACACCGCCGCGATGCCCTGCCCGCCGCCGATGCACATCGTCACCAGCGCGTAGCGGCCGCCGGTGCGGTGCAGTTCGTAGATCGCCTTGGTGGCCAGGAAGGCACCGCTGCAGCCGATGGGGTGCCCCAGCGCAATCGCGCCGCCGTTCGGGTTGACCTTGCTCATGTCGAGCTCCAGCCCGCGCGCCACGGCAATGGCCTGCGCCGCGAAAGCTTCGTTGCTCTCGATGACGTCCATCTGGTCGAGCGTGAAACCGCCCTTCTTCAGCGCCAGCTTGGTGGCCGGGATCGGGCCCTCGCCCATCACGTCGTTGGGCACGCCGGCGATGGCGTAGCTGGCCAGACGGGCCATCGGCTTGTGACCGGCGGCGGCGGCCACGGCGGCGTCGGCCAGCACGAAGAAGGCCGCGCCGTCGTTGATGCCCGAGGCGTTGCCCGCCGTCACCGAGCCGTCCTTCTTGAAGGCCGGCTTCATCTTGGCCAGCGTCTCCAGCGTCGTGCCGGCCTTGACGTGTTCGTCGGTGTCGAAGGTCACCTCGCCCTTGCGGGTCTGCTTGACGATGGGCACGATCTGGCTCTTGAAGCGGCCCTCGGCGATGGCGGCGGCCGCCTTGCGGTGCGAGTCGACCGCCAGCTGGTCCTGCTCTTCACGCGTGATGCCCCACTTGGTGACGAGGTTTTCGGCGGTGATGCCCATGTGGCCGACGCCGAAGGGGTCGGTCAGTGCGGCGACCATCGCATCGATGAGCTTGGTATCGCCCATGCGTGCGCCGTTGCGCATCGCGGTGGACAGGTAGGCACCGCGCGACATCACTTCCACGCCGCCGCCGATGCCGTAGTCGCAGTCGGCCAGCAGGATGTTCTGCGCCGTCGTCACGATGGCCTGCAGGCCCGACGAGCACAGCCGGTTGACGGCCATGGCCACGCTTTCCATCGGCAGCCCGGCCTGGATCGAGGCCACGCGCGCGACGTAGGGGTAGCGGCTCTCGGTCGGGATGCAGTTGCCCACCGTCACGTAGTTGATGGCCTTGGGGTCGACACCCGAGCGGGCCACGGCTTCCTTCATCACGGTGCCGGCGAGTTCGGCCGGCTCGATGTCGGCCAGGCCGCCATTGAAGGTGCCGATGGCGGAACGGGCTGCGCCGAGAACCACGACGTCGCGCTTGCTCATGGGGATGTCTCCTGTAGGTTGGGGGGTCGAAAGCCGCTAGTGGGCACCCGGCGGCTGGCAAAAGGCTGACAAAGCCGCCGGGCAGAGCTTACAGGCCGTGCCGGGCCGACCGCGCTGCCCTGCAGCGGCGGCCGTGCTTGGGCAGAATCTTGCCATCAACCATCCGCCGCCCGGGCACCGCCGGCGTTTCGACCCTGCCGCCGTGGCCACCGCAGTCCCCGCCCCCGTCACGCCGCTCAGCCATCACGAGATCGTGGGCTTGGTCGAGCCGTTCACGCGGCGCGGGCGCCATGTCGACCTGGCGGCCAGCGACCGCGCCGCGCGCAAGCTGGCCTTCAAGCCGGTCGATCACCCTGCGGCCGGCGAGGTCTGCCCCGCGCTGCGCGAGACCTTGCTGCTGGAAAGCAGCGGCAGCGGCCGCTGGCGCCTGAAGCGCCTGCTGACGCTGCCGGGCGGGCTTCAGGCCGGGCTGGACGTCGAAGGCCCCACGCCGGCCGAACTGCTCGCGCGCGTGGCCGCCATCCCGCTGCAACGCCAGGTCCTCGCCGGCGCCGGTTTCGTGGTGGCCAAGCAAATGCGGCTCGAAGCGCGCAGCCCGCTTTCGCCCCAAGCCCTGGCGGACGAGCCGGCTCTGGCCGCGGCCCCGGTGCTGATGCACCAGGCCACGGCGCAGATCGACGGCCTGCGGCTGCAGATGAAGTTGAGCCCGGTCAAGGGCATCTCGGGCGAAATCGACCTCGAACCCACCGGCGACGAGACGATGGACCTGCCCGACGACCTGCTGGCCGTGCTGGGCTGGAGCTGGGCGCGGCTCATCCGGCGCCAGCAGGGCTGGACGACCCGCCTGCGCCTGCGCGGCGAAGGATTCAAGCGTGCCCACGACGCCGAGACCAAGCTCGAACTGGCCGTGCGGCACCTGGCGAAGACGCTGGCCGAACCGCCTTCGCGCTTCCACGACCAACGTGTGGGCGCACGCTGGGGCGTGGTGGCCCGGCGCACGCTGCCGCTGCTGGGCAGCGCGGTGATGATCGCGGCCGCCGGCATCTTCGCGAAGCTGGAACCCGACCTGGCGCAGGATTCGGTGCTGCGCATGCTGATCTTCCATGCACCGCCCATCCTGCTCGTGATCCTCTTCAGCCTGAACGAGCTGCCGCGGGTGGAGATCCCGCCGCTGCCGCGCCGCCCGCGCGGCGACAGCTGGCGGCGCCCGCGCGCCGCCGCCGCCAGCGCCTGATCCCGACCGCAGCACCAAGCGCTGCATGCACGAAAGCGACGATGCCCGGCAACCCGATGAACATCCCACCGATCTCGATCGCCGCGGCCAAGGCGGCGCTGATCGAGCAGTACGCCGACCCGGTGCTGCGCCGCCGCGCCACGATGCTGTGGGGCACCCGCGGCGTGGGCAAGTCGTCGGTGGTGCGCCAGGTGGCGGCGCACTTCGGCGTGCCCCTGGTCGACCTGCGGCTGACGACCATCGAGCCGGTGGACATCCGCGGCGCCATCTATGCCGACGAGGTGCAGGGCAAGACGGTGTGGTTCCCGCCCGAGTTCCTGCCCACGCCCGACCAGCCCGCGGGCATCCTCTTCCTGGACGAGTTGACGGCCGCCGACCAGCGGCTGCAGATCAGCGCCTACTCGCTCATCCTCGACCGCAAGGTGGGGCATTACCTGCTGCCCGACGGCTGGCAGGTGATAGCCGCGGGCAACGCCAGCTTCCACGGCGCCGTCAGCCACGACATGGGCACGGCCCTGGCCGACCGCATGTTCCACTTCAACGTGCAGACGGTGGTCGAGGCCTTCCTGGCGTATGCGCTACAGCAGCAGTTCGCGCCCGAGGTCATGGCCTACCTGAAGGTCAGGCCCGACAAGCTCGACGACACGCAGGCGCAGCTGGCGGCCGACCACCTCGTCGGCGCCAGCCCGCGGGGCTGGGAAGACGTGTCGCACGTGCTGAAGTCGTCCTTGAGCGAAAGCGCCCGGCGCGCCTTCGTGCAGGGTCGCGTGGGTGCGGCCAACGCAGCGGAATTCTTCGGCGTGCTGCGCGAACTGCAGGCCGGCGCCGACGTGCTGCGGCTGCTGGCCGCGCGCCCCGGTGAGGAGACCGCTACGCTGCTACCCACCACGCTGGACGGCCTGTACGGCATGCTCTACGGCCTGCTGGCCGCCTGCACCGACGCATCCATGCTGGCACGCGCGCTCGAGATCATCGAGCAGCTGCCCGACATCCGCAGCGGCGCCGGCCTGCCCATCCGCGAGGCGCAGACGCTGGCGATGGAACTGCTGTTCCAGAAGGCGCTGGAAACCGGCCTGGAAGCCACGGTGATGGACAGCCCCGTCTACCGCCGCTACAGCGAACGCCGCGCCGCCGAGGGTCAGGTCGGCTGATGGCGACGGCCGGCGCTGGCGGCGTACGGGCCGCGCTGCACACCGGCCACCGCGGCACGCGTGCCGTGCAGCGCATGGTGGAGTACGCGCCGTCCACGGGCGGGCTGGCGCTGTGGATGCACCACCATGATCTGAAGACGCACGACCTGGCAGCGGATGGCGCCGAAGGCCAGCCCCCACCCGTGGCCACCGACGGCCACCGCCTGATCTACAGCCCCGCCTTCACCGCCCTGCCCCTGCCCGAGCAGACAGGCTGGGTGGCGCACGAGGTGCTGCACATCGCGCTGCGCCACGCCCAGCGTTACCTCGCGCTGCAGGCGCTGGTGGGCGACGTCGACCTGCCGCTCTTCAACCTGTGTGCCGACGCCATCGTCAACAGCACGCTGTCGCACCTGACCTGGCTGACCTTGCCCAAGGACGCGGTGCATCTGGATGCCTTGCTCGAATCCACGCTGGCGGTTCAGCAAACACCCGAGCAGCTGCTACTGGAATGGGACGTCGAGCGCCTGTACCGCGAGATCGACGACCGCCGGCCGGCGCGCGGCGGCGGCCGCTCGCAACAGCAGCGCAGCGGGGCGAAGGGCGACAGTCGGGATGGCCACGCAGCCGCCCCCCAGCCGCAGCGCGAAGACGGTCCGCGCGCCGCCCGCGCCCGCGCCCTGGCTGTCCGCACGCAACCCGACCTGCAACCCGGCAGCGGTACGCGCGACGCCCCCGAGGCCGAAGTCGAGCGGGCGCGCGAGTGGTGCGAGCGCCTGCTGCGCGCCCACGCGGGCGACGGCGCCTTTTCGATGCTGCGCACCCTGGGCGCCGACCTGCCGCGCACACGCACGCCCTGGCAGCAGGTGCTGCGCACGCAGCTGGCGCGCGCGCTGACGCCCAGGCTGGACGTCGCCTGGTCGCGCCCGGCGCGCAGCTACATCGCCAACCAGGGCCGCAACGCCGCCGGCCACCGCATGCCCTGGGAACCAGGCTTCAGCATGGCCCGGCGCGTGCCGCGGCTGGCGTTGGTGGTCGATGTCTCGGGTTCGATAGACGACGCGCTGATGGAACTCACGCGGCGGCTCGAAGCCGGCCTGGTGCTGGTGATCGGCGACGACCGCGTGCGCGAGGTGCTGCACTGCCAGCCGGGTCGATCGGGCCTGGACGACCTGAAGTTCGAAGGCGGCGGCGGCACCGACTTCACGCCGCTGTTGCAGGAGGCCGACACCCACCGCCCCGACATCGGCGTCGTGCTCACCGACCTCGACGGCCCCGCGCGCTTCAAGCCGGGCTGGCCGGTGGTGTGGGCCGTGACCGAAGCGCACGCGCATGCGGTGGCGCCTTTCGGACGTCTTCTGGTGCTGCGCTGAAGCCCGGGCCGGGCCAAGCCCTGCGCGCCCGCCCGACCTGACAGGTCTTACAGCTGTTCCTGCACGGCCACAGCTGCCAGCATGGCTGGCGCCGTCTTGGCGCGAACCATCCACAACAGCCAGGAGTTTTGATGATCGAACTGAAGACAACACCGCCCAGCGCGACGTCCCAGCGCGCACAAGAACAGCGGACCCAGGGCGGCATGGTCGAACTGAGCGTCGACCAGCTGAAGCATGTCGCCGGTGGCGGTTTCATCCTCTCCGAAGACCTGAAGTACAAGCCGCCGGTCAACAACGGCTTCATCCTGAGCGAATAACTCGCCCGATCGGCCTTGCGGCGCCCGCGGGTTCAGGCCTGCGGGCGCCGCTCTGCTTCTGCCCGCCGCCGCACCGCGGACGCCAGCCCCTGCAGCACCGGCACGGTCTGCTCGAAGCCCAGGCAGGCGTCGGTGATCGACACACCGGGCTGCAGCGGCCGGCCGGGCACCAGGTCCTGCCTGCCGGCCTCGAGGTGGCTTTCGATCATCACGCCGACGATGCGCGTGTCGCCCGCAGCCACTTGTGCCGCCACGTCCTGCGCCACGTCCACCTGCCGCTGGTACTGCTTGCGGCTGTTGCCGTGGGAGACGTCGATCATCACGCGCTCGGGCAGGCCGGCGGCGCGCAGCAATTCGCAGGCCGCGGCGACGCCGGCGGCATCGAAGTTGGGCGCCCTTCCGCCGCGCAGGATGACGTGGCAGTCGGCATTGCCGCGGGTCTCGAAGATGGCGGCCATGCCCATCTTCGTCATGCCCATGAAGGCGTGCGGCGCACGCGCAGCCAGGATGGCGTCGGCCGCCACCTGGAGGCTGCCGTCGGTGCCGTTCTTGAAGCCCACCGGGCAGCTCAGGCCCGACGCCAGCTGGCGGTGGCTCTGGCTTTCCGTCGTGCGAGCGCCGATGGCGCCCCAGCTGACCAGGTCGCTGATGAACTGCGGGCTCAGCAGGTCGAGGAACTCGGTGCCGGTGGGCAGGCCCAGGGCGGTGAGTTCCAGCAGCAGCCGGCGCGCACGTTCCAGGCCCTCGTTGATGGCGAAGCTGCCGTCGAGGTGCGGGTCGTTGATGTAGCCCTTCCACCCTACGGTGGTGCGCGGCTTCTCGAAGTAGGTGCGCATGACGATCAGCAGGTGATGCTGCAAATCGTCGGCGACGGCCTTCAGGCGCCGGCCGTATTCGATGGCCTGCGCGTGGTCGTGGATCGAGCACGGCCCGACGACGACGACGAGCCGGTGGTCGCGGCCGTGCAGCACGTCGGCGATGCGGCGGCGGCTGCCTTCCACCAGCGCCAGCGTGCCTTCGTGCACCGGCACACGTTCCTGCAGCAATGCAGGTGTCATCAGCGGGCGCACGGCGCCGATGCGCACGTCGTCGATGCGGGTGGTGTCCAGCGTGCTGTCGCGCACGCCCACTTCCTGGTCGTGGCGGGGGTCGTCGATGCGGTTCATGGCGCGATTGTCTGCCAGCGCCCGGTGTGACAATCCGAACCCGATCCGCAACCGCGGCCGCACGAGGCCGGACCATGGAACTCTCGACCTGGCTGGCTTTTTTCTTGGCGTCATGGGCCATCAGCATTTCGCCGGGCCCCGGCGCGCTGGCGGCCATGAGCGCGGGCCTGAACCACGGCTTCAGGCGCGGCTATGCCGCCACGCTGGGCCTGGTGCTGGGCATCTGGACGCAGCTGCTCGTCATCGGCGTCGGCCTGGGCGCGCTGCTGGCCACCTCGGCCACGGCCTTCGTGGCGCTGAAGTGGCTGGGCGTGGCCTACCTGGTGTGGCTGGGCATCCAGCAGTGGCGCGCGCCGGCGCGGCCGCTGGCGGAACTGCAGGCCGACGCGGGCGCCGTGACGCCGCGCACGCTGGTGCTGCGCGGCTGGATGATCAACGCCGTGAACCCCAAGGGCACGGTTTTCCTGCTCGCCGTGGTGCCGCAGTTCATGGACCTGCAGCAGCCGCTGCTGCGGCAATACCTGGTCATCGCGCTGACGCTGGGTTTCACCGACATGGTGGTGATGGCCGGCTACACCGCGCTGGCCGCGCGCGTGCTGGCCGAACTGAAGTCGGCCGCGCACATGCGTGTGCTGAACCGCGTCTTCGGCGCGCTCTTCGTGGTGGCCGGCGCCTTTCTCGCGGTGTTCAAGCGCTCGGGCTGAATTGCGCGCTGGATGCGCTGGCGACCTGCATCATCTGCGCCACCACGGCCAGGGCGACCAGTTCGGGTTCCTTGCCTTCGATGCCAGGCAGGCCTATAGGGCAGGTGATGCGCTCGACGAGCGCCGCGTCGAAACCCCGTACGCGCAGCCGGTGTTCGAAGCTCGCCCGCTTGCTGCGGCTGCCGATGAGGCCGAACCAGCCGAAGTCGGCGCGCGCCAGGATGGCCTGCGTCAGCGCCAGGTCGAGTGCGTGGCTGTGTGTCAGCACGAGGTAGAAGCTGCCCGGCGCGGCGCTGGCGACCTCGGCCTGCACGGGTTCGACGCAACGCCTCTCGATATGCGGCGGCAGCGGCCAGGCCGGGAATTCGCTCTCGCGTTCGTCCATCCACTGCACGCGGCAGGGCAGCGTGGCGAGCAGGTGCACCACAGCGCGGCCGACATGCCCGGCACCGTAGAGCTGCAGCGTGAAACGTGGCGCGGGCTCGGGCCAGGCCGCCGGGTCGCAACTGTCAAGTGACACGAAGCGCAGGCCGAGCACGCCGCCGCAGCACTGGCCCAGGCTGGGGCCGAGCGCGATGCGCTGTTCGTGTGGGGCTTCGGCCAGCGCACCCCTGGCCAGCAGCACCCGGGCGTCGGCGATGGCCTGCAACTCCAGGTGCCCGCCACCGATCGTGCCGATGACTTCCTGCGCCGACACCAGCATGCGCGTGCCGGCGCCGCGCGGCACCGAGCCCTGGCTGCGTGTCACCTCCACCACCACCGCGCTGCGGCCTTCGGCGATCCACCGCAGCGCCGCTGCGCGCAAGTCGGTCATGGCGCTGGCGTCATGCCGATACAGCCTGCACGGCGCGGACCGCGCGCAGCAGCACCTCGGGCGTCGCGGGTGCCTGCAGCGGCGGGTCGACGCGGTGCCCACCCACGGCAGAGACGGCATCGCGCAGCGCGAAGAAGACGCTGAAGGCCAGCAGCAGCGGCGGCTCGCCGACGGCCTTGCTGCGGTGGATGCTGTCGTGCAGGTTCGGCCGGTCGAAGAGCCGCACGCGAAAGTCGGCCGGGCAGTCGTTGGCGGTCGGGATCTTGTAGGTGCTGGGCGCGTGCGTCAGCAGCAGCCCGGCCTTGGCCGAGCCGTCGGCCGGGTGCCACACGAGTTCTTCCATGGTGAGCCAGCCCATGCCCTGGATGAAGGCCCCTTCGATCTGGCCGATGTCGATGGCCGGGTTGAGGCTGCGTCCCGCGTCGTGCAGCACGTCGGCGCGCAGCAGCTTCCATTCGCCGGTCAGCGTGTCCAGCAGCACCTCGCTCACCGCGGCGCCGTAGGCGAAATAGTGGAAGGGCCGGCCCTGCAGCGTGGTCTTGTCCCAGTGCAGGCCGGGGGTGGCGTAGAAGCCGTCGCTCCACAGCTGCACACGCGCCAGGTAGGCCTGCCGCACGAGATCGGCGAAGGGCAGCGACTGACCGGCAAAGTGCACGCAGCCGCCGCTGAAGGCCATGTCGGTCGCGCTGCCGCCCCACTTCGCCGCGCAAAAGGCGGCCAGGCGTTCACGCAGCTGCTGCGCGGCGTGCTGCGCGGCCTTGCCGTTGAGGTCGCTGCCGGTGCTGGCCGCGGTGGCCGAGGTGTTGGCGACCTTGGTCCCCAGCTCGTGCGCCACCACCTGCGCCACCTTGGTGTTCAGGCCCTGGCCCATCTCGGTGCCGCCGTGGTTCACGAGCACGCTGCCGTCGGTGTAGACGTGCACCAGCGCGCCGGCCTGGTTCAGGTGCGTGACGTTGAAGCTGATGCCGAACTTCACCGGCGTCAGCGCCAGGCCCTTCTTCAGCACGGGGCTGTCGGCGTTGAAAGCGGCGATCGCCGTGCGGCGCGCACGGTAGTCGCTGCTGGCTTCCAGTTCGGCCAGCAGGTCGTGCAGGCAGTTGTCGTCGACCCGTTGACCGTAGGGCGTGACGTTGTTCGACGACGTGCCGTAGAGGTTGGCCTTGCGCACGTCCAGCGCGTCGCGCTCCAGCGTGCGTGCCACGCTGTCGATCAGGACTTCGATGGCGAAGGCGCCCTGCGGCCCGCCGAAGCCGCGGAAGGCGGTGTTGCTCTGCGTGTTCGTCTTCGTGCTGATACCGTGCACGGCCACGTGCGGCAGCCAGTAGGCGTTGTCGAAGTGGCACAGCGCACGCGTCATCACCGGGCCGGAGAGGTCGGCCGAATGGCCGGCATTGCTCAGCATCGTGGCCTCGGCACCGAGCAGCCGGCCTTCGCCGTCGAAGCCGACCTCGGCCTCGACGTGGAAGGGGTGGCGGCGGCCGGTGATCAGGAAGTCGTCGTCACGGTCGATGCGCAGCTTCACCGGCGCACGTGACCGCAAGGCCGCCACCGCGGCCACGCAGGCGAACAGGGCGCTCTGCGATTCCTTGCCGCCGAAGCCGCCCCCCATGCGCCGGCATGCCACCTGCACCGCGTGCGCCGGGCGCTGCAGCACCTGGGCGACGTGGTGCTGCATCTCGCTGGGATGCTGGGTGCTGCAGTACAGCTTCAGGCCGCCGTTCTCGACCGGCAAGGCGTAGCTGATCTGCCCTTCGAGGTAGAACTGCTCCTGGCCGCCGAGGTCGAAGCTCGCGCGCAGGCGCTGCGGCGCCGTGGCGATGGCGACGGCGGGCTCGCCGCGCTGCAGGTGCATGGCCGGCAGCACGTACTGCTGCGCGGCGTGGGCGGCCGGGGCGTCGAGCAGCGGCGGCAAGGCCCGGGCCTTCACCACCTGCTTCGCCAACGCCGCCGCGCGGCGCGCGGCGTCGCGTGTGCGCGCCACCACGGCGAACACCGGCTGGCCCAGGTAGCGCAGCGTGTCGCCCACTTCGCCGGCGAGGATGGGGTCGTCGTGCAGCAACGGGCCGCAGTCGTTGACGCCGGGCAGGTCGCGTGCCGTGAACACGTCCACCACGCCGGGCATCGCACGCACGGCGGCGAGGTCCAGCGCTTCGATGACGCCGTGCGCGACGGGCGACAGCCCCAGGGCGGCGTGCAGCGTGCCGGCGATTTCGGGCAGGTCGTCGGTGTAGGGCGCCGCGCCGGCCACGTGCAGGTGGGCCGACTCGTGTGGCAGACCCTGGCCGACGACGGGCGCAGCCCCCGCATCGACGAGCAGCACCGCCGCCGGGTCGGGCTTGTTCATGCGTCCCCCTCGCGTGCCCACACGCTCACCGCGCTGGGTGGCAACGGCGCCTCGGGCCGTGTCTCCAGCCAGCAGCGGCGCAGCAGGTTCTGCGCCACCTGCATGCGGTAGGCGGCGCTGGCGCGCATGTCGGTCAGCGGCGTGTAGTCCAGCGCCAGCGCGGCCATCGCGGCCCGCAGCGAGGCTTCGGTCCACGGCCGGCCGCGCAACGTGCCTTCGGCCTGCCGCGCACGCTGGACCGTCGCCGCCATGCCGCCGTAGGCGATGCGCAGTTCTTCGACCACGCCGCCGTTCAGCTGCAGCGCCACGGCCGCGCAGACGGCCGAGATGTCGCAGTCGTAGCGCTTGCCGATCTTGTAGGCGCGCACGACCTGCCCCGGCCGCGCGCGCGGCACCTCCAGCGCCAGCACGAACTCGCCCGGCTCGAGCCGGTTGTGCATGTAGCCGACATAGAAGTCTTCGAGCGCCATGCGCCTTTCCACCGCGCCACGGCGCAGCACGATGCACGCGCCCAGCGCGATGAGCACCGGCGCCGAGTCACCGATGGGCGAGCCGTTGGCGACGTTGCCGCCCATCGTGCCGGCCAGGCGCACGGGCATGCCGGCAAAGCGCAGCCACAGCTCGCGCAGCGTCGGCCACTCGGCGACCAGCGCCTGCCAGGCGGCCTCGAGCGACACACCCGCGCCGATGCGGATGCGTTCGGGCGTGACGTCGACCTGCTTCAAGCCGACCACGCCGCCCAGGTAGATCAGTTCACCGAGGTCGCGGAACTGCTTGGTGACCCACAGGCCCATGTCGGTGCTGCCGGCCAGCAACTTCGCGTCGGGCAGTCTTTCGCGCAGGGACGCGAGCGCGTCGACGGTGCGCGGTGCGTGGAAAGGCGCCTGACCTGGCGCCTGGTAGTGCAGCGGCGGTGCGGCCTGCAGCGCCTGCAGCGCGGCCACCACCGGTGCGCGGGCCAGCCGCACCGGCGGCATGGCGTAGGCCTGCTGGGCGGCGTCGAGGATGGGCCGGTAGCCGGTGCAGCGGCACAGGTTGCCACTCAGTTCGTCGGCCAGCTGCCGGCGGCCGGGCGGTTGGTCGCCAGGGTGGCCGTTCTGGCCGTGCCTTTCATAACCCGCCCACAGCGACATCACGAAACCCGGCGTGCAGAAACCGCATTGCGAACCGTGGCAGGTCACCAGGGCCTGCTGCACCGGGTGCAGCGTACCGTCGGCCGCGGCCACGTCCTCCACCGTGAACAACGCCTTGCCGTCGAGCGTGGGCAGGAACTGGATGCAGGCGTTGACGGGCCGCAGCCGCAGTGCGCCGGCGTCGTCGAGTTCACCCAGCACCACGGTGCAGGCGCCGCAGTCGCCTTCGGCGCAGCCTTCCTTGGTGCCGGTGCAGCGCGCGTCCTCGCGCAGCCATTCCAGCACCGTGCGCGTGGGCGCGGCATCGCTCACCTCGACCACCGCACCGCGGTGCAGGAAGCGGATGGGGCGGGTGTGCATCGGCGGGGTGTTCGGGGGCATCTGGAGCGCAAGGGTAAGCCAGCGCGAGCGCGCCTGCCATGCCCATGCAATTGCCGCGCCGAGACGGCGGGCGGCCGCCTGGGCGATGATGCGCCCCGCCATGAAGCTTGCCCTGCGCGCCGACCTGCTCGATTTCACTGCCACGCCGTCCTGGGGCAGCCCGACGATGCACGGCGTGCGTTTCCGCCCCGACCACTGGCTGCTGGTGGAGGCGGGCCGCATCGTCGGCGCGGAGCCGGCCGCGGCCTTCGAACCCGGCCCCGACTGGCAGCGCCACGACCACCGCGGCCGCCTGCTGCTGCCCGGCTTCATCGACACCCACGTGCACTGCCCGCAGCTCGATGTCATCGCCAGCTGGGGCGCCGGGCTGCTGGACTGGCTGGAGACCTACACCTTCCCCGCCGAGCAGCGCTTTGCTGACCCTGCCGTGGCTGAAGAAGGCGCGGCGCGTTTCCTCGACGCGCTGCTGGCCCACGGCACCACGGCCGCGGTGGTCTTCTCCACCGTGCACCGGCAGGCCACCGACGCCCTCTTCGCCGCCGCCGCGCAGCGCGGCATGCGCCTGATCACCGGCAAGGTGCTGATGGACCGTCACGCCCCTGACGGTCTGCGCGACGACGTGGCCGGCGCCGAACGCGACTGCGAGGCGCTGGTCGCACGCTGGCACGGCCGGGGCCGCAATGCCTATGCGGTGACCATCCGCTTCGCCGTCACCAGCACGCCTGAACAACTGGCGATGGCGGGAGAACTCGGCCGCCGCCATGCGGGCCTGTACATGCAGACGCACGTGGCCGAGAACCTCGACGAGGTGAAGTGGGTGGCGGCGCTCTTCCCCGATGCGCGCAGCTACCTCGACGTCTACCATCGCGCCGGTTTGCTGCACGAACGCGCCGTGCTGGCGCACGGCATCTGGCTCGATGCCCACGACAGGGCGCTGCTGCGCGAGACCGGTGCACACATCGCCCACAGCCCCAGCAGCAACCTCTTCTTGGGTAGCGGCCTGTTCGACTGGCAGGCGGCCATCGACGCCGGCCATGGCGTCAGCATCGCCAGCGACGTGGGCGGCGGCACCAGCCTGTGCCAGCTGCGCACGCTGGCCGAGGCCTACAAGGTGCAGGCGCTGCGCGGCACGCGTCTCAACGCCTGGACGGCGCTGCACGCCGCCACACGCGGCGCGGCCGAACGGCTGGGCCTGGCGCACGAGATCGGCCACCTGGAGGTGGGCGCCATGGCCGACCTCGCGGTCTGGGACTGGGCGCACGGCCCGGTGGCCGGCCACCGCGATGCCGTGGCGCGCGGCGCCCTGCCCGGACTGCCGGCGCAGGACCTGCACGCGCGCGTCTTCGCGTGGATGACGCTGGGCGACGAACGCAACCTGGCCGCCACCTATGTCGCCGGGCGGCCCGTCTCCGGGGCCGTGACGGCGGCGTGACAGGGGCGGATCGGTTCTTGCTAACTCCGCGGTTGATCAGTTTTCAACCGAAGAGGAGGAATCCCATGCACCGTTCCGCGACCGCCCGCCTTTCATCACGCGCCACCGCCCTGGCCACCGCCGGCCTGCTGGCCGCAGCCGGCGTCCAAGCCCAGTCGTCCGTCCAGCTCTATGGCCTGATCGACCTCTCGGTCGGCCAGTTCCAGACCGCCGGCAGCGCCAAGATCAAGCGCCTGGACAGCGGCAACATGAGCACCAGCTACATCGGCTTCAAGGGCAGCGAAGACCTGGGTGGCGGCCTGAAGGCCGGCTTCACGCTGGACAGCTTCCTGCTCGCCGATTCGGGCGGCGCGGGCCGCGTGCCGGGTGTCGACGCCTTCTGGGCGCGCAACGCCAACCTCAGCCTGTCGGGCAGCTTCGGCATGCTGCGCCTGGGCCGCATGGGCCCGCCGATGTTCGTGAGTTCGCTGCTGTTCAACAGTTATGGCGACTCGTTCGGCTACTCACCCACCATCCGCCAGTACTACAACTTCCCGCACGGTGGCACCCAGTCGAACAACGCGCCGCTGGTGGGCGATTCGGGCTGGAACAACGCCATCGGCTACACCACGCCCCGCATGGGCGGCCTGACGGCCAACCTGATGGTGGCTGCCGGCGAAGGCGCGGCCAACGCCCGCGGCCCGAACGTCGGCGCCAACCTGCTGTACTTCGCCGGCCCGCTGGCCTTCACGGTGGCCTGGCAGAAGGTGGAAGCGCAAGGCACGCTGGGCCGTGGCATCTCGGCCTTTCCCGGCTTCAGCAGCCAGGACGCGCTGCAGTTCGGCGCCAGCGTCGACCTGAAGTTCGCCAGGTTCTTCGTGCAGTACGGCAGCATCGAGACGAAGGCCTCGCGAGAAGTCGAGACCAAGACGCTGAACCTCAGCGCCTCGGTGCCGGTGGGCAACGGCGCCATCCTGGCCGCCTGGGGCAGCAGCGAAAGCACCACGGCGGGCGTGGCCGGCAAGCCCGAGAGCGAGATGCTGACGCTGGGCTACGACTACAGGCTGAGCAAACGCACCGACATCTATGCCCTCTACATGGGCGACAAGTACACCGGCAAGTCCAGCGGCACGACGCTGGCGGCGGGTGTGCGCCACACCTTCTAGTCGACCCCTAGGGGCAGCCGCGGAGATTTCCCGACAATCTCCCCCCATGTCCCGACTGGAACTCCGCGGCATCAGCAAGCAATACCCCGCCGTTCGCGCCAACGATGGCGTGAACCTGCGGGTGCTCGCGGGCGAGATCCACGCCGTGCTGGGCGAGAACGGCGCCGGCAAGAGCACCTTGATGAAGATCATCTACGGTGCCGTGCAGGCCGACGAGGGCCAGATGCTGTGGAACGGCCAGCCGGTGACCGTGAAGAGCCCGGCGCAGGCGCGCGCCCTGGGAATCAGCATGGTCTACCAGCACTTCAGCCTCTTCGACACGCTGACGGCGGCGCAGAACGTCTGGCTGGGTCTGGACAAGGCCTTGAAGCTGCCCGAGGTGGCGGCGCGCATCACCGAGGTGGCGACCAGCTACGGCCTCGACGTCGACCCGCAGCGCCCGGTGCACACGCTGAGCGTGGGCGAACGCCAGCGCGTGGAGATCGTGCGCGCGCTGCTGACCCAACCGCAGCTGCTGATCCTGGACGAACCCACCTCGGTGCTGACGCCACAGGCGGTGGACAAGCTCTTCGTCACGCTGCGCACCCTGGCTGGGCAGGGCTGCAGCATCCTCTACATCAGCCACAAGCTCGACGAGATACGCGCGCTGTGCACGCAGTGCACCGTGCTGCGCGGCGGCAAGGTCACCGGCCAGGTCGACCCGCGCACCGAGAGCAACGCCAGCCTGTCGCGACTGATGATCGGTGCCGAGCCGCCGGCCTTGAAGACCCGAGCGACCACGGCCGGCGCCCCGGTGCTGCAGGTGCGCGGCCTGAGCCTGCCGTCGCCCGACGAGTTCGGCATGGCGCTGCGCGACATCGGCTTCGAGGTGCGCGCCGGCGAGGTGGTGGGCATTGCCGGTGTCTCGGGCAACGGCCAGCAGGAACTGATGGCGGTGCTTTCCGGCGAAGACCCGCGCGCCGCGCCGGGCAGCATCACCTTGCAGGGCCAGGACATCGCGCAGGCCAGCCCGCGCAAGCGCCGCAAGCAGGGCCTGCACTTCGTGCCCGAGGAACGCCTGGGCCGCGGCGCCGTGCCGAGCTTCAGCCTGGCGCAGAACACGCTGCTGACGCGCACCGAGGCGGTCTCGCGCCTGGGCTGGGTCCACACCGGCCGTGTGCAGCGCCTGGCCGAGGACCTGATCGCCCGTTTCCACGTGCGTGCCGGTGGCGCGGGCGCGGCGGCCAAGAGCCTGTCGGGCGGCAACCTGCAGAAGTTCATCGTCGGGCGCGAGATCGCGGCCAACCCGACGCTGCTCATCGTCAGCCAGCCCACCTGGGGCGTGGACGTGGGCGCGGCGGCGCAGATACGCGGTGAACTGCTGGCGCTGCGCGACGCCGGCTGCGCGCTGCTGGTCGTCAGCGAGGAACTGGACGAACTGTTCGACCTGGCCGACCGGCTGCACGTCATGGCGCAGGGGCGGCTGTCGCCGAGCCTGCCGGTGGCCGAGGCCACGGTGGAACGGATCGGCGCCTGGATGAGCGGGCTGTGGGACGTGCAGCCCGACATGGCGCAGATCGCCTGACCATGTTCAAGCTCGAAGCGCGCCCGCAACCCAGCCAGCTGATGTCGCTGGCCAGCCCGGTGCTGGCGCTGGCCGTCACGGTGCTGATCGGCGTCGGCCTCTTCGTGCTGCTGGGCAAGGACCCGCTGCGCGGGCTGCAGATGTTCTTCGTCGAACCGCTGAAGAGCCTGTATGCGCTGTCGGAACTGAGCGTGAAGGCGACGCCGCTGATCCTGATCGCGCTGGGGCTGGCGGTGTGTTTCCGCAGCAACGTGTGGAACATCGGCGCCGAGGGGCAGTTCGTCGTCGGTGCGCTGTGCGCGGGCTGGGTGGCCATGCAGGCCGGGCCCGACACCATCTGGATGGGCCGGGGCATCGTCGTGCCCATCCTGCTGGCCGGCGTTCTCGGCGGCATGCTGTGGGCGGCCGTGGTGGCGCTGCTGCGCGACCGCTTCAATGCCAACGAGATCCTGGTCAGCCTGATGCTGGTCTACGTGGCCGAGATGCTGCTGGGCTGGCTGGTCTACGGGCCCTGGAAGGACCCGGCGGGCTACAACTTCCCGCAGACCATCACCTTCCTGCCGGAAACGAAGATCCCGCGCCTGGTGCCCAACCTGCGCGCCCACATCGGCCTGCCCTTGGCGCTGGTGGCGGTGGCGCTGCTGTGGGTCTTTCTCTTCCGCACCTACCGCGGTTTTGCGTTGCAGGTGGGCGGGCTGGCGCCGGCGGCGGCGCGTTACGCGGGCTTTTCGTCGCGCAGCGCGCTGTGGACGGCGCTGCTGCTGAGCGGCGGCATGGCCGGCCTGGCCGGTGGGCTGGAAGCCGCGGGGCCACTGGGCCAGCTGACGCCCTACGTGCCCGCCGGCTACGGCTTCGCGGCCATCATCGTGGCCTACGTGGGGCGGCTGCACCCGGTGGGCATCGTCTTCGCGGGCGTGCTGATGAGCATGTTCTACATCGGCGGTGAACTGGCGCAGTCGCGCATGGGGCTGCCGAAGTCGCTGACGGGGGTGTTCCAGGGCTTGCTGCTGTTCACGCTGCTGGCTTGCGATACCTTGATCGCCTATCGCGTGCGCTGGCAGCGTCCGGCCCGCGCCACCTGAACGGCATGGACAGCCTCGCCCTCCTCCTCGCCGCCACCTTCAACGCCGGCACCATCCTGGCGCTGGCTGGCCTGGGCCTGCTGATCAACGAGCGCGCCGGCATCGTCAACCTGGGCGCCGAAGGCATGATGCTGGTGGCGGCCATCGCCGGCTTCGCCGCCACCGTCACCACCGGCAGCGCCACGCTCGGCCTGCTGGCCGGCGCCGCGGCCGGCGGCTTGATGGCGGCGGTGTTCGGCTGGATGGTGATCTGGCTCAACACCAACCAGGTGGCCACCGGCCTGGCGCTCAGCCTCTTCGGCGGCGGCTTCTCGGCCTTCGTCGGCGTGAACTTCGTGCAGGCCAGGATAGGCCAGCGCCCCGACTTCCACGTGCCCTTCCTCACCGACCTGCCCTTCGTCGGCCCGGCCCTCTTCCGCCAGCACCCGATGGTCTATCTGGCGGTGGCACTGGCGTTCGGGTTGGCCTGGTTTCTCTACCGCAGCCGCGCCGGTCTGGTGCTGCGCGCGGTGGGTGAGTCACCCGAATCGGCCCACGCCTTGGGCTACCCGGTACGGCGCATCCGGCTGGCCGCCGTGGTGGCCGGCGGCGCGCTGTGCGGCGTGGCCGGGGCCTACATCTCCACCGTCTACACACCGCTGTGGGTGGAAGGCATGGTCGCCGGCAAGGGCTGGATCGCGCTGGCGCTCACCACCTTCGCCACCTGGCGCCCGGGCCGACTGCTGCTGGGGGCTTACCTTTTCGGTGGCGTGACCATGCTGCAATTCCACCTGCAGGGCCAGGGCGTCGAGATCCCCAGCCAGTTCCTCAGCATGCTGCCCTACGTAGCCACCATCGTGGTGCTGGTGCTGATCTCGCGCAACGCGGCCTGGATACGCGCCAACATGCCGGCCTCGCTGGGCAAACCGTTTTTCCCGGGCTCTTGACGCCACGGGCCCGTTTCCCGTCTTCCATCCAACCACCAGGAGAGAGAGAACCATGAACACGAACACCAAGCGCCGGCTGCTGCAACTGGCCGGCTGGTCGACACTGGCCGCCACCGCGGCGCTGGTGGGCTGCGGCAAGAAGGAAGAACCGGCGCCCACTGCTGCGGCCCCGGCGGCTTCAGCGCCCGCGCCCAAGCCGGCGCCACTGAAGATCGCCTTCGCCTACATCGGCCCCGTCGGCGACGGCGGCTGGACCTTCGCGCACGACAACGGCCGCAAGGCCATCGAAGCCGAATTCGGCGACAGGGTGGTCACCACCTTCGTCGAGAAGGTGCCCGAGAGCGCCGATGCCGAACGCGTGTTCCGCGACCTGGCGGGCCAGGGCAACCAGCTGATCTTCGGCACCACCTTCGGCTACATGGAACCCATGCTCAAGGTGGCCGCCGACAACCCGAACGTGAAGTTCGAGCACGCCACCGGCTACAAGACCGCGCCCAACATGCGCACCTACGACAGCCGCACCTACGAAGGCGCCTACATGGCCGGCATCATCGCCGGCAAGATGAGCAAGGCCGGCGTGCTGGGCGT
>LNFM01006277.1_pt1 | contig 19703 bp, 20 predicted proteins | sample 596031 | NCBI WGS metagenome assembly LNFM01 (sample SAMN04254537, study PRJNA301005) | activated carbon metagenome | isolation source: dual media filters at the Ann Arbor, Michigan drinking water treatment plant | place: USA: Ann Arbor | reverse complement strand
GGCGCGGCGCGCCAGGTCCAGGCATCGGCGACGCACATAGGGCGCGGCCACCCCGGCCTGTTCGGCGAAATCCTTCAGGGTCTCGGGGGTGAAGTCTTCCAGGCGCGCGGCGCCGCCCATCCGCATCGCCATCTTCGCATGGACCTCGGGATAGAGGGACGTGCTCAGAAGATCGTACAGCGGCGCCAATCGCATTTCGTCGCGCGCATACAGAAGGCTGAAGTTCTTCCCGTGCGCGTCCGCATTGCCGATGATCAGGTTGAACAGGGCGGCGTCGACGAGGGCCAGAACCGCCTTCGCCGGCACGGTGGTCGCCCGTCGCAGAAGCTCGAAGCCGTCCTGGAAGTTCGGGCCGCCCTCCGCGGCGTATTTGTGCTCGGGCGTAATGCCCAGGGCCTGGCAGAAATCCTCCTGATGCAGGCGTTGGAGTATGCCGTCGTCGCCGTTCACGCGGTCGTAGCGCTCAACAAGGAGATAGACCTGGTCTCCGGCTCGCCGGACTTCGACCGCGGCGACTGGCAGGCCCAGTTCGGCGGCCAGCCGCATGCAGAACGCTTCGTTTTCCGGAAAGGTCGGATAGTCCCTCGGTGCCGGCTTGATGATGTGAGAGGTTGGCCGGCCGGCCGGCGGCAAGGCCACAGCCCCTCCCACCAGGACGACCGGTACCTTCGGCTGGGCACCTGCTAGGGATAACCTTATGCCCTGCTCGCCTGCCAGCAGCGGTCGTCGCGGCAGACTTGCCAGGATGGCCGCCAGCGCCGCCTCATCCTGGATCGCGGGCGTGCCCGCCGTATCGGGTTGCGGGGCCTTTTCTCCGGTCGGCCACAGAGCCAAGGCGCCCGCCACGTCTCCGCCCAACCCCTCCAGGAGGCCGAAATCGTTTTGCTGCGAGACCCCGAGCGCACGGGCGGCCTCTGTCCGAGGCGTCTCTTCGGGCAACAGGCCTGCAAAGAAAGGACGGGTCTGCGCCCGCGTGAAAACCTCCGCTTGCTTCGGCAGGGAGATCGAGACCGCGGGCGCACGCGCGTTATCGAGCCAAGCCTGCGCGTAGCGGAAGGTCATGTTGCCGTTGGTCAGCGCGATCTCGCCGACCTCAGACAGATCCCACCAGACGGTAAGCGCTCGTGTCACGAGGGGGTCCGCTCGTGACTATCGTGAGCGGGCGCGACCGTCATGCGGATACCAAGGGCGGTAAAGACCCTCAGGATCTTGTCTAGCTGTGCGGTCTGCTTTCCCCGCTCGAGCTCGACGACGAACCGCAGCCCCACGCCCGCGCTCGCCGCAAGCTCATCCTGACGCAGCCCTGCGGCCTTACGGTGCTGCCGGACGATTTCACCGATATTAACGTGTGCCATGAATTTTCCCGATCGGGAAATATATATCACGTTCCTGGCGTTTGCCAAGCATTTTTCCCGATCGGGACATTTTCGGTCAGACACGGCTGCAGTATTAAAGCTTTTCCCGCTCGGGAAAGAATAGGTTGATCAGAGCCTCTACTGTAACAACTTTCCCGATCGGGATATATTTATAGGTGTGGCTAACCCGATGCTATCGAGCCAGCCCGAAGTGCGGCACCGACCACAGCCTGTGCGAGGGCAGCGCACTGGTGCTCAGGGCCGAGACCTTAAACTGTCCTTCGCGGGGCCCCGCGATCGCCACCATCCGGCTTGCTCCGCGGATCGGAAACTGCACTACAATCCCGGCCCACCGACATTCGGTGCGGACGTCATCTCCGACCTTGGCCACAGGACCGTCAACGATGCCGCACGAACCTGAAGCCAACGCCTTGCACGCGGCCTTGTTGGAAAGCGAGGCGCGGTTCCGCAACATGGCCGACAGCGCCCCTGTCATGATGTGGGTCACGGAAGCGTCCGGCTACTGCACGCACCTGAACAGGCGATGGTATGAATTCACCGGTCAAGCCCCGGGGACCGGCGAGGGCTACGGCTGGCTTGACGCGGTCCATCCGGAGGACCGGGGCGTTGCAGAACAGGCATTCCTCGCCGCCAATACGAGACAGCAGGATTACCGAGTCGACTTTCGTCTGCGCCGCGCCGACGGCGTCTATCGCTGGACGATCGACGCGGCTGCCGCCCGCTTCGGCGAAGACGGGGCCTATCTGGGCTATGTCGGCTCGGTCATCGACATCGACGACCGCCGCGAAGCCGAGGCGAAGCTGGCGCTCAGCGAGGAGCTGTTGCGACTGGCGACCGATGCCGGCGACGTCGGCCTGTGGGATGTCGACCTGACGACCAATGCGATGTTCTGGCCGCCTCGCATCAAGGCGATGTTCGGCATTTCGGCGGAAGTGCCCGTGACGCTCGACGACTATTACAACGGCGTCCACCCGGATGATCGTGAGGCGACCCTCTCGGCCTTCGCCGCCGCCTGTGATCCGGTCCAACGCCTCCAATACGACGTCGACTATCGCACGGTCGGCCAGGAGGATGGCGTCATACGCTGGGTCGCGGCCAAGGGCGCGGGCGTCTTCTCCGACAGCGGAGACGCTACGCGGGTGCTGGGAACTGCGATCGACATCACGGCCCGCAAGGCGAGGGAGGCTGAACTCCGCAAACTGAACGAGACGCTGGAGCATCAGGTCGCCGTTCGAACATCCGAGCGAAACCGGATCTGGGAGATGAGCCACGATCTGTTCGCCATCATGGGCTTCGACGGAAATCTGAAAGCCATCAATCCGGCGTGGGAGGTCACGCTCGGCCGCGACGTCGAAACTCTGTTGGCCCTGTCCTTTCGCGACCAGGTCCACCCTGACGATCACGCCTCGGTGCAGACGGTCATGGAACGCCTGATGGACGGCGAGACCGTGGAGCGGTTCGAGGACCGTCTCCTCCACGCCGACGGTTCCTGGCGCTGGATTGCCTGGACGCTGGTGCCGGAAGGCGATGTCTTCTACGCGGTTGGGCGGGACGTCACGGATGAGAAGGCGCGCGCCGCGGCGCTGCGTCTGCATGAGAACATCGTGCAGTCCGACCGCTCTCCGATCTGCGCCTTCGACATGGACTTCCGGCTGATCGCATTCAATCAGGCCCACAACGATGAATTTCGCAGGGTCAACGGCTTCGACACCAGGCTCGGCGACATCTTTCCCGACCTGTTCATTCCCGAGCAGCAGGCCGCCATGCGCGCTCTGATGAGCCGGGCCCTGTCCGGTGAGCGGTTTACGCAGGTCGCAGCGTTCGGCCGCCCCCAGTTCGGCACGCCCCATTGGGAGATCACCTACACGCCGCTGCGTGACGAGACCGGTGATATCATCGGCGCCTTCCACCACGCGAGGGACATCACCGATCGGTTGGTGGCGGAGGCGGACCTCCAGTCGGCGCAGGAGGCGCTTCGCCAGAGCCAAAAAATGGAGGCCATGGGCTCTCTCACCGGCGGCGTGGCGCACGACTTCAACAATCTCCTGACGCCCATTCTCGGCTCGCTGGACATGCTCCACCGCCGCAGTATCGGCAGCGAACGGGAGCAGAAGCTCATTGGCGGCGCGCTGGAATCGGCGGAGCGCGCCAAGACGCTCGTCCAGCGCCTGCTCGCCTTCGCGCGGCGTCAGCCCCTGCAGTCCAAGCCGGTGGATGTAGGGGCGCTGGTCTCGGGGATAACGGATCTGGTCGCCAGCACGGCCGGGCCGCAAATCAAGATTTCCGTCGATATCGCGGACGACCTTCCCACCGCGGTCGCTGATCCCAACCAGCTCGAAATGGCGATCCTGAACCTGGCGGTGAACTCGCGGGACGCCATGCCGAACGGCGGAACGCTCAGGGTGACGGTCGACGCTCCGGTCGTCGCCGCCGGCCATCCTTCACAACTGACGCCCGGTCGCTACGTGCGCCTGTCGGTCGCCGATACCGGGACTGGAATGACCGAAGACGTGCTCGCTCGCGCAATCGAGCCCTTCTATTCCACAAAGGGGATCGGCCGGGGAACGGGGCTCGGGCTGAGCATGGTCCACGGGCTCGCTTCCCAGCTCGGCGGGGCCCTGACGATCGAAAGCAGCCCGGGGCTCGGGACGAATGTCGAGATCTGGCTGCCCGCAACGTCCGCCGCCGCCGAACCTGCTGCGATGGATGAGGCCAACGGCACGCCGATGTCGACGACCGGACGGGTCCTGCTCGTCGATGACGAGGACGTGGTCAGGATGAGCACCGCCGACATGCTCAGCGATCTCGGCTATGATGTTGTGGAAACGAACTCCGCCGAGGCCGCGATGCGTCTGGTGGAGGACGGTCAGATGTTCGACGTGCTGGTCACCGACCATCTTATGCCGGGAATGACCGGGACGGAGCTGGCCCGGGAGGTGCGCGGGCGCCAGTCTGACGCCCGCGTCCTCATCGTCTCCGGCTATTCCGAGGTCGAGGACGTGGCGGCCGACCTGCCTCGACTGGTCAAACCCTTCAGACAGGCCGACCTGGCGGCCAAACTCGCCGAGCTCGGTCCGCAGACCTAGAGCATCACTGGACTCCACCTCCGGCCCGTGCTCGGCGCTGCGGCGGTCGTCTGAGAGCGTGATGCCATCGTCTGAAGCAGACGATGGCTCCAATCGTCTCCGCAACAGGCTCAGGTCTTGCCGAGCGCGGTCAGCGCGAGCCACCGCCTGTTCAAGGCCTGCCTGGATGAGCATCGACAGATCAGGCGGCGGCTTTGACGTCCTTCCCGCTTCGAGTCCGATCCCGCCTGTCGGCTGAACCGCTACCGCCCAGGGTCTCAGAGCGTCAGAAGAACGCTTTTTTCCCGCTCGAGCGCTCGACGAGCGGCCGGCCGTTCGATCAATCGGTTCTTCATGGCGGCGATATTGGTCAGCTCATGGATCGGCAATCCCAACTCTCGTCCCCAGGGCCAGAAGACCAGCGCGTAGGCGTCGGCGACGGTGAACAGATCCCCCATGATCCAGGGACGGTCGGCTAGGAGGGCGTCTATCTCCTGAAGCTGCGTCCAGTAGACTTCCTTCGCCTTTGTCTTGACGGCCGCATGAAGCGCCTCGTCGGCGACGACCTGCTCCGGATGGATGAACTGTTTGAACGTCGGATGGACCGTGCCCGACAGCCAGGCGCAGGTCGCGATCGTCCGCGCCTGTTCGAGCAGATCCGGACCCAGGAGGCCGGCCGCGGGATAGGCGTGCCCGACCCACCCGAGGATAGCCGTGGACTCGAGAAGAACCCGACCGTCATCGAAGCGGAGCGCCGGCACACGCGCGCGCGGATTGATCTCGATGAACCCGGGCTTGAACTGCTCGCCCGTGAAGATGTTGATCTTGACCGTCTCGAACGTCGCGCCGGCTTCCTCCAGGGCGACATGGGCCGCCATCGAACAGGCGTAAGGGCAGTAATACAGCCTCAGCATGGGTCTCATCCTTGATCTTGGGCTCCAGGCTGAAGAGCCTCGCCCATTCGATCGCCCGCGCTTGACGAAGCGGGCGTCCATGGCGGAGGAGGTGGCCTTCCAAGCCCCTGCGAACAATCCGCCGCTTTTGGCGAACACCTGCTCGAAAACCGGGAAGATCAATGGATCGGCTCGAAGCCATGTCCCTGTTGATGAGCACCCTCGACGCGGGAAGCTTTTCGGCAGCTGCACGCCTGCGTGACATGCCCGTCGGAACGCTCACCCGGAAGATCGGTCAACTCGAAGAGCATCTCGGCGCGGTGCTCCTCATCCGATCGACGCGAAAGCTCGCCTTGACCGACGCGGGGCGCCGCTATGTCGCCGGTGCGCGCCAGATCATAGACCAGGTCGATCAGATCGAGCGCGAAGCTGCCGGAGAGTTCGTCGGACCGACCGGGCAGCTCGTGGTCAGCGCACCAAGGATGTTCGGCCGTCTCGCCGTCCTCCCGATCGTGGCTGAATTCCTTGAGCGGCACCCCGGGATCACGATCGATCTCCAGTTGCTGGATCACAATGTCGATCTCGCCGCAGGCGACGCCGATGTGGCCGTTCGGATCGGGCCTCTGCCGGACAGCGGACTGATCGCGACCCGGCTGGGCAGCATGAGGTCCGTGATCGCCGCAAGTCCCGAGCTCCTGGACCATCATGGCACGCCGGCGGAAGCCGCAGAGCTCGCGTCTCTCCCGTTCATCCGATTGAACATCCCCCTGCCTGGATCAGGCGCGAACGGGAGCGGCAAGACCGTCGACCGGTCGGCCAACCCTGCGCGCCTTGCTGTCTCAAGCGCAGAGGCGGCCGTGGATGCGGCCACGAGGGGCATGGGCGCTGTTCGGGTGCTGCATTACCAGGTGGCCGAGGCCGTCCGCGCCGGCCGCTTGCGACTGATCCTCGAAGACCACGAGGACGAAGCGGCCCCGGTGCACGTCTTGCACGCCTCGTTGCATCAACTGCCTCAGAAGACCCGTCTGTTTATCGACTTCGCGAGCGTCCGCCTGGGGGCCTTTCTGAGCCTTGACCCGGCGGGCGGCGCCAAAGGCCGGCGGCAGGGATAGACGAACGACCGCCTACAGGAGGCGTCCGGTTTCGGACCTGAGGCGTGGCAGCAACCCTCTGCCGCGAGGATCGTCTGCTCGAGGTTCGGCTCCACGCCAGATTCGGTATGGATGCTTCGCCAGGAACCTGGCGTTCAGCCCGCGACTTCGGTCGGTCGCTTTCCAAGCGCATCGAGCCCGACCATCAATGATCCCGGCAGAACGCAATGAAAGCGCGTAGAGGCGCCGGGCTGAATCGGCTGGGGTAATAGAGCCGCGGGCCCTCCAGGATCGGCCACCAGTCGGCGAGGACCGGGGCGAGCGTTCCGGCTTCAAAGTCGTCCTCGAGCCAGTTCCGGAAAGTCCCGATAACGCCCATGCCCAATCGGGCGTAGCTCAACCCGCTGTCCAGGGCGCCGACGCTCAGCGTAAGGCGCCTGACGGGATCGACGTTCATGGTGTCGTCGCCCTTTGTGAGAACCCAGGGGACCAACGCTCCGTCGCGCAGGGAATAACGGATCGCATCGTGGGCCATCAGGTCGGCCGGAGTTTCAGGGTGGCCGCGTTCGGCCAGATAGGCAGGCGATGCAGCCAGCGCGATCTGCTGGACCCGAGGCCCGATGGGGACGGAGATCATGTCCTTCGCCAGCGCGCCGCCGTATCGCACGCCGGCGTCGCAATCCGCCGCGATGATATCGACCAGATCGTTTTCCATGACGATCTCGACCTCGACCTCGGGATGAGCGCGCTGAAAGCCTGCCAGTAGGGGCGGCAGGATGTCCGGCATGACCGCTCCGGGCACATTGAGCCTCAGCCGCCCCTTGATGCGATCTGCCGAGCTTGCGATCTCAACGAAGGCCGCGGACACCTCGGCCAGATGGGGCGCGACGCGGTCCGCCAGCATCCGCCCCTGCTCCGTGGCCCGGATGCTTCGTGTCGTGCGCAGCAGAAGGGGTGCGCCGATCTGCCGCTCAAGCCGCGAGATGGTCGTACTGACCTTCGACGGCGCGACACCGAGCCGGCTCGCCGCCGCACGGAACCCGCCCGCGTCGAGCACCGCCAGGAACACCGCTATGTCATCCACGGATACACTGTTCTGCATCGAGAACACGCTATTCGAGAAGATGCGGATTATCAATCTGGAGCAGAACAATCAAAACGATCAGGACTGCCGGCGACCTGGGCCGTCCAGACCTGACGCGGGAAAAACGCCATGTTGATCGTCACTGGGGCCTCGGGCCAGCTCGGACGCAAGATCGTCGAAAATCTTCTTCTTGCGATACCGGCTCATCGCATCGGCGTCAGCGTTCGCGACCCGGGCAAGGTCGCCGATCTTCAGGCGTTGGGCGTGCGCGTCCGTCACGGCGATTACGAAGACGCGGAGAGTTTGCGACACGCCTGGGAAGGGGCCGAGCGCCTACTGCTCGTCTCATCGAACGCGGCCGCCACCGGGGGCGACACGCTCGGGCAGCACGCCACGGCGCTGCGCGTCGCTCGCGATCTCAAGGTGGAGCGCGTTCTCTACACCAGCCAGGTCTCCAGTTCAGCGACGTCGCATTTCCCGCCGGGCCGCGTTCACGCGGCGACCGAAGACATGCTTGCTCGGTCAGGTCTCGCATGGACTGCGATGCGCCACGGATTCTATGCGGCAAGCGCCCTCATGATGAACCGCCGCGGACTCGAGGCCGGCCTGCTCGCCGGGCCTGAGGACGGCCCGGTTTCCTGGACCACCCACCACGATCTCGCCGCCGCAGACGCCGCCCTTCTCGCGGGCCTGGAGGTGATCGACGGTCCGACCCCGCCTCTCACGGGTCGGGAGGCGCTGGATCTGGCGGACCTGGCGCGGCTGGCGTCCGAAGTCGCGGGCCGGCCGATCCTGCGCACGTTGGTCAGCGAGGTGGATATGGGATCGAAAGCGAGACAGGCCGGCGTTCCGCAGGGTTCGATCGACGTGATGCTAGGCTACTATCGGGCAGCCCAGGCCCGAGAGTTCGCCTCGGTGGATCCCGCATTGGCCCGCATCCTTGGGCGTGAGCCGCAGACGATGCGCGTCTTCCTTCAGGCCAACCTGGTCAGCACCGCGAACAGAGTCTTGGACGATCCGAACTAAGCGCCGAAAACGGATCGCGGAGTCATTCGTACAGGGTCAGATTGGTCCTTCAGTCGGCTCGTGCCTAAAAGTAGGGTTCGCAGGCCAGCCCATCCCCGTCGCCGTCCATATGGTCCCGGTAGCTGGGCTCCCACGAGCCGATGTCCTCATGATTGTTGGCGCGCGCCTGGCTGCATCCGGAGTAGTGCTGATCCGTCGTTCGCTTGCTCCATTCCCGGCGAACTTCCGCCTTTCCCGGGGCGTCAGGCGATAGGACGTAGGTGGCGCCGGCAAAGGCGATGGCGAACGCTCCCGTTCCGACCAGCCATAGCGGCTTCGGATCGGGTCTGGTCCGTTTCGACCCTCTGCGTGGAGACCGAGGCATCCGAACACGATAGACAACCGAGGTTTCCGGACCGTCGATGAGCAGGGTGAACGGCGCTTCCGGATCCGCAGCGGAGGTCGCTCCCGGCCCCTTCAGAGACCTTCAGATCCAGGTCTGGTCCCGGAGCCCCGGTCGTCTCCGCAGCCAGGGCGACGCGCGGTGAGCGGAGGCGATGAGGTTGCCGCCCGTCACGAGCCGATCAGTTGCTGCTTCAGGTTATTCAGAAGCCAGCGACCGGCAGGCCCCAGGGGGCGATCTCGCATGTGGGCGGCGTAGATGATGAGGTCTTCCCGGGCGCCGTCATCGGCGATCTCAAGCCGGACCAGCCTGCCCTCGGCTAACGGCTGGACGATCAGATGTTCGGGCATCCGGCACCAGCCGAACCCGGCCAGCAGCATGTCCAGGCGACGCTGGAGATCCACGAAACGCCAGAGGCGCGCGCTGACCAGCCCGTAGGCCGATCCCGTGGTGTCGATCGGGTCGGACAGGACAAGCTGGACGTGCGGTTCGAGATCCCCCCGGGTGATCGGCCGATCCAGCCGGGCAAGCGGATGGTCGGCTGCGGCCACCGGCGCAAGCTTCACGCCGAGCAGCGGCAGGGCGACGATATCGTCCGGCGGCGTGGGCAGCAGAAGGCAGATGGCGAGCGCGGCGGCTCCCTGGCGCAACCGCCGCTCCGCTCCGCCGAGCCCCTCGGTCGAAAAACTGACGGGCAGGTCGGGATAGGTGTCGCGCAGGGCGCGCAGGCTCTCGATCAGGGGGGCGGACGGAACGAGCGGATCGATGGCCAGCGCCAGTTCCGGCTCCAGCCCTGCGCGGGTGTTCGCCGCCACGGCCTCGAACCGCGCGGCGCTCGCCAGCACGATCCGGGCCTGTTCGACCAGAAGCCGTCCCACCTCGGTCAGTCGGGGGCGGTGACCGCTGCGGTCGAACAGCTGAACGCCCTGGGTCGCTTCCAGTCCGGCCACGGCCTGACTGATGGCCGACTGGGCGCGGCCGATTCGGCGCCCGGCGGCCGAGAAGCTGCCCGTGTCGTCGATCGCGACGAGCACGCGAAGCTGATCGAGTGAGAGGTTTCCGATCATGATCCATCATCCAAACCGATGGAGACCATCACAACTTCATCACTCCCGCAAGGCCCTGGTGTGACCTATCTCCCTTGGCATGCAACCGACCTATTTCATAAATCACGGCGGCGGACCCTGCTTCTTCCTGGAGCCGGGCCCGATGCGCTCAGCCTGGCGCGAGCTGGAGGACTATCTGCGGGGGTTCGCCGACGCGCTCCCGGAGCGCCCTCGCGCGATCCTTGTCATCTCCGGCCATTGGGAGGCCGCCCGACCGACGGTCAACAGCGGGGCGACGCCGCCTTTGCTCTACGACTACGGCGGCTTTCCGGACCATACCTACCGCCTGCAGTGGCCCGCCCCCGGCTCGCCTGAGCTGGCGGCCGCGGTTCGCGAACGTCTGGCGGCGGCTGGGATCGCCAGCGCGTCCGAGGACCAGCGCGGCTGGGATCACGGCGTGTTCGTGCCCTTCAAGGTGATGTTCCCGCAGGCCGACATCCCCGTGGCGCAGCTGTCGCTGCAACACGGACTGGACCCTGCGGCGCATATCGCCATCGGGCGGGCGCTGACTTCCCTGCGTCAGGACGGCGTGCTGATCATCGGCAGCGGCCAGACCTATCACAACATGCGTGGCTTCGGCGGCAGTCAGGCCCCTGATCCGGCGGCCGAGGCCTTCGACGCCTGGCTGCGCGAGGCGATGGTCGATCCGTTCCGGCGCGACGCGGCCCTCGTCGCCTGGGAACAGGCGCCCGGCGCCCGCGCGGCCCAACCGCACGAGGATCATCTGTTGCCCCTGATGGTCGCCGCCGGCGCCGCCTCGGGCGAGCCCGGAGAGATCGTCTTCCACGGCCAGGTTCTCGGCAAGCCGATCTCCGGCTTCCGCTTCGGCTGACTTCCCACCTTCGTTCAAAGGACAAACCCATGACCCGACTGCTTGTCATCGAGACCAGCCCGCGCGGCGACCATTCGATCTCGCGCAACCTGACCCGTCGCTTCGTCACCAGCTGGCAGGACGCTCACCCCGACGGAGAGGTCGTGATCCGCGACCTGATGGAGACCGACCTGCCGTTCGTGAACGCCCCTTGGCTCCAGGCCTATTTCACGCCGGCCGAGCAGCACTCGCCCGAGATGAAGGACATCCTGCGGCTGTCCGACGAACTGGTGGCCGAACTGATCGCCGCCGACCACGTCGTCATCGCCACGCCGGTCTACAACTACAATGTCCCTGCCGCGTTGAAGGCCTGGATCGACCATATCGTGCGCAAGGGGCTGACTCTCGGCTTCGACGGCAAGGGCCTGCTGCACGGCAAGACCGCCACCGTCCTGATGGCGTCCGGCGGAGTCTATACCGAAGGGTCGCCGATCCGCGATCGCGACATCGCCACCCAGTACTTGCGGCTGATCCTGAACGTGATTGGCATCACCGATATCGACGTCATAGCCGCAGGGGGCGCCAAGGTTGTCGATCTGGGCGAGGTGACGCGCGAGGACTTCCTTGAGCGCTTCGATCCGGAGATCGATCGCGCAGCCGCCTAGCGTGGCGTATCCGGGGACGCGAAGATCCCAGGCACACGGTCCGACAGTGTGCGATCCATCAGGGGCGCGAGCGCCTGAGGGCTGAATCAGGCGCTGAAGTCAGCTCCACTCAGGGCGTCGACCCCGAGAAGGCCAGCAGATCTGGAGACCCGCCTAGGTCTCCAGATCCCGCGCCTTTTTGCGCAGCCGCAGGATTTGGCCGCACGACACCCAGCCCAGGATGGTGAGCAGGACGGCGGTCAACAGGAAGAACGCCTTGACGTCGTCGAAGGGCGTTCCCCAGCCGTGCAAGGCCGCCTGCATCAGAATGGACCAGCTTCGGGGAACCATGATCGCTGCTGCCGCCAAGCTGGCTGCAAACAGGGGCGCGGCCTTGGTTAGCAGCGCCTGACGCACCAGTTTTTTGGCGCCTCCGCGATTGTCTCGGTCGGCTGCCACCGGGGCGTCGAGCGCGCGCGTCACCTCGCCCAGCCAGAGGGTGTACAGGGCCGCGAGAACGGCAAGCACCAGACTGGCAGCCGAGATCGCATGATCGATGTCCTGATCGGGACTCACGGATGGAGGGCCGTCAGCTCGGACATCGATCCCTTGGGGATCACATAGGTGTCGAAGGTGCCAGGCTTCTTGGTGATCGGGCTCCGCACAGCCTTGGCGGCGGCCAGCTCTTCGTTGAGCATCTGAATGACGAGCGCGTTCGGGAAACGCGCCTCAAAGGGACCGTCCTCGTCATCGGTCTGCCTGGCCGTCGAAATCACGCTCTTGGCCGCAGCCGTCATCACGTCGCGCAGACGGTTGCGATTGCGCGCCAGGGTGGAGCGCAGGAAGTTTCGCGCCCTGTCCGGCGTCAGCCCGAACCATTTGGCGATCTGGTCATCGGTGGGAAAGTCTTTGGCCGGCAATGAGACCAAAATGGCCAGGAGACGCCTCTCACGCAGCTCGGTCAGGGTGGTCATGGCCTGGCCGTTGAGCATGTCCACATATTCGCGCAGGGCCGCAGCCGCGAACGGCTTCAAGGTGTCGTCGAGATCGGCGGCCTCGCCACCGATCGCGAGGACAAGGTTGTCCTCCTCGTTCTGCGTCAGACTGATGCGCGCCACTGGAGATTGTTCGGCCATCCATTATTTCTACCTGGACGGCGCGACAGCGCAAGCGGCTCGGAACGCGATCGGGCCCGCTATCGCCCGGCTGCCGCCGCGACCCCGCGTTCCAACTCGGCAATCCGCACATCATAGGAACGGCGGATGCAAGCCACATTGGCGGCGCAGAGTTCGCGTTGCGCCAACCATTCCGTCTGGCGATCGCGTATCGCGCCGAGCGCGCCCATCCCGCCCTGGAACTGGCGCACCACCGAATAGAGGGTCGCCATCTTGACGTCGCGATCTTCCAGCTGTCGGTTGCCGCAGATCGTGCGCTCGCTGGAGGTTCGCGCCCGGGCGCAGTCGAAACTGGCCGCGTCGGCTGGCGCCGGCGCGACCACAAGGGCGGTGGACACCAGGCTCGCCATGACGAGGCCCGCACTCAGAAGAGATCCGCGCATGTTCGGCCTTTGAAACACGCAGCGTTTGCGCTGCGTCCCATCAACGCACCGCCACCCACAGTGTTGCTCATGTCGCAACTTTCCATGCGGGCGGAGAGCGGAGATCGCAAAGGTCTTGCCGACGGTCAGATGCGGCCACCGGGTGTGCTGATCGCGTCGCCATCGGCGATGTGAACGACATCCTCCGCGATCAGGTCCAGGTCCCTGGGGTCGTGGGAGACAATGATCATCGGCAGGGCTGCGTCCTCCCGCAGACGCAGGAGATAGGGCGCCAGCCTCTCGCGACGCTGCACGTCGAGCCCGGTGAAGGGCTCGTCCAGCAGGAGCAGCTTCGGCCGCGCGGCCAGGGCGCGGGCGAGGGCCACGCGGCGCGCCTCTCCGCCCGACAGGCTGGCCGGCCGACGATGCTCAAAGCCCCGAAGGTCCATGAGATCGAGCGCATGGGCGACCGTGAGTTCATCACCACCGTAGGGCCGGGCGAAGGCGATGTTTTCCGCCACCGTCATGTGCGGGAACAGCCGGACGTCCTGAAACACATAGCCGACCGATCGCCGGTGAGCCGGCCGACGCAGCACCGCGTCGTCGAGGAGAACCTCCCCGTCGATCCGGATGCGGGCCGTGCTGTCGGCGAGGAGGCCGGCGAGCCCGTGCAGAAACGTCGTCTTTCCGCAGCCCGACGGGCCCACCACCGCCACCGCCCGCGCCCGGCCCTCGAAACCGATGTCGAAGGCGAAGTCGCCGCGGCGCCCCGTGGCATGACAGGCCAGGCTCATACAGCCCTCGCCTGCAGGATGCGGCGATTGCACATCTCCGAGCCGACCGCGGCCACGACGGAAACGACGACGGCCACAATGGACAGGCGCAGGGCGGCCTGGTCGCCGCCCGCGCTCTGCAGCACGGAATAGATGGCCAGCGGCAGGGTCTGGGTCTCGCCGGGAATCGCGCCCGCGAAGGTCACCGTGGCGCCGAACTCGCCGAAGGCCCGGGCGAACCCCAGCAACCCCGCCGCGACGAGGCCGGGGGCCGCCAGAGGCAGGGTGATGCGGGCGAACACCACCAGGGGCGACGCGCCGAGAACCGCCGCGGCGTCCTCCAGTCCACGGTCCACCCCCTCGATCGCCAGCCGCAACGGTCGAACGACCAGCGGCAGGGCCATGATCGTCGCGGCGAGCGCCGCTCCCGTCCAGTGAAAGGCGAGAGAGACGCCGAAGGTCTCTTGGAGCGCCCGCCCAACCGGTCCCCTGACGCCGAAGACGCTGAGCAGGATCAATCCCGTCACGACCGGCGGCAGAACGAGAGGGATGTTGACCGCCGCCTCGATGATCCAGCGGCCCGGGAAGCGGCCCCGGGCGAGGATCAGGGCCAGTGCCAGGCCAAGTGGAAGACACACGATGAGGGACGCCGCAGCGACTTTCATCGACAGCCAGAGCGCCTCGAGTTCGAAGGCGGAGAGGGGCTCGAACATTCAGGCGACGGGCTCGAAGCCGTGACGGCGGAAGATCGCCGCCGCTCGCGGCGTGCGCAGATAGTCCAGAAAGGCGCGCCCTCCCGCTCCGCTGTCCGCGGTCTCGGCTGCCGGATAGACGATCGCGGGCTGTTCCGAAGGCGGGGGCTCCAGCACGATCCTGACCTTGTCCTGTCCCACGACGTCACTGCGATAGACCACGCCCAGCGCCGCTTCGTGGCGCGCGACAAAAGCGCGTACGCCGCGCACGTCCGCTGCAAACACAAGGCGCTCCCGGACGGCGTCCCATCGACCTGTGGCCTGAAGCCAGGTCCTCGCATAGGCGCCGGCCGGTACGCTCTCCGGATCCCCGATGGCGAGCCGGCTTCCGGCGGAGAGGGCGGCGAAGGGATCTCCGCTCACCGCAGCCCCGGCCGGGGCGATCACCACCAGGTCATTGGCGAGCAGGTCGAAGCGTTGCGGGCCCAGACGCCCCGCCGCAGCCAGGCGGTCCATCCAGACCGGGTCCGCCAGGATGACCACATCGGCGGGTGCGCCGGCCTGGACCTGTCGCGCCACCGCGCCGCTGGCGGCGAAGGACAGCCGGACATGGAGCCCATTGGCGCGCTCGTAGTCGGCGGCGATCTCGGTCAAGGCGTCGGTCAGGGAGGCGGCCGCGAAGACGGTCACTGTGTCCCCGGGCCTGGATGAGGGCGTGGGCGAACAGCCGGCCAGGACGAGAAAGACCAGGCCGGCCAGCACCGTCGTCAGGGATTTCCAGGTCATCGAGGAAAGAGGGCGCCCTTCTGTGAAGACCCGTTATAGTCGCCGGAACATGACGGTCATCTATCAGTCTGACAAGGCGAAGCCGACCGGCCTCGTCGCTCCGGCTTCGCTGGTCGATCCGTTCGGCCGCACAATCGACTACGTCCGCATCTCGGTGACCGACCGGTGCGACCTGCGCTGCCTCTACTGCATGGCCGAGAACCCGGTCTTCCTGCCCAAGGCCGATCTCCTCACCCTCGAGGAGCTCGAGCGGATGTGCGGCGCCTTCATCGATCTGGGCTGTCGCCGGATCCGCCTGACCGGGGGCGAGCCCCTGGTCCGCAAGGGGATGATGGATTTGGTGGCCGCACTCTCGCGTCGCCTGAGGGTGGATGATCTGGAGGAGATCGCCCTGACCACCAACGGCACCCAGCTGGCGCGTCACGCCGAAACGCTCGCCGGTCACGGCGTGCGCCGCATCAATGTCTCGCTGGATACGCTCGACCGGGAGAAGTTCCGGCGCATCACCCGCGGCGGTGATCTGCGGGTCGTGATGGCTGGGCTGGAGGCGGCCCGCCAGGCGGGCCTGAGCGTCAAGATCAACACCGTCGCCCTGAAGGGCGACAACGCCGAGGAGCTCCCGGACCTGATCCGTTGGGCCCACGGCCTGGGCATGGACATCACCCTGATCGAGACCATGCCGCTGGGCGAGATCGGCGCGGACCGGACGGATCAGTATCTGTCCCTCGCCACGGTTCGCGACGACCTGGCCCGGATGTTCACCCTGACGCCGTCGACGCGGCGTACTGGCGGCCCCGCCCGCTACATGAAGGTCGAGGAGACCGGCGGGACGCTGGGCTTCATCACCCCGCTCAGCCACACCTTCTGCGAGGCCTGCAACCGGGTGCGGGTGACCTGCACCGGTCAGCTGTTCCTCTGCCTGGGACAGGATGATCAGGCGGACCTGCGCCAGGTGCTGCGCGACCATCCCGATGACGACGCGCCGCTGCGGGAGGCGATCCGCGCCGCCATCGCCTTCAAGCCCAAAGGACACGACTTCAGGATCGACCGCCCGGGCGCGGCGCCGGCGGTGATGCGGACGATGTCGACGACGGGAGGATGAGATGGCGGTCGTGAAACTGTTTGGCAGGATTGGCGACATCGCCGGCTGGTCGGAGGCCACACTGGCGGGCGTGACCCTGGAAGAGATCAAGGCGGCAGCCGCAGGCGACAATGTCCGCCTCGCCGAACATCTGGATCATCGCAGCACCCTGGTGATCCTCAACGCCACCCTCATTCCCCACAGTCTGAGATGCGAGGCGCTGAAGATCGGCGACGACGATGAGGTGGCGTTCGGCTCTCCTGTCGGCGGGGGCTGACCCATGATCCGCATCACCCGGGACCCGCTCGACGCGGCCAAGCTGTTACAGGACTTCAGCCGCGACCGCCTCGACACCGGGGCGGTGGTCTCCTTCACCGGCCTGACCCGAAGCCGCACCGGCGACCGGACCGTCGAAACGCTGACCCTGGAAGCCTACCCCGGCTTCACCGAGCGGGTGATGGAAGAGATCGAGACCGACGCCCGCACGCGCTTCGACATCCAGGACGTTCTCGCCGTGCACCGCTGGGGAGAGATCGCGGTGGGCGAGCCGGTGATCTTCGTCGCCGTCGCCGCAGCCCACCGTCGTCCCGCTTTCGAGGCCGCCGACTTTCTGATGGATCATTTCAAGACCCGGGCGCCGTTCTGGAAGCGGGAGGACGGCCCGGAGGGTCGCCGCTGGATCGAGCCCCGCGACCAGGACCACGCTGATCTGGCCCGCTGGGCCGAGGAGACCCCATGACCGACACCCATCCCGACCTGCAGCCGCCCGCCCCCGGTGGTCGTCTCGTCGATCTGCCCTTGACCCCCATCCGCATCGCCGTCCTCACCATCTCGGACACCCGCGATGAGGAGAGCGACACCTCCGGCAAGATCCTGTCCGACCGGATAGTCGAGGCCGGCCACGTCCCGGTCCTGCGCGACATCGTTCCCGACGATATCGCGGCGATCCGAAGCCAGGTCCGGTTCTGGATCGCCGCCGGTTCAGTGGACGCCATCATCACCACCGGCGGCACGGGCCTCACCGGCCGGGACGTCACGCCCGAGGCGCTGGAGCCCCTGTTCGACAAGAAGATCGACGGCTTCTCGGTGATCTTCCACCAGGTCAGCTACCAGACCATCGGCCTGTCGACCCTGCAGTCCCGGGCGACGGCGGGGCTGATCGACGGCGTCTTCGTCTTCTGCCTGCCGGGCTCCAACGGCGCGGTCCGCGACGGCTGGGACAAGGTCATCCGCTGGCAGCTCGACAGCCGTCACAAGCCCTGCAACATGGTCGAACTCATGCCCCGGCTGTTGGAGCGATGATGTCGGGTCCGAACGCGCCCGCCGGGACAGGGCTTACCCACATCGACGCTGAGGGACGCGCCCGCATGGTCGACGTCTCGGACAAGGCGACGACGTCGCGCGAGGCGACGGCGCGCGGCCGGATCGTCATGCGACCCGAGACCCTGGCGCTGGCCCTGTCCGGCGGCGGCAGGAAGGGCGACGTCCGCGCCGTGGCCGAGATCGCCGGCGTCATGGCCGCCAAGCGAACCTCCGACCTGATCCCCATGTGCCACCCCCTGATGCTGACCTCGGTCAAGGTCGCCGTCCGGCCGACCGACGATGGTTCGGGTCTCGAGGCGACCGCGACGGCCCGGACCCAGGGGCAGACCGGCGTCGAGATGGAGGCGCTGACGGCCGCGTCCGTCGCCCTTTTGACTCTCTACGACATGCTCAAGGCCATCGACCGCGAGATGGTCGTCACCGACATAAGCCTCCTGGCCAAGTCCGGCGGCGCTTCGGGCGACTGGAGCCGGGCATGAGCCTGCCCTCGGTCGAGGCCGCCCGCGCGACCATGCTGTCGGCGATCATCCCGCTGGCGGCGGAAGCTGTGTCGCTGGCCCAAGCGGACGGAGGCTGGCTGGCGGAACCGGTCACCGCCGGACGTGATCAGCCGCCCTTCGACGCCTCGGCCATGGACGGCTGGGCCGTTCGCAGCGCGGACGTCCACCCAGGCGCGCGGCTCGAGATCGTCGGCGTGAGCGCGGCGGGCCACGACGCCGGCGTGACCGTCGGCCCGGGCCAGGCCGCCCGCATCTTCACCGGCGCCGCCCTGCCGCTCGGGAGCGACCGGGTGGTGATCCAGGAGGAGGCAGAACGCGACGGCGAGACGGTCGTCCCGGCCGCCGCCGCAGACGCGCCCGCCTGGGTCCGTCCGCAGGGCTGCGACTTCCGGGCCGGCGCGGTCCTGCTCGAGGCCGGGACCCGGCTCAATCCCTGGCGCCTGGCCCTCACCGCCTCTGCGGGCCGCGCCACCGTCACCTGCAGACGGCGGCCCGTGGTCGCCCTCCTGTCGACCGGTGACGAACTCGTCGCCGCTGGAGAGACAGCCGGCCCGCACCAGATCTACGACGCCTGCGCCCCGGCCCTGGCGGCCTTCGTGCGCCGCAGTGGCGGCACCTCGGTCCTTCTCGGCCGGGCGAAGGACGATGACGCCTCCATCCTCGCCGCGATCGACGCAGGAACCTTCGACCTGCTGGTGACGGTCGGCGGCGCCTCGGTCGGCGATCATGATCGCGTCAAGCCGGCGGTCCGGTCGGCCGGCGCGGTGCTTTCGGTCGAAGGGGTCGCCGTGCGTCCCGGCAGGCCCGTGTGGTTCGCCCATCTGTCCGACGGACGGCCGCTGCTGGGCCTGCCCGGCAATCCCGCCTCCGCCCTGGTGTGCGCGCAGCTGTTCCTCGCCCCCCTGATCGCCGCGCTTCAGGGTGGAAGGACCGATCCGGCCGTGGACACCGCCGTTCTCAATGGGCCGCTTTCCGCCAATGGTCCGCGCGAACACTATATGCGCGCCATCGTCGAAACCGCCCCTGACGGCGGCCGCCGCGTTCGCCCGATGGGCGACCAGGACTCCTCCCTCGTCACGGTGATGGCGGCCGCCAACGCGCTGGTGCGGCGGCTTCCCGGCGCACCAGCGCTGGAGGCCGGGGCCCGGGTCGAGGTCCTGCTCCCGGGAGGCTGACGCTCTGCGAAGAGCCGGTCCCGTCCCGCGACCGTCTTCCGGTCACCGGACCGGGCGGCCTAAGAGGATCACAGGGAATGCGAGGAGGCGGAAGATGCTGACACGGATCGGTCCGGTGAAACTGAGGCTGCAGGTCATGAGCGCCGAAACCAGCGCCATGGGGCCGGGCAAGGCCGCCGTCCTGGAAGCGATCACGGCGCACGGCTCCATCTCCGGAGCCGGACGGGCCCTGAACATGAGCTACAAGCGCTGCTGGGCGCTGGTGGATGAGATGAACCGGTGCTGGAAGACCCCGCTCGTGACCGCCACGCGCGGCGGGCCGGCCCAGGGCGCCTGTCTCACCGAGGAGGGGCGCCTC
>LNFM01007869.1_pt1 | contig 19704 bp, 21 predicted proteins | sample 596031 | NCBI WGS metagenome assembly LNFM01 (sample SAMN04254537, study PRJNA301005) | activated carbon metagenome | isolation source: dual media filters at the Ann Arbor, Michigan drinking water treatment plant | place: USA: Ann Arbor | reverse complement strand
GCTGAATCTGCTCTTCTTCATGTCCGTCATTCTCCTGGTGGTTGACGGACTTCACTAACTTCAGACTGGTACGGCTGGAAGGGGGCAGGTCAGATGACGAAAGCACTGCGGGCCCAGCACTTCCTGTCATAACACTGCAGCCTTCCGATGTCTCCATAGTCGAGGGTGGCTCTGCAAGGTTTACCGTCGAGGTCAACGAGACCGCCGGGGTGACTTTCCAATGGATGCGAAATAACGTTGCTGTCTACGGAGCCATTCAGGACACCATTGTGTGGAGTGGGATGCCGGTGTCGTCTTCTGGCACTGTGTTCACCGTCAGGGTTTCCAATGCAGCGGGAAGCGTGCTGTCCCGCGAGGCGCAGCTCACGGTGCTACCCCGTCAAAACGAGTGAAGGTTCGGGTATCAGCCGCTGTAGTTTGTTGCTTGCGCGGCCGGAAGCAGAGGTCGAGCTGACAACGGACGGCTGCTTCTGGCCGATCTGGGCCATCGGACCCGCGCGCTCGCTATCGCCCTTGAAGGCTCAGGCCTCGCCATCAATAAAAGCCAAAGATCCGTGGCGTAGGCCCCCCGCGGTCGAATCTACAGTGTCGAGCCCATCGAAACTTCAAAGCTCGCGGTCAAGTGCGGTGAAGGGTGACTGGTAACAGTTTTCGCTGAAAGACCGATGCCACTACGCACTCAGCCCGAAGGGATGTTTCAGGTTCAACGAAGCCCGCCCAGCAGCTATCTCACTCACCCTGCGGCGCATCCCCCGCATCCGGGTCGCGCTTGCCAGAGCCCTTGCTTTTGGACTTCGCCCGCGCATCCTTCTTGGCCTGGCGCTTGGCGTCTTCGGCCAGGCCTGCGGCACGCCAGGCCTCGAATTCTTGGGGCGTCTCCAGCGTGATGCGGCCCAGGATGGCGGTGCGGAAATCGGTCATCACGATCTCGGCCGTCTTTTGCAGGTTGACCCGGCCGCCACCCAGCATGGCGCCGCGCTTCTTGCCGATGGCTTCGAGCAGTTCGTCGTCCTGCATCGTGGCCATGGCGCCTGCGGGCAGGCCCAGCTTGTAGCGGGCCTCCAGCAGCGGCGCATAGTGCTGCTGCAGGCGGCGCAGCAGTTCCAGCGCCACCAGTTCCTCGTCGTATGCGTTGCGGCCCACGGCGCCGCTGGCGGCCAGGTTGTAGCCGCTTTCGGGCACGATGATGCGCGGCCACAGCATGCCGGGCGTGTCCCACAGGTAGAAGTCGTCGGCCAGCGTGATGCGCTGCTCCAGCTTGGTGATGCCGGCCTCGTCGCCCGTCTTGGCCTGGCGCTTGTTGCTCAGGGTGTTGATCAGCGTGGACTTGCCCACGTTGGGCACGCCGCAGATCAGCACGCGCATGGGCTTGGCCATGCCGCCGCGGTTGGGCGACAGCAGATGGCAGGCGTCGATCAGCTTGCGCGTGGGCGCGGGGTCGGACGCATCGAGCGGCAGGGCACGCGTGTCGCTCTGGGCGTTGTACCAGTCCACCCACAGCGCCGTGCGCGCCGGGTCGGCCACGTCCTGCTTGTTGAGCACCTTGAGCGTGGGCTTGTGGCCCGTGATCTCGGCCAGCAGCGGGTTGGCGCTGGAGCCGGGCAGGCGCGCGTCCAGCACCTCGATCACCACGTCAATGTCCTTGATGCGTTCGGTGATAGCTTTGCGGGTCAGGTGCATGTGACCGGGGAACCACTGGATGGCCATGCGGGGAGTCTTTCTTGGGTTGTCGGGGGGTGGAGGCTGAGGGCCTGCACTGAAGAGGTTGCCTGGCCATCGCAGTGGCTGCGGCAAAAATCGGCCGGGGCGGCACCGTCGGGGTGGCAAGGATAATCGCGGTCTTCCCGGTCCCGGTTCGCACGCCATTTTCTCCTTTCCCATGCCAACACCCCACGCCCCTTCCTCCGCAGCTGCCGCCAAGGCCGACAAGGAGCTGCTTTTCAAGGGCGTGACCTGCGCGCTCATCGGTCTTGTGATCCTGCTGGCGCCCTACATCGCGCGCTCGGACAGCGTGCGCGAGCTGATGGCCCAGGCCAACGTGGTGGGCTGGTTCGCGCTGGTGCTGGGCATTGCCTTTGGCGTGCAGTACGGCCTGCGCCGCGCCAGGGCGGCCCGCAACGCACCGTGAGCGCCCAGTGAGCGCTCCGCTGCCGCCTCTGCCCCCGGCCGCTGTGGACGCGGCGACCGCGCAGGCCATGTTTGCAGCCCTGCAGCAGCGGGCCGCCGCAGCAGGCATCCCCCTGCGCAACCCGCCGCCCGAGCCCACCACCTGCTGCGGGCGCGGCTGCAATGGCTGCGTGTGGGAGGGATTTCTGGCTGCGGCTGAATACTGGCGGCAGGAAGCACTGCTGGTGCTGGAGGGCTGAATTTCGAGTCAGATGGGCTCCCAGCGCTTGATTTTCCTGCACCGGCAGCTATCAAAGTAAGAGCATTGAGCGGCCGGCTTTCTGCACCTGCTGCTCGAAACTGCTACTGCCCCTTGCCAGAGCCACAGTGGAACTGGCTTCGCCAGGCGACCGGCGGCGCCCGTTGAGGGACGCGCCGCAGCCTCTCAGGGTGTCAACCCCGCTGTCCCACCGACATGTACCGCTCGCGCCACACCTCGAAGGCAGCGTGTCCGCCGCCTTGATGGCCTTTTGCGCAGCAAGTGATTCATCGGCCATCGCCAGATAGCACGCTTGCTGTTCAGGCGTCCTGGGCAGGCCCAGCCGTGCGTCGCAGGCATCGATGGACTGCTGGCGTACATAGGACTCAAAGCCGTTGCCCTGGCTCTGCGTGATCCTGTCCGGCACGCGGGCCGAAGGCGTGAGTTCGGGTGCGACCGTCAGCGCACAGGCATCTGCGCACTCCGACGTATTTCACCAGCACACGAAGACTGCCCAAAGCCGACAGTCTTGCGGCCTTGCGTTGCACACAATGACCTGAAGGACGCAAGCCCAACCGTCAAAGTCAGGAGAAAAAATGCATTCACCCCGCCACGGTTCTGATCCCGCAACCGGCACTGCCCAGCGTTTTGACGTGGTCATTGTGGGCGCCGGCATCTCCGGCATCTGCAGCGCCACCTTGCTGCGCAAACACTGCCCGCACTTGAGCTTTCTCATCGTGGATGCCATGGAGGCACCCGGGGGCACCTGGCTGATTCACAAATACCCAGGTGCACGCTCGGACAGCGACCTCTTCACCTTTGGCTATGACTTCAAGCCCTGGAAGGGCAAGCCCATTGCCTCGCGCGAGGAGATCCTGGACTACCTTGCATCGACCATTGAGGAAGAACAGCTTGGGCCGCACATCCGCTACCAGCATCGCGTGCAGTCGGCCTCGTGGTCCAGCGCGTCCAGCACCTGGACGCTGGACCTTGCCGTGGGCGACGCCCGGCAACCGGTGCAGATCCAGGCAGGCTTTCTCTGGATGTGCCAGGGCTACTACCGGCATAGCAAGGGATATACACCCTCCTGGCCGGGGCTTGAGCAGTTCAAGGGCGAGGTCGTGCATCCGCAGCATTGGCCCGATTCGATCGATCTGGCCGACAAGCGCGTGACCGTGATCGGCTCGGGGGCAACAGCTGCGACCCTCATACCGGCGCTTGCCGACCGTTGCGCGCACGTCACCATGCTGCAGCGCACGCCCACGTATTTCGCCACAGGCCGCAATGCCGATGCCATGGCCGAGGAGTTGCGCAAGCTGGAAGTCGACGAGGCATGGATCCACGAGATCATGCGCCGCAAGGTCGTGCGGGATCGGGCGGACCTGATCGAGCGCGCGCGAACCCACCCGGACGCCCTCAAACAGCAGCTCATCGCCGGCGTCAAGGCCTGCCTGCCCGAGGGCTACGACGTGGAGCGGCATTTCACCCCCCCGTACAAGCCACTTCAGCAGCGCGTGGCCTTTGTGCCCGACGGTGACCTGTTCAAGGCCATCAGTGCAGGCAAGGCGTCCGTGGTCACGGATCACATTGCGCAGTTCGACGAAAAGGGCATTGAGCTGCAGTCCGGGGACCGCATCGACTGTGACGTGGTCATCACCGCCACAGGCTTCGAGCTATCGGTCATGGGCGACATACCGTTCTCGGTGGACGGGCGTGCGGTGGACTTTTCCCAGACGGTGAGCTATCGCGGAATGATGTTCTCCGGCGTGCCCAACCTCGCCTGGGTGTACGGCTATGGGCGCTACAGCTGGACGCTACGGGCCGAGCTCGTGGGTCAGTTCGTTTGCAAGCTGCTGCGGCACATGCAGACCCGCAAGGCCCGGCAGGTGACACCCATGACGCGCCCTGAGGATGCCGACATGGCGCTTGGCGCCTGGGTCGATACGGAGGACCTGAACGCCGGGTACATGTTGCGCGGCCTGCATCGCCTTCCCAAGCGCGGCGACAAGCCCGAGTGGCAACACAGCCAGGACTATCTCTATGAACGCAAGGTGCTGCCCAGCGTGGATTTGACGGATCCGCTGTTCTCCTACGCCGACTGACAACCCCACCCCCACGGTGCAAGGCACCACACAAGCAAGGAAATTCAGCATGAAGACATTCAATGGCCGTGTCGCAGTCATCACCGGCGGCGGCTCGGGTCTCGGCAAGGCACTTGCCATGGCGGCGGCCCAGCGCGGCATGAAGCTGGTGCTCGCCGACATCCAGGCAGACGTGCTGGAACAGACCGTCCAGGCCCTGCGATCACAGGGAACGGAGGCGGTCGGCGTAGTGGTCGATGTGTCCGATGCCGCGGCGGTGCAAAGGCTGGCCGATCAAGCGCAGCAGTCGTTTGGCCCTGTGCATGTGGTGTTCAACAACGCGGGCGTCACGGCGGGCGGCCTGGTCTGGGAGCACTCGGAAAAGGACTGGGAGTGGCTGCTCGGCGTCAACCTCAAGGGCGTCATCAACGGGGTTCGCTGCTTCGCGCCGCAAATGCTGGCCGCTGCCGCGGCAGACCCTGCCTATGAAGGCTGCATTGTCAACACGGCATCGATGGCGGGCCTGCTCACCTCCCCCGGAATGGGCATCTACAGCGTGTCCAAGCATGCCGTGGTGGCGCTCTCCGAATGCCTGCGCCACGACTTGGAGATGGTTACGCCACAGGTGCACGCCGCACTTCTGTGCCCATCGTATGTGTCCACCGACATTGGCCAGTCGGAGCGCAACCGGCCCGCCCATCTGATGGATGAAGGCGGCCTGACGAAATCCCAGCTCGCAGCCCGCAAAGCCTCCCAGCAGGCGGTGATGAATGGCGCCATCTCTGCGCAAGCGGTGGCAGAGATCACCTTCCAGGCGATCGAGCAAGACCGCTTCTACGTTTTCCCCAGCCCTGAAGCACTCCCGCTGGTCAAGTCCCGCATGGACCACGTCCTGGATCAGACCAACCCTGATCTGCCGTACGAAATGGTCCCCGCCCTGAAAGCCCGGCGTGATCGGCTGATGGCAGCCATTACGCACTGAGCAGCATTTCCCCCACCTACAACATAACGACTGTTTGGAGACAACACCATGAAGATGATTCGACGCGCATTCCCCGCTGCCACGCTGGCCCTCCTGGCCTGCGGCCCATGGGCGCTCTCCTCCGCGCTGGCGCAAACCGCCTACCCCAGCGCCCCCATCAAGATCATCGTTCCGTACCCTGCCGGAGGTGCTTCGGACGCGGTGGCGCGAATGATCGGCGAGAAGCTGCAACAGGCGTGGGGACAACCCGTATACATCGACAACAAGCCTGGAGCCTCGGGAATCATCGGGACGCAGGCCACCATCAAGTCCCCGGCAGATGGCTACACGCTGCTGGCCCACAACGTCGTGCTGATCCAGCAACCCGCGGTGATGGAGAAACTGTCCTTCAATGCCTTCAAGGACCTGCTCCCGGTGGTCATGACGATTCGCACGACTAACCTGTTCGTCGTGCCCAATGACTCCCCGGTGAAAACCGTGGCCGAGTTCGTAGCCCAGGCCAAGGCCAACCCCAGCAAGCTCAGCTATGGCAGCTACGGCATCGCCAGTGGCGCGCATTTCCAGGGCGAACTGCTCAAAATGCAGGCGGGTATCGATCTGGCGCATGTGCCATTCCAGGGGTCGGCACCCATGATCACCAACATCGTGGGCGGCCAGCTGCCGAGCGCGTTCATTGATGTTCCGTCTGCGCTCCCGCACATCAAGTCAATGAGGCCGCTGGCGGTCGGCGGCCCGCAGCGCCTTCAGGAACTGCCGAACGTGCCCACCTTCGCCGAACTGGGCTACAAGTCGTTCGAACCCATGGGATGGCACGGCCTGTTCCTACCGGCGGGGGCGCCTCCGGCCGTCGCGCAAAAGATTGCCAACGAGGTCAGCAACATCCTGCGCATGCCCGATGTGCTGGCAAAGCTAAAGACGCTCGGCGTCATCGCTGGCGGCGGGACCCCCGAGGAATTTGCACAACAGATGAAGGCCGACGCACCCGTTTATGCGGAGATCGCCAAGGCGGCCAACATTCGCCTGACGCAGTAAGGCATGCGCACATGTCCCCCGCAGCGATCGAAAAGGCTGCACCCATGGCAGCGCAGGCCCATGAACGTGAATGCTCCCGCGAAGCGGTCATGGACCATGAAGGCGGGCTGCTGCGCATCCACTACACGGACACGGGCAGCAGCGCGCGCCATGCACCGGTGGTGGCGCTGTTGCATGGCTCGGGGCCCGGCACGACGGGGTGGAGCGCATTTGCCCTGCAGCGCCCGGCCCTCGAGGATGCGGGATTTCGCCTGATCACGCCGGATCTGCCGGGCTGGGGCCGCAGCGACGGCGTGGTTTGCAAGGAGGATCGTTCGCAGTTCAACGCCCGGGCACTGCATGCGGTGCTGGATGCCGCCGGCGTCCACGAGCCTGTGCATCTGGTGGGCACTTCCATGGGCGCCCACAGCGCAGTGGCGTTTGCGCTGCAGTGGCCGGGGCGTGCCGCACGCATGGTGCTGGCATCGGGCGGCACGGGGGGCCGTAGCAATTTCCATCCAACCTTGCCCGAGGGCGTGCGGGCCATGATGGACTTCTACCACGAACCCACTGCGGCCCGCATGCGCAGCTTCCTGGAATGCGTTGTCTTTGACTCCAGCGCCCTCACCCCGGAGATGGCGCAGCAGAAGGTGGCGGCGGCCATGGCCTGCCCCCAGCACCTGGAGAACTTTGTGGCAAGCCTTCGCCGGTACCCCACCCAGTTTGGCGACGTCACCCACAGGCTGGCAGAGATCACGTTGCCCACGCTGGTGATCTGGGGCAGCGAGGACCGGGTGGTACCGCTGGACATTGGCCTGCAGATCGCACAGCGCATCCCGGGAGCCGACCTGCACATGCTGGGCCGTTGCGGCCATGTACCCCACCTGGAGCGGCCCCGCGACTTCATCCATCTGTTGACGCGGTTTCTTGCATGAGCGGAGTGCGTCAACCTGAAAACGTCTGCAGCACGCGCCCGCCGGAGCAGTGAGTCAGCAACCACGACGCCTCAGGAGACACGCCGCAGAGCCTCCGGATCCAGCAGCGTGACCCCTCCGTACACCAGGCGCAGCAGGCCCTTGGACTCCCATTCCTTGAGCTGCCTGTTGACGCTCTGCCGCGAGGCGCCCAGCCGCTGCGCAAGCCCCTCCTGGGACAGGCGAAGCTCGGGCTGCTGCGCGGCACCCTCGCGCATCGCCATTTCCAGCTCAGCGAGCAGGCGCTGCGCCAGCCGCACGGACAGCGGCTGCAGGATGCTGGCATCGATCCGCTCAATGGCCCACTTGTACCGGTAACACACCACGCGCAGGAACTCGCCAAGGTAGCCGGCATTGTTGTCAACCACCTCGTGAAGACGCCGGGCCGGCACCACGAGCAGCTCGGTTTTCACCAGCGCCTTGGCGTCATGGACCCGGGGAGCACTGATGAACAGGGTCAGCTCACCAAACCATCGTCCCTGTTCAGCCACACCCAACACCGCTTCCCTGCCGTTGACCGAAGTGGCGCTCAGTTGAACGGCACCCGATTCGACGTAGAACACCGAGTCAGGCGCTGAGCCACGCGTGTAGAGAACCTCGTTTCTCGACAGGTATCGCCGGCGGGCGCCGTCCCGCAACAGACGCTCCAGTTCGGGAGACAGTCTGTCTGGAGCAATGCCAGAAGGGGTTTCCGGGGGCTGATTTCGCATCCGACGGTTTCCAAAAATGAGGCTTGCACGGACGCCAGATGGCTGACAAAAGACAGATCGCCGGGGGGTTACGGTCGTCAGGCTGGCGTCTTCTTTGAACCAGGCCGCCGCGGCGCGTGCCACGGTGGAGACCTGAGCGCCTTTGCTTCAAAAAATACAGCTGCAAGCGCTCATTCAGACTGTCCAAAACCTCCAAGCTACCCTAACTCACCCACCGACATGTACTGCTCGCGCCAGGCCTCAAACGGCAGCGTGTCCGCCGCCTCGATGGCTTTTTGCGCGGCGATGGACTCGTCGGCCATGGCGAGGTAGCGGGCCTGCTGTTCGGGCGTCCACGGCAGGGCCAGCAGCGCATCGCGCGCCTTCTCGGACTGCTGGCGGGCAAAGTGCTCGAAGTGGTGGCCGTGGTGGCGCGCCATGTCATCCAGCACACGGGCCGATGGCGTGCGCTCGGGCGCGGCCATGAGGGCGCGCGCATCGCGCACGGCGGCGCTGTAGTCACCGGTGCCGTGGGTGGCATCCAGCGCGGCGGCCAGCGGCTCGCAGGCGGCCAGCACCTCGTCGCCCCAGGTGGTCAGCGCCACGCTCTGGCCGTTGCGGGTGAGCTGCAGGCCCGGCTCGCGGCCGCGCTCGGCGGTGAGGTGCTGGTTGTGCTTGAGCTCGGCGATTTCTTCGGGCGTGTCGGGCGGGCTGTCAGACAGCAGGCAGTGCAGCAGGAACACGTCCAGCAGCCGCATGGTGGGCGCGGTGATGCCCACGGGCACGAACGGGTCCAGGTCCATCAGGCGCACTTCGACGTATTCCACACCGCGCTCGCGCAGCGCGTGCAGCGGGCGCTCGCCCGTGCGCACCGTGCGCTTGGGGCGGATGGTGCCGTAGAACTCGTTTTCGATCTGCAGCAGGCTGGTGCCCAGCTGGTTGTAGTCGCCACCCGGGTTGCGGATGCCCACGGTTTCGTAGGCCGGGTAAGGCTTGGTCAGCGCTTCGTGCAGCGAGTTGGCGTAGCCCGTCAGGCCGTTGTAGCTCACGGCCAGCGTGGCCTGCGCGTCGCTCTGGTAGCCCAGGCGGCCCATGCGCAGCGACGTGGCGTGCGGCAGGTACAGCGCGTGGCCGCCGGGCATGGCCTGCAGGCGGTGTTCGCGCCCTTCCACAAAGCAGGGGCACAGCGCGGGCGATGCGCCAAAAAGGTACAGCAGCACAAACGCATGGCGGCGGAAGTTGCGGATCAGCGCAAAGTACTGCTCGCTGTCCACACCGGGCAACGACCAGTTGTAGTGGATGCCCGAAATGGTCTGCATGCGGCGGCCGTAGCGGTGGCCCAGGCCCATGCGGTACACGCTCTTGGCGCGGCCCACGTTGGAGCTGCCGTAGCGGCCGATGGGGATCGTCTCGTCGGTGGGCAGGCCGCAGGGCATGCTCGATGCCCACAGCAGCTCGCCGCCGCTGTCCTTCAGGGTGTGGTGCACGAACTGGTGCACTTCGGTCAGTTCATCCAGGCACTGCTGCACGCCCTTGTGGGCGCCGGTGATCAGCTCCAGCTGCGATTCGCTGTAGTCGGTAGTGATCAGCGGGTGGGTGAGTGCAGCGCCCAGGGCCAGCGGGTGCGGCGTGAGGGCCAGGCCCCCGGTGGGCAGCACGCGCAGCCCTTCCTTCTCGATGCCGCGGCGAATGCCCCCCAGCGCGTCCGCGGGGTATGCGGACAGTCTCTCTTGCAGTTTGCTCATGTATTGGGTCCGGTCCATCTCTTCTGTCGGCCCGGAACTTAGCACGACGGGCGCAAGGGCGTACGACGCCAGCTTATCCAGGATGGTGTAGCACCGCGCCGCCCGCCACGCACACAGGCCGTACCGCCTGCGCGCGTGTTGACACGGGTCAAGCCCGGGCAGCCATGGCCTTGCCGACCTCATTGGTGCCCTGCGCTGCGCCGCTTTGCGGCACCTGGTCGCCTTCGCGCGCCGTCACCTCGGCCAGCCGTGCGGCCAGCTGCTCGGGCACATCGCCGCCCACGCCCAGATGGATGCCCTGCGTGAGCGTGATGTTCGCTGCCTCGAACGTGCCGGCACCGGCGCACAGGATGGTGCGCGTCGGCGCGGATTCATGCGCCAGCACCAGCATGGCGGGCACCACGGCTTCGGGCTTCAACGCATCCAGCACTTCCTGCGGCATCAGGCCTTCGGTCATGCGGGTGGCGGCCGTGGGCGCCAGGGCGTTCACGTGGATGTTGTACTTGGCGCCCTCGATGGCCAGGGTCTGCATCAGGCCCACCTGGGCCAGCTTGGCCGCGCCGTAGTTGGCCTGGCCAAAGTTGCCGTAAAGGCCGGTAGACGATGTCGTCATGACGATGCGGCCGTATTGCTGCGCCACCATGTGCGCCCACACCGCCTTGCAGCAGTGGGCCGCGCCCATCAGGTGCACATCGACCACCAGGCGGAAGTCGTCCATGTCCATCTTGGAGAAAGACTTGTCGCGCAGGATGCCCGCGTTGTTGACCAGGATGTCCACGCGGCCCCAGGCATCCACGGCCTGCTGCACCATGGCCTGCACCGCGGCAAAGTCGGTGACCGATGCGCCATTGGCCAGGGCCTCGCCGCCGGCGGCACGGATCTCGTCCACCACGGCCTGGGCCGCCGTCACGGTGCCGCCGCTGCCGTCCACCGCGCCGCCCAGGTCATTGACCAGCACCTTGGCGCCGCGCGCCGCCAGCGCCAGTGCATGCTGACGGCCCAGCCCGCCGCCCGCGCCCGTCACGATGGCCACGCGGCCCTTGAAATCGATATCCATGGTGAAGTTCTCCTGTGGTGGTTGTGTGGGGTGCCGCGCTGCACAACGCAGCCCGACCAGCGCGTGGGACTGTAAGGCAGACGCCGCCCCCCGCCGGTTGCACATGCGACTTGGGCCCGCCTGCAAGGTGCGGCAGCGATTGGGGTATCGTGCGTGCGCCGCATCCTGTGCGGCCGCGGCCCGGCTTGGTGCCCCCGGGGCAAGCCCCGCCGCACTCCCAACCGAACAACAAGGATGTCATCCATGAAAGCAGTCTGGAACGGCGTGACCGTCGCCGAGAGCGACGACACCGTGGTGGTCGAAGGCAACCACTACTTCCCTGAAAGCGCGCTCAAGCGCGAATACTTCACCTTCAGCAACCACAAGACCACCTGCGCCTGGAAGGGCCAGGCCAGCTACCTTTCGCTGCTGGTCAACGGCGAGATGAACACCGACGCCGCCTGGTTCTACGCCGACCCCAAGCCCGAAGCGGATGAAATCCGCGGGCGCGTGGCCTTCTGGAAGGGCGTGAAGGTCGCGCCCTGAGCATTCCCGCACGGGTGCGCCCGCCGACGGCTTCACGGGTTATCCCTGAGGCCGCTGGACAATCATGTGGATAACTGCGGACAAGCCCTGTATGGGCGGGCTAAGTGGTTGATTTTGCAGGTGGAAGCTTGCAATGCACAAATTTTAGGCAGTACGTTACAAGTCGCACCGTGTTATCCCGGCCCGCACTGGACAAAACTGTGGACAACCCGGGACAACGCCTGTATGAACCGCGTAAGTCATTGAAATAAAAAGACTTTCATTGCCACGCTTAAAAAACAGGCATATCCAGCCGCCCTGTCTGCCCGGCACTGAGAGGCCCGAAACGCCGGTTCAAACCGTGGGTTATCCCGCCCGAACGGGGACAATGGTGTGGATAACTCTGAACAAGCCTTGTATGGGCACGCCAAGTGCTTGATCTGCAAGGGAAATGTCTGCACCGCCTAAAAACAAGGCACCAGGGTGCGTCCCGGACATCCGCTAAAGTGCGATGCGGCAACCCGAAAACCGCTATTTATTTGATAGCATTCAGGCATTTAAATGCAAGGGCCACAAGCCAAAAACACCCAAAATGCCCAGCGCAGACCTCCCCCACAGCCCCGCCGCAGAGCGCAACCAGGCTCCCATCCTGGCGCAGCTGCTTGCCCTGCTGCCCGCCCGCGGTGCCGCGCTCGAGATTGCCAGCGGCACCGGCCAGCATGCCGCCCACTTTGCGGCCGCCCTGCCCGGCTGGAGCTGGCAACCCACCGACCTGCAGGAAACCCTGTTCACCGCCATCACGGCATGGGCCGCCGAGGCAGGCGCCCCCAACGTGCTGCCGCCCGTGGCCCTGGACGTGCTGGCCCCGCGCTGGCCGGTGCAGGGCCAGGCCTTTGCGCCCGGTGCCTTTGACCTGATCTACTGCGCCAACATGCTGCACATCGCCCCATGGGCGTGCTGTGCCGGACTGATGCAGGGCGCGGCGCGGCATCTCGCGCCCGGCGGTCGACTGGTGACGTACGGCCCGTATCTGGAAGAAGGCGTGCCCACGTCACCCGGCAACCTGGCGTTTGACGCCAGCCTGCGCGCGCAGGACGGCCAGTGGGGCATACGCCGTCTGGACGACGTGGCCGCGGTGGCCGCGCAATCCGGCCTGGCCCTGCGGGCCCGCCACGCCATGCCCGCCAACAACCTGCTGCTGGTATGGGCACGGGCTGGCGAAGCCTGACGCAGCCGCCGCCCTCACCCTGCCCCATCTTTTGCACCCTTGTCCCGTCTAGCCATGACCCAACCCAGCGCCCCTTTCTTCATCGCCACCGTCGAACCCGATGGACTGCAATGCGATGCCTGGCCCGAGCAACCCCTGCTGCAGTCGCTGGAAGGCGGCGGCATCGACTGGCCGAGCTCGTGCCGCAACGGCACCTGCCGCACCTGCCTGGGGCAACTGGTGCAGGGCACCGTGCGCTACGAGATCGAATGGCCGGGCCTGACGGCCGAGGAAAAGGCCGAAGGCTGCGTGCTGCCCTGCGTGGCTTACCCGGTGTCCGACGTGGTGCTGCAGGGTTCAGCCATCTGACCCTGCCCGGCCACAACGGTACAGCGGGCAAGGGATTCTTGTGCCCGCCGCCGGGGGCCGTGGGGCCGGTGAACTAAAATCCGGGGTTTTGCGGGCCTGCTGCACCGGTGGTGCGGGGCCCCTCAGACGAGCGGCAGCGCCGCACGCATGTTCTTTGGGTGGGATACGGGCCGCGCCAGCGTTGCCCCGGCCACGGGACCTGCGATGCAGCGGCCCAACGAAAGCCCCCATCCATGAACACCCCCCTCACCCCTGTGCCCATCTCGCCGGTCGAAGACATCGTGGCCGAAATGCGTGCCGGGCGCATCGTCATCCTGGTGGATGAAGAAGACCGTGAAAACGAAGGCGACCTGGTGCTGGCGTCCGACCACGTCACGCCCGAAGCCATCAACTTCATGGCCCGCTTTGGCCGCGGCCTGATCTGCCTGACGCTCACGCGCGAGCGCTGCGAGTTCCTCAAGCTGCCGCCCATGGCTGCCCGCAACGGCACGGTGTACAGCACGGCCTTCACCGTGTCGATCGAAGCGGCCGAAGGCGTGACCACCGGCATCTCGGCCGCCGACCGCGCCCGCACGGTGCAGGTGGCGGTAGACCGCAAGAGCCAGCCCGCCGACCTGGTGCAGCCCGGTCACATCTTCCCGCTGCAGGCGGTGGATGGCGGCGTGCTCATGCGCGCAGGCCACACCGAAGCGGGCTGCGACCTCGCCGCCATGGCCGGCTGCAGCCCGTCATCGGTCATCTGCGAAATCATGAAGGACGACGGCACCATGGCCCGTCTGCCTGACCTGCAGCTGTTTGCGGCAGAGCACGGCCTGAAGATCGGCACCATCGCCGACCTCATCGAATACCGCAGCCGCAACGAGTCGCTGGTCGAAAAAATCGGCGAGCGCCGGCTGAAGACCGCCTACGGCGAGTTCACTGCCCACGCCTTCCGCGACAAGCCCAGCCAGGCCGTGCACCTGGCACTGGTCAAGGGCCAGTGGAACGCCGACGACGTGGTGCCCGTGCGCGTGCACGAGCCGCTGTCGGTACTGGATGCACTGGAGATCGACCGCTCCATGCACTCGTGGGGCCTCGATACCAGCCTGCAGTACCTGGTCAAGCAAGGCAAGGGCGTGGCCGTGCTGCTCAACTGCGGCGAAAGCGCCGAGCAGATGGTGGCCCAGTTTGAAGGCACCGCGCGCTCGGCCCAGGCGCCCGAGCGCGGCCGCATGGACCTGCGCACCTACGGCGTGGGCGCGCAGATCCTGCGTGAATGCGGCGTGCAGAAAATGGCGCTGATGGGCCAGCCACGCCGCATGCCCAGCATGGCGGGCTACGGCCTCGAAATCACGGGTTTCATCCCCAAGGATGCCCAGGCCTCAGGCGGCTAATCCGCCCCGCCCCGCCCCGTGCGGGGCACGCTCACGACAGTCACCCGGTTATCAGAGAAAGTACACACACCATGTTTGGCGCAGACAAAGGCACCGCAGACCACCTGGACGGCAAGAAGCTGCACATCGGCATCGTGCAGGCCCGTTTCAACGAAGGCATCACCAACACCCTGGCAGCGGCCTGCCGCGCCGAGCTGCTGGCCCTGGGCGTGGAGGAAAAGAACATCCGGCACGTGCTGGTGCCCGGCGCGCTGGAAGTGCCCGTGGCCCTGCAGGCCATGGCCGAGAGCAACGACTACGACGCGCTGATCGCACTGGGCTGCATCATCCGCGGCGAGACCTACCACTTCGAGCTGGTGGCCAATGAATCCGGTGCCGGGGTCACGCGCCTGTCGCTGGACTACCAGATCCCGATTGCCAACGCCATCATCACCACCGAGAACCTCGAGCAGGCCATTGCACGCCAGACCGAGAAGGGCACCGACGCCGCCCGCGTGGCCGTGGAGATGGCCAACCTGCTGGACGAACTGTCATGAGCGAAAACAACAACCATAACGACACCCCCGCAGGCGCCCGCCCCCCAAAGCAGGTGCGTACCGGCCTCAAATCCACCGGCGCGCGCAAGGCGGCCTCCAAATCAGGTCGCAGCCGTGCGCGTGAATTCGCGCTGCAGGCGCTGTACCAGCACATCGTGGGTGGCAACGAGGCCTCGGCCATTGACGCTTTCACGCGCGACCTGGCAGGCTTTCACAAGGCCGACTCTGCGCACTACGACGCACTGCTGCACGGAAGCATCGCCACCGCTGCCGAGATGGATGCGCTCATCACCCCGCTGCTGGACCGCAAGATGGCCGAGATCTCGCCCATCGAGCACGCCACCATGTGGATCGGCGTGTACGAGTTCCAGCACTGCCTGGATGTGCCGTGGCGCGTGGTGCTCAACGAGTGCATCGAGCTGGCCAAGGAGTTTGGCGGCACCGACGGCCACAAGTACGTGAACGCCGTGCTCAATGGTCTGGCGCCGCGCCTGCGCGCGCTGGAAGTGGCCGCCGACAAGGCATCGGGAGCAGCCGCTGCAGCCCCGGCAGGCGACACCGGCGCTCCCGCCACCGGCGCCTGACACGCGCCCTGCCCGCCTGGCTGCAGCCCGCCCCGCAGCCGGCTCCCCCGGCAGGTTTTGCCCCCTGAACGACGCCCGCCAGCGCGGGCAGGAAGCCTGTCCATGAAGTTTTCCACGCGCGCCGAGCGCATCGAACCGTTCTACGTGATGGAAGTCGCCAAGGCCGCACAGGCCCTGGCGCGCGAGGTGGCCGGCAGTGCCGACCCGATGATCTTCCTGAACATCGGCGAGCCTGACTTTACGGCCCCGCCGCTGGTGCAGGAAGCCGCCGCCAAAGCCGTGCGCGATGGCGCCACGCAGTACACCAACGCCCTGGGCCTGGAGCCCCTGCGCGAGCGCATCAGCGGCTGGTACCAGAGCCGCTTTGGCGTGCACGTGCCTGCGCGCCGCATCGTGGTGACCGCGGGTGCATCGGCAGCGCTGCAGCTGGCCTGCCTGGCACTCATCGAGGCCGGCGACGAGATCCTGATGCCCGACCCGAGCTACCCGTGCAACCGGCACTTCGTGAGCGCCGCCGAAGGCCGCGCCGTGCTGCTGCCCACCACGGCGCAGGAGCGCTACCAGCTCAGCGCCGACAAGGTGCGCGCAGCGTGGGGCCGCCAAACGCGCGGCGTGCTGCTCGCGTCGCCCTCGAACCCCACCGGCACCTCCATCGCGCCTGATGAACTGCGCCGCATCAACGACGTGGTGCGCGAGCACGATGGCGTGACGCTGATCGACGAGATCTACCTGGGCCTGTCCTACGACGATGCCTTTGGCCAGACGGCGCTGGCCATCGACGACCACATCATCAGCATCAACAGCTTCAGCAAGTACGGATGGTGGTGCCCGATGCCATGGTGCCGGTGGTGGAGCGCCTGGCGCAAAACCTGTTCATCTGCGCCAGCACGGTGTCGCAGCACGCGGCGCTAGCCTGCTTCGAGCCCGAGAGCATTGCCGAGTACGAACGCCGCCGCGCCGAGTTCAAGGCCCGGCGCGACTACTTCATCCCGGCCCTGCAGGGCATGGGCCTGAAGGTGCCGGTGATGCCTGACGGCGCCTTCTACGCCTGGGCCGACTGCACCGATGCCGCCGCGCGCCTGGGCGTGCAGGGCAGCTGGGACACCGCCTTTGAGTTGATGCGCCGCGCCCATGTGGCCGTGACACCAGGGCGGGACTTTGGCACGGCCGACACGGCGCGCTTCATCCGCTTTTCGACCGCCAACTCGATGGCGCAGCTGCAGGAAGCGGTGGCGCGGCTGCAGCGGGTGCTGGGCTAGGGCCATGGCGTTCGAGTTTCCGGTCCGCGTGTATTGGGAGGACACCGATGCCGGCGGCATCGTGTTTTATGCCAACTACCTCAAGTTCTTTGAACGCGCGCGCACCGAGTGGCTGCGCTCGATGGGCATCGGCCAGCAACGATTGCGGGAACAAACCGGCGGCATGTTTGTCGTAACCGATGCGCAGCTGCGCTACCACCGCAGCGCCCGCCTGGACGATGCACTGATTGTTACCGCCGCCCTGCAGGACATGGGCCGGGCATCATTGACAATAGTGCAGCAGGCGCTCCTGAAACCAGAGCAGATGCCCAACGACCAACCCACGCTGCTGACCGAAGGCACCATCCGCATCGGATGGGTGGATGCAACGAGCATGCGCCCCGCGCGCATCCCCGCGACCCTTGTGGAAATACTCTCGAAATGAACTCGCAAAACATGTCCATCGTCTCCCTGGTACTCCAGGCCAGCTGGGTGGTGCAACTCGTCATGCTGCTGCTGGTGACGGTATCGGTGGCCAGCTGGGCGGCCATCTTCAGAAAGCTGTTTGCCCTGAAGCGCGTGAAGGCACTGAACGAAGAGTTCGAGCGGGAGTTCTGGTCAGGCACCAGCCTGAACGACCTGTATGCAAGCGCCGCCCAGAACGCCAAGCAGGCCGGCCCCATGGAACGCATCTTTGCCAGCGGCATGCGCGAATACCAGAAGCTGCGCGAGCGCCGCATCAGCGACCCCGGCACCCTGCTCGATGGCGCACGCCGCGCCATGCGCGCCAGCTTCCAGCGCGAGATGGACGTGGTGGAGTCCAGCCTGTCGTTCCTGGCCTCGGTTGGATCGGTATCGCCCTATGTGGGCCTGTTTGGCACGGTGTGGGGCATCATGCACGCCTTCACCGGCTTTGCGGGCATGGAGCAGGTCACGCTGGCCACCGTGGCCCCCGGCATTGCCGAGGCGCTAGTGGCCACCGCCATCGGCCTGTTTGCCGCCATCCCGGCCGTGATTGCCTACAACAATTTCGCCCGCGACATCGACCGCGTGGCCACGCACCAGGAGACCTTCATCGAGGAGTTCTCCAACATCCTGCAGCGCAACCTGGGCGCCCAGCCCGGCGGCCACACGGCCTCGGGCCACTGACCGGAGGCCCGCACCATGCCCGCCATGGCATCCCGCGGCCGAGGCCGCCGCACCATCAACGAAATCAACATGGTGCCGTTCATCGACGTCATGCTGGTGCTGCTCATCATCTTCATGGTGACGGCGCCGATGCTCACGCCCGGCATGATCGATGTGCCCAGCGTGGGCAAGGGCTCCAAGCCGCCCAAAACTTTTGCGCAAGTGATCATCCAGCCGGACGGCAAGCTGCAGCTCAAGACGAAGGAAGGCGAGCGGCCAGTGACGCTTCAAGGACTCGGTGCTGCCGCAAAGACTTGGCAGACGAGCCAAGAACCAAGTACTCCCGTACTCATCAGCGCTGACAAAGGCGTTCAGTACGAGACCGTAGTCAAGACGATGGAAGCCCTGCAAAAGGCCGGCGTCCAGCGCGTAGGCCTGTCCGTCAAGCAAGGCGGCTGAACCCGCCACGCCCCGCGCACACCCGCCAGCCCATGCACGCCCAAGACGACCGCGACCAGTTCACGCCGCCGCAACCGCCCGCACGCCTGCGCGCCATCGCGCTGGCCGTGCTGGTGCATGCCGTGCTGATCGGCGCGCTGACCTGGGGTGTGAACTGGCAGACCAGCACCGACCAGCCCGCTGTGGAGGCCGAACTGTGGGCCGCCGTGCCGCAGATGGCCGCCCCGCGCGAAAGCGCCCCCCCGCCACCGCCGGAGCCCCCCGCCCCGCCGCCACCCCAGGCCACACCCACGCCACCGCCCCCTCCTCCTCCTCCGCCGCGCGCGGCAGAGCCGCCGGACACCCGCGAGGCCGACATCGCCATCGAACGCGAAAAGAAACGCCTGGAGCAGGAAAAGAAAGCCCGCGAACAGCAGGCCGAGCGGGACAAGCGCGAACGTGAGCGCAAGGAAGAAGAACGCCGCGAACGCCTGGAGCAGGAGAAGAAAGAGCGCCTGCAAAAAGAGAAGGCCAAAGAAAAGGAAAAAGAGCGCGAGAAGGAAAAGGCGCAGGAGCTGCGTGAAAAGCAGCAGGCCGAGCAAAAGAAGGCCGAGCAGGAAAAGCAGAAGAAGCTGGCCGAGGACAAGCGCAAGGCTGAAGAAGCCGCCAAGCGCAAGGCCGAGGCAGACGAGAAACAGCTTGCCAAGCAGCGCGAAGAAAATATTCGACGGGCACAAGGCCTGGCCGGAGCGACTGGCGGCGAGAACGCTACGGGCACTGCATTGCGCAGCGCAGGCCCTTCAGGCAGCTACGGCGGCAAGGTGGCAGCCAAGGTGAAGCCCAACATCGTGTACCCCGACATCATCTCGGGGAACCCGCGCGCCGAGGTCGAAGTGCGCTTGGCACCGGACGGCACCATCGTCGGCAAGCGCCTGGTGCAATCGAGCGGCAACAAGGCCTGGGACGACGCCGTGCTCCGGGCGCTGGAGAAGACCGAGGCTCTGCCGCGGGATGTGGATGGCCGGGTGTCGTCCTCCCTGACGATCGGATTCCGGCCACAAGATTGAGTGAGCGGCCAGTTGGAGGGCGGCTGGTCTGCCACAGGAACCTGGAAGCGGGCCAGCGCTTCCGCGGATGTGATTCCAATCGGTCAGAGGTAGCCGGTCACCGGCGTAAAAGCCGTCGCTCAGCGTTTGACTTGGGCAACTTGACCCGGCTTGCCGGGGCATGGCCTGGCGATGGAGGGTTAGGCATCACGGCATCTCCTTGGCGCCAGCCCTCGAAGGACTTCCAAACGGTTTGCAGGCGCATCGGGGGCGAAGAAGTCCGGAGCCTGTCAGATGTTTTGTGTGTGAGGCATAGCATGTCAACAAGGAGCATGAATGCCACGCAAGACGAAGACAACCTCAGCAGCGGACAAGGC
>LNFM01006274.1_pt1 | contig 19707 bp, 16 predicted proteins | sample 596031 | NCBI WGS metagenome assembly LNFM01 (sample SAMN04254537, study PRJNA301005) | activated carbon metagenome | isolation source: dual media filters at the Ann Arbor, Michigan drinking water treatment plant | place: USA: Ann Arbor | reverse complement strand
GGAAGGCACGGGCAAGCCACTGCCGGGCGTTGATCACGCCGACGATTTCATCGAGGCCGCCCTTGACCACCGGGAAGCGCGCATGGTCGGACGCTTCGATGCAGGCGAGGTTCTCGGCGAACGAAGCCTTGCCGTCGAGCACCACCACGTCCGCACGAGGCACCATCAACGAACTGATCTGGCGGTCGTCGAGCCGGAACACGTTGCGCACCATCGTGTGTTCCTGCATCTCGATCACGCCCGCGCTCGCGCCTTCGGTCAGCACGGCGTGGATCTCTTCCTCGGTCATCACGTTGGCGCCACGATCCTTCACCCGCAGCAGCTTGAGCAGCGCATGCGTGGAGATCGAGAGCAGGTGCACGAAAGGCTTGGCCGCGATCGCGAGCCACTCGATCGGGAACGCCACCACGCGGGCCAGTGCCTCGGGATGGGTCTGTCCGATGCGCTTGGGCACCAGCTCACCGATGACGATCGTGAGGTAGGTGATCACGACGACCACCAGGCCGGTCGCGGCATAACTCGAATAGGGGGCCATCACGCCGAGCGATTCGAGCCAGAGCCCCAGCGGCTCCGCGAGCACGGCCTCGCCCACGATGCCGTTCAGCACGCCGATCGAGGTGATGCCGATCTGGATCGCCGACAGGAAGCGGGTGGGATCCTCGCCCAGCTTCACGGCTGCAGCGGCAGCCGGATCGCCGTCCTCGACCATCTTCTGCAGCCTGGACTTGCGGGCGGTGACCAGCGCGATTTCGGACATCGCGAACAGGCCGTTGAACAGGATCAGTGCAAAGAGTAGGGCGACTTCCATGGAGGGCACCCGCGTGGGCGCCTTCTTCGATGAAGGAACCGTATATTACCAAGCTAACGTCGGCGAAAGCTGAAAACGATGCGATGCAGGCCTTCCCGCTGTCAGGATCCCGTCTCCTGCGCCCGTGTCGCTGCAGCCGGCGCGAGCGACGTGCCCGGCCGCCTGCGCCACAAGCGGCCCAGCCACTGCACCAGGTCGTCGACGTAGGTGAACACCACCGGGATGACCAGCAGCGACAGCAGCGTGCCGGTCACCAGGCCGCCGATCACCGCGATCGCCATCGGCGAGCGGAAGCTCGGGTCTACCCCGAGGCCGATCGCGATCGGCAGCATCCCTGCGCCCATCGCGATGGTGGTCATCACGATCGGGCGTGCCCGCTTGCGGCAGGCGTCCATCAGGGCCTCGAAGCGGCCCAGGCCGTGCTCGCGGCGCGCGATGATCGCGTAGTCGATCAGCAGGATCGAGTTCTTGGTGGTGATGCCCATCAGCATGATCAGGCCGATCAGGCTCGGCATCGAGAAGCTGCTGTTGGCGGCAAGCAGCGCGACGAAGGCGCCGCCGATGGACAGGGGCAGCGCGGCCAGGATCGTCACCGGCTGGAAGAAATCCTTGAACAGCAATACCAGCACGATGTAGATGCAGAGCACGCCGGTGAGCATCGCCACGCCGAAGCTCGCGAACAGTTCGCCCATCACCTCGGCGTCGCCGATGGTCGCCCGCGTCACGCCGGGCGGGAGCGCCGACAGGCTGGGCAGTTTCTCGACCGCCGCCACCACGTCGCCCAGCGGCACGTTGTTCAGCTCGATCGCCAGGTTGATGTTGCGCAGCCGGTCGTAGCGGTTGATCACCGCGGGCCCGCTCTCGATCGACAGGTCGGCGATCGCATCGATGCGCACCGGTCCGCCGCGGCCAGGCACGGTGAGCTGGGACACCAGCGCAAGGTCCTCGCGGGCGGCGTCCGGCAGCCGCACGACGATGGGCACCTGCCGCTGCGCGAGGTTCAGTTTCGGCAGCGCCAGGTCGTAGTCGCCGATGGTCGCGATGCGCAGGGTGTCGGCGATCGTCGTCGAATCGACGCCTGCGTCTGCCGCTCGTGCGAAATCCGGCCGTACCACGAGCTCAGGCCGGATCAGGCTCGAACTCGAGCTGACGCCACCGATGCCCGGGATGGTGCGGATGTCGCGCTCCACGGCGCGGGCCGCGGTGAGCAACGCCGCGCCATCGTCGCCGGCGAGCACCAGCACGTACTTCTCCCCCGAGCCGCCCAGTCCGACGGTCACCCGCGCACCGGGCAGGCCGGTCATCCGCTCGCGCAGGTCGGCCTCGATCGACTGCTTGCTGGTGCCACCGCGTTCCCGCCGTGGCGTGACGTTTATGTTCAGGGTCGCCTTGCGCGCTTCGGCGACGCCGCCGGGTGCGAACGGATCGCCGCCGGCACTGCCGCCACCGACGGTGGTGTACACGGTCTTCACGTGCGGGTTGCCGGAGATCAGCAGGCGTGCCCTTTCCGCCGCGGCGAAGGTGTCCTCGAACCGGCTGCCGGGGGGCAGTTCGATCTGCACCTGGGTCTGCGACAGGTCGTCGGGCGGGATGAAGCCGGTGGGCAGCAGCGGGATCAGCGCCAGCGAGCCGGCGAAGAACAGCGCCGCGGCGAAGGTGGTCAGCAGCCGGTGGCGCACGCACCAGGCTGCCGCGCGCAGGTAGGTGCGCATCACGCGGCCTTCCGGAGCGGCCTTGTCGGGCGTGCGCAGCATGTAGGCGGCCATCATCGGGGTGAGCATGCGAGCCACCACGAGCGAGGCGAACACCGCCAGCGCGGCGGTCCATCCGAACTGCTTGAAGAACTTGCCGGCGATGCCGCTCATGAACGCCGTGGGCAGGAACACCGCGATCAGCGTGAAGGTGGTCGCGATCACGGCCAGGCCGATCTCGTCGGCGGCCTCCATCGCAGCCTGGTACGGTGTCTTGCCCATGCGCAGGTGGCGCATGATGTTCTCGATCTCGACGATTGCATCGTCGACCAGCACGCCGACCACCAGCGACAGGCTGAGCAGCGTCACCGTGTTGATCGAGAACCCCAGCCACCACATGCCCAGGAAGGTCGGGATCGCGGACATCGGCAGCGCGACGGCGGACACGAAGGTCGCGCGCCAGTCGCGCAGGAACAGCCAGACCACGACCACCGCCAGCAGGGCGCCTTCCAGCAGCAGCAGCATCGAGCCTTCATAACTGTCCTGCACGAAGTCGACGAAATTGAAGGCCTCGGTGACCGTGATGTCGGGATGCCTCGCCTTCAGTTCCTCGATGCGTTCGCGCACCCCGCGTGCGACGCTCACCTCGCTTTCGCCGCGCGCGCGCGTCACTTCGAAGCCGACCACCGGCGCCCCGTCGAGCAGCGCCGCGCTGCGCCGTTCGGCGATGGTGTCGCTGACCCGGGCGAGCTGGTCCAGGCGCACCCGGCGCCCGTCGGACAGCGCGATCTCGACCGCCGCCAGTTCCTGGGCCGAGCGCACGGTGGCGAGCGTGCGCACCGCCTGCTCGCCGCCGCCCAGGTCGATGCGTCCGCCCGAGAGTTCGCGCTGCAGCTGGCGCAGGCCGCGCGAGACCTCGGCCGCGGTCGCGTTCAGCGCCAGCAGGCGTGCCGGGTCGAGTTCCACCCGAACCTCGCGCGACACGCCGCCGACGCGCGACACGCCACCGACGCCGCGCACGGCCAGCAGCGCCTTCGACGCTTCGTTCTCGACGAACCAGGACAGCGCTTCTTCGTCCATGCGCGACGAGGACACCGTGTAGGTGAGGATCGGCATGCCGGAGATGTTCAGCTTCGAGACCACCGGGTCGCGCAGGTCTGCCGGCAGGTCGGCGCGGATGCGGTTCACCGCGTCGCGCGTCTCGTCGAGCGCTTCCTGCACCGGCTTCTCGAGGCGGAACTCGACCGAGATCGTCACCGCGCCATCCTGCAGCGTCGAGTAGATGTGCTTCACGCCCTGCACGCTGGCGATCGAGTTCTCGATCTTGCGCGCCACCTCGGTCTCGAGCTGGCCCGGGCCCGCGCCGGGCAGCGCGGCGCTGACCGTGATCGTCGGCAGTTCGATGTCCGGGAAGTTCTGGATGTTCATCGCCTTGAAGCCGGCGAGCCCGGCCACGGTGAGCAGCACGAACAGCATCACCGTGGGGATGGGGTTCCGGATGGACCATGCCGAGACGTTCACCTGGCGGCTCCAGGCTTTGCACCGGGCGTCGCGCCGGGCGCGGCTTTCGGTGCCGTGTCCACGATGCGCACCAGGTCACCATCGGCGAGGAAGGCGACGCCGCTGCGCACCACGCGCACGCCCTCGGCCAGTCCGCTGGTGACCTCGATGTGGTCGCCTTCGCGCCGCCCGGTCTCGACCTTCACCTGCACGACGCGCCCGTCCTCGCCGATGCGGTAGACATAGGTGAAGCCCTCGCGCAGCAGCACCGCGGACTGCGGCAGGGTCAGCGCGCGGGTGGTGCCCATGTCGATCTCGCCGCGTACGAACATGCCCGGCCGCAGGGGCGTGCCCGCGCTGCGCAGGTCGACATACACCATGGCGTTGCGCGAGCTGTTGTCGACCGTCGGGCCGACGATGCGCACCCGTCCGTCGACCACGCTGCCGGCGGGCGTGGTCACCTTCACCGGCTGGCCGGGGCGTACCCGGTGCAGTTGTGCCGCGGGAACCTCGGCGCGCCATTCCAGCCGTCCCTTGCGGATCAGCCGGAACAGCTCCTGTCCCGGCTGGGCCACGGCGCCGACGGTCGCCCCGCGCGCCGACACGATGCCGTCGTCGGGCGCGACGACCCGGGTATGCCTGAGCCGCAGCTCCTGTGACTGCAGTTGCGCGCGCGCGGCGTCGACCCGTGCCCTGGCCGTCGCTTCCGAGGTGAGGAACTGGCCGACCTGCTGGCCGGACAGCGCGCCGCTAGCCTGCACCTGGCGCGCGCGATCGGCGTTCGCCCTTGCCTCGCCCAGGGCGGCTTCTGCCTCGGCCAGCGTGGCGCGCTGCAGGGCGAGGTCCGCCTGCACCGTGTCATCGGAAAAGCTCGCCAGCAGCGCACCGCGGCGCACGACATCGCCGACGTCGGCCCTGACCTCGGTCAGCCGGAGGCCGTTCACCTCGGCGCTGATCACCGCCTCCTGCCACGCGGCGACATTGCCGTTGGCGCTGATCCGCGTCTGCAGGTCTCTTGCTTCCGGCCGGACGGTCTCCACGGTGAGTGAAGGGCGGGCGGACGACTTGTCTGCAGGCGATTGCGCGGCTTCGCCGGCGGAAACGACCAGCACGGCGGCCCCGATCCCGACGGCTGCCATCGCGGTGATGGCAGGCAGCAGGGTCCGGCGCCACGCAGGGGATGCCCGGCGTGCGGGAAGGGACGTGTCGTTGCTCATCGTGATGCTCCAGCAGACGGTGCGGCAGGCACGGCCGCGGGTTCCCAGCCCCCGCCGACGGCCCGGTAAAGGGATACCCAGGCGGACAGCCGGTCGCGGCGCAGTTCCGCCAGCGCGGTATCGGCCTGGACCGCCGTGCGGCGGGCATCCTCCAGTTCGACCAGGTTGCCCAGCCCGGCCTTGTACCGGGCGTCGGCGGCTTCGAAGGCCTGCCGGTAGCCGGCGGACGCGGCGAGGGCGAACTGTTCGCGCTCGTCGGCGGCGGCCAGGCGCAGCAGCGCCTCTTCCACCTCCCGCACCGCGACGCGCGCGCGTTCCCGATAGGCGGCTTCCGCCGCGGCATAGGCCGCGCGCGCTGCGTCCACCGTGGCTGCGCGCCGCCCACCGTCGAACAGCGGGATGTTGACGGTCGGTCCGATCGACCAGGTCGTTGCGTTCACGGTCAGGCCACCGCTCTGCGAACGCAGCGGCCCGATGCTGCCCGCGAGCGAAAGGCTGGGGTAGCGGTCGGCTTCGGCCTTGCCGATGTCGGCGCTCGCAGCCGCAAGTTCGCGCTCCAGTGCGGCCAGGTCCGGCCGCTGGCGCAGGACCTCGGCCGGCATGCGGTCGACACGGAAGCGTTGAGGCTGCGGCAGCCGCGCGGTCGACGCAGCCAGTTGCGCGCGCAGCGCGGGTTCTTCACGGCCGGTCAGCACGACCAGCGACTTCACCAGCACGTCGCATTCCGTGCGCTGCTGCACCCGACGGTTGGCTGCGTCGGCGGCGCTGGCGCGCGCGAGCGCGACGCTGGCGGGTGCCTGGAGTCCGGCACGGCCAGTGATCTCGGTCAGGCGCGCCGTTTCCGTGCGCGACCGCGCGTCGGCATCGGTCAGCTCGAGTTGCCGCTCGCAATGGCGCAGCCCGAGGTAAGCGTTGCCGACTTCGGCGGCCAGCGCCACCTGCGCATCCTGCCATTGGGCCTCGCGTGCCAGCAACCGGGCGACCGCACCCTCGCGGCTGCGTGCGATCGCGCCGAACAGGTCGATTTCCCAGCTCGCCTGGGCCTGGGCCTGGACGAGGGTGCGCAGGATCACCGGGCCGGCGAAGGTGATCGCGCTGCGGGTCGCCGCCACGCTCGCGTCGATGCCCGGCAGCGCCCGCGCCTGCGCGGCGGACAGGTCGGTACGGGCCTGCGCGATGCGCAGTGCTGCCTGCGCCAGCGTGCTGCTGGCACCCTGGGCCGAGGCGATCAGCCCGGCGAGGACCGGGTCGTCGAACTGCTGCCACCAGGTGCGCAGCAGCGCGTTGCTGGCCGCGCGCGCTTCGTTCGACGCAGGCGATGCGATGCCTGAAGGCGCGGGCGCCGCGCCACTGCCGCCGTCGGCCGGCGGCGGCAACTGCCAGCCGGCGCGAGGCAGGGCGTCGGCGGGCAGCCCCGGGTAGTCGGGTCCGACGGGAAAGGGCGCAGCGCAGCCGGCAACCAGCAGCGCGACCAGGCAACCCGCGCCGAGGCCGCCTGGGCCGGCACTGCCGCCACGGCCTTGCCGTCGACCCTCGCGGCGTGCGCGTTCGCGGGCCCTCATCGGCCCCTCCCCGCGCCGTTGCGCCTTGAGGGGGTCATGCGCGGGACCCGCTTCGCGGCCGGTGCATGCGCGGCGCGGCGCGCCCGCTCGGCCTCGATCATCGCCAGCGAGTAGTCCGCCAGCCGCCCGGCCAGCGTGTCGATGGCGGCCGGCCCGTCCATCACGTCGGGTGCGATGGCATGCACGATGTCCTGCGCGACGAAGAAGTGGATCGCCATGCCGACGATCGAGAAGGTCAGGCGCTGCAGGTCGGCATCCGGCTTCGCCAGGCCGAACTCGCCGGCCAGCACGCGCAGCAGCCATTCGTGCTGGGGCTTGATCTCGTTCTCGATCATCTCCGCCCAGAGTCCGGTCGGTTCGACGATCTCGCGGAAGTGCAGGCGCATCACCAGTTGCACCGCCTCGCCCTGCTTGAGCGGCTGCAGGAATTCGGCGAAGAACCGGTGCATCAGTTCGGGCAGCGGCAGGGCGTCCGGATGCATCCGTGCCACCGGGCAGGCGTCGCCCATCGGTTCCGTGAAGGCGGCACGGTACAGCCCGGCCTTGTCGCCGAAGTAGTAGCCGATCGCCGATATGTTGGCGTCGGCGGCCAGGGCAATCTCGCGGATGCTGGTGCGTTCGAAGCCCCGGGCCGCGAACAGGCGCAGCGCAGCGATCAGAAGCTTGCCGCGCGCCTGTGCGCCGTCGGAACGCCTGGCTGCGGCGGGTGCTGCCATGGTCAGCCTCGCAGGTTGCACGATGAACGGATGCCGGAATTTAGATCAAACGTTCGATTGAAGTAAAGCCCGACGTGATTGTCCTGCGCAGCCGCGTGGCGTGACCGGCTGCGTCGCCTTCCGTGTGCGCCGCTGCCCCGCGTTTCAGAACCGCCGGGTCAGGGTCATCCGGTCGCCGTCGCGCTGCATCTCGACCCGGTTCAGGAAACTCATGCCGAGCAGGATCACCGGCAGGTTGTCGCCTTCATGCACGGATGCATCGACATTGGACAGCGTGATGTCTCCGACGCGCACGCTGGCCAGCGTCACCCGGTACACCGGCACGGTGCCGTTCGCCGTGGACGTCTGCCCGCGCTGCCCCTGCAGGAAGTTGATGCCGAGCCGGCGCGCGGTGGCGTTGGACATCGAGAGGTAGGTCGCACCGGTATCGACGAGCACCTTCGCCGAAGATCCGTTGATCTCGGCATTCGCCCAGAAATGGCCGCGGCCGTCCGACATCAGCACCGCCTGCTGGCGCCCTGCAGTGGATCGCTGGGCCGAGATCGACTGACCGATGGAGAGGGTTTCGCGCCGGCCGTTGATCTCGACCACCGCCTGCTGGCTGTCGGCCGAGATCAGCCGCACCCCTTCCGGGGTCGCCTGGCCTGCCTTGATCGTGCGCGGGTTGCCGCCGTTCACCACCAGCACCGCACTGTTCGAGAACAGGCCGATCACGTTCACCTCGGTGCGGCCAGCCTGTGCAAGCACGGCAGGGGCGAGGGACAGCAGCGCGCAGGCAAGGAGCAGGCGCCCCAGGCCAGCCCGCGGCGCCGGAGCCGGGTCATCGGTCAGTCGGACGACGCGGCGGAATCGATCGGCTACCATGTGGATGCAGGAGGATTCAAGGATGAAGCCGGTCGCGATATTCCGTCATGCCAGGACCGAAGGGCCCGGTCATTTTGCCACGTTCCTCGATGCGCGACGGATCCCCTGGGAGATCGTCGCGACCGACGAGGCGCAGGCGGTCCCGGCCGATCCGGCCGCGTTCAGTGGCCTGGCCTTCATGGGCGGGCCGATGAGCGTCAACGATCCGCTGCCGTGGATCGCGCCGTCGCTCGACCTCATCCGCAGGGCCGTCGATGCCGACATCCCGGTGATCGGCCACTGCCTGGGCGGGCAGCTCCTCTCGCGCGCGCTGGGCGGGGTGGTCAGCCGCAATCCCGTGAAGGAGATCGGCTGGGGCCGGGTGACCATCGAGCCGACGCCCGCGGCCGAGCACTGGTTCGGCGGCCGCGAGTCGTTCCTGTCCTTCCACTGGCACGGCGAGACGTTCACGATCCCGCCCGGGGCCACCCGCCTCGCATCGAGCCAGTGGTGCGCGAACCAGGCCTATGCGCTGGGACCGCACCTCGGCATGCAGTGCCATGTCGAGATGACGGAACACATGGTGCGCACATGGGCTCGCGGTGGCTGGCGCGAGATCGCCGACAATCCGCTGCCGTCGGTGATGTCGGGGGAGTCGATGCAGGCCGACCTCGAGGCACGGGTGGCCGCACTGCACGAGGTGGCAGACGGGCTCTATGCGCGCTGGCTCAGCGGGCTGAAGTAGCGCGCCGGCCGGCGGCGATCGCCCGCGAAGGCAGCGGCATGCGCCGCGCCTTCATTCCCGGAAGTTCTCGAACTGCACCGGATAGTCGGTCACGCTCTTCTTCACCAGTGCGATCGCTTCCTGCAGCGTGTCGCGCTTGGCGCCGGATACCCGCACTGCGTCGCCCTGGATGCTGGCCTGCACTTTCATCTTGCTGTCCTTGAGCAGCTTGACGATGTCCTTGGCCCGGGTGCCCTCGATGCCGGTGCGTACCTTCACCACCTGCTTCGACTTGTTGCCACTGACCTTCTGCAGGTCGCCGTTCTCCAGGCAGCGGATGTCGACGCCGCGCTTGGTCAGCTTGCCGATGAGCACGTCGCGCACCTGGTCGACCTTGAATTCGTCGTCGGCGAACAGGGTCAGCGTCTTTTCCTTCTCGTTCCACTCGACGCGCGCATCGGACCCCTTGAAGTCGAAGCGGTTGGTGATTTCCTTGTTGGCCTGGTCGAGCGCATTGTTCACTTCGACCTGGTTCACTTCAGACACGATGTCGAATGAGGGCATGGCAGGCGATGGTCCGGGAAGAAGGATCGAGGCCTGCATTGTAGCGCCGGGGGCGTGGTCAAGTTTTCGCGGCGAGGGTCGATAGGTTCCCAGCGCGTTTCCGATCACTCCCCCTTCGTCCGCACACCTTCCATGTCCACGCCCTTCTGCCGTTGCACTTCCGCCTTCGCCACCTGGCGTGTCCAGCGGCTGGCCGCTCCGTTCGGCCCGCTGTTTGCCTTGCTGCTGTGCCTGTCGGCGCCCCCTGCCGGTGCCCAGTCCGAGCCACCGGCGGCAACGCCGCCGCAGAAGCCGGCCGCCGCTGCGCCGGGGCCGATCGCCCGCGTCAACGACGGCGACGCCGCGCTCGTGTGCGCACAGATAGATGCCGAACGGGCATTGATGGAACGGACGATATCGGAGGCGAAGGCTGCGCGAGGCAACGCGCAGGCGACGGGCACCGCCGCGGGCGTCGGCAGCACCGTCGGTGGCCTCGCGGCGCGTGCGTTCGGGTCGATCGGCGCGCTCGCCGGTTCGCTCGGCGCGGCGGCCGCGCAGGGACAGTCGAACCAGGCCGCATCCCAGCACGAGCAGCGCGCGGCGCAGGCGGGGGCGCGGCGCGATTTCCTCTCCGAGCTGTTTTCGGCGCGCGGTTGCCGTGCGGACGACCTCGCGTTCGAGGGCAACCCCGTCGACCTAGCGAAGCTCGCCGCGGCGTCCGCGCCTGCGAGCGAAGGGCTGCGGATGCGCACGGTAACCCCTGAGGCGCTGGCCCGCGCCATCGACGCACCGCTGGCGCCCATCGAGAACGCGGCCGACATCATGGCCGGCAAGGCGAACATGCCGGCCAAGCGGGTGTTCATCAGCGAGTTCCGGGTCCTGTTCGAGATCGGCGGGGAAGTGCGGGCGCAGAACCGCGGCGGCTACATGCCGGGCGGGATCGACTACGGCAACGCCTCGGTCCGGGTCGACTATTCGTTGTCCAACGTCGAGCAGGACCTCATGCAGCGGCTGGTAGACCGCGCGCACGCCGACTTCGTCGAGCGCGCGAAGGCGGCCGGCGTCACGTTCGCGTCGCGCGAGGACATCGTGCGGGAGTTCGGTGCGATCTACGAATGGACCGACGCGACCCGGCCGGCACAGCCGGTCGTCCAGACGGTGAACAACCGACGCTACCTCGTGTTCGCGCCGACCGGGCAGCAGGTCCATACGCGCGGCTTCGCCGGTGTCGGCGCCGGCAACATCTCGAACCGGATCAACTGGTCGCGCGCGGCCGTCGATGCACTGATGGTGAACTACACGGTCAACATCGGCGAGCAGCAGTCGTCCGGGAACCGGTCTGCCATCTTCAACCGCACCGTCACCGCGAGCGTGAATCCTGCGCTCGAACTCGCGCAGTCGATGCTCCAGAGCAACGTGGGGCACATGTACATCGGGTCGTCGAAGCCGGTGGTGCTGCCAGGGGAGTTCGCCGCGGTGGAAGTCATGAAGGAGTCCGACAGCTGGAAGGACCCGACCGGCGCGGCCCTTGCTCGCCTGCAGAACGTGCTCGGACAGGGAGCCGATCGCCGCAAGTCCATGGTGGTCGCACTGGTCGCCGATCCGCTGGCGTTCAGCGAACTCGTGCTGAAGGCACTCGCCACCGGCAACGCGGCGGTGGTGGCTGCACTGAAGCGCGCCGGCATGTAGGCATGCCGCCTGGCCGGCTGCGCTGCGCCGGCCTCACCGTCGATCGGCGACCGGGGCAGCAGGCGGTGGCGCGATCGCGATCGCGGTGACCGGCTCGCCGATGGCGATCCTGCCCAGGGGTTCGAGCGCGGCGGTCGCGAGGTCGAGCCGGTAAAGTGCGCTGCCGTCGGTCGTCGCCACGCACAGCAGCGCGACCTGGGCCTGGCTGACGTCGAGCGACACTGGCCCGTCACCGAGGTCGAGGGCCAGTGGTCCGATGGTATGGAGCTGCCCGGCTTCCGGCGGAATCGGGCGGAATGCGCGGGGCAGCGACCCCTGCGCGACCAGTGTGCGGGCACGGCGGTCGATCGCATACTGCGTGGTCGTGGCCGGCCGGCGAACGGTTCCCGGTCGGTGCACGACGGCAGCGGCGGCGACCGCCGGTGAGCGGCCGCGCAGGAATTCGCCCGTCGCGTAGTGCAGTTCGTGATCGGACTGGACACCCGCGGATACCGGGTCGCCATCGACCGGCAGGCCGGTATCCGGGTCCAGCCGGAGGTTGTGGCCGCCGGATGTCACCAGCCGGATGCGGTCGGCCTGGGGGTCGAAATCGAAACCGACATCGTCGGCGGCCAGCGTGCGCAGGCGCCCCGGGCCGACGGCCTCCGCGATCGCCGTGGCCGGGTCTATCACGTACAACTGTCCTGCGTTGCCCAGCGCATACAGTCGGCCGTCGGCAGGACGGAAATCCAGGCCGACGACGCGCTCGCCCTGCTGCATGCCGGTGATCGGACGCTGGTCCGCGACGCGTCCCGGTGCACCGGCGTTGAAACGGATCAGCTGGTTCGACTGGGTCGTCGCGAACACGGTCTCCGGGCGTGGCCCGTCGACGTGCATCGCCGCACAACCCGCGAGCAGCGCTGCACAGGTCATCAGCGTGGCATGGAGCCCACGAAGGACAGCAGGTGCCATGAAACCTCCCGGACAAAACGACGCGCAAAGATACGCCGAGTTTGTCCGGGATGTAAGGCGTGTCCGGTGCTACCTCACCGGGCGGCCTGGGGCGTGGCGAGCGGCACGATGGCGATGGCGGTGACCGACTCCGAGATGCCGATCCGGCCGACGCGGCCGGCCGCGCCGTTCATCAGGTTGACGCGGTACAGCTCGCTGCGTCCGCCCGGGATCGTGGCGGACATCAGTGCGACATTGCCCGAACTGATGTCGAAGCCGACCGGGCCCTGTCCCAGGTTCACGCCGAGCGAACCGACGGTGAACAGCTGGCCCGTGTTCGGCGATACGGGGCTGGGGGCCTTTTCGCCCGTGCCCTGTGTGACCAGCGTGCCGTTGGCCGAATCGATCGCGTAGTTCGTGGTGGATGTCGCACCCGCACGGCTGTTCGTGTAGGCGGCGCCGGTCAGGCGTGGTGTACGTCCGGCGTTCGCGTCCCGTTCGGCGTAAACCAGCTCGCCGTCGATCTGCACGCCATCGGACTTGTCGTCGGCATCGACCACCGCGCCGGTATCCGGATGGATGCGCAGGTTGCCGCCGCGCGTGTTCACGAGGCGCAGCCGGTCGACGGTCGGATTGAAATCGATGCCCAGGTCGCCGCCAGCCAGGGTGCGGAAACCGCCCTTGCCGACGATTTCCGCGATGCCGGTGGAAAGGTTGACCGTGTACAACTGCCCTGAGTCGCCGACGGCATAGAGGCGCCCGTCGGCCGGACGGAAGTCCATGCCGACGATGCGCTCGCCATTCTGTATGCCGGCCAGCGGGCGCCGGGCCACGATGCGTTCCGGGCGTCCGGACACGAACTCGATCAGCTGGTTGCCGGACGTGACGGCGATCACCCGTTCAGGACTGGCTTCACCGGCGCCCGGATGGGTGGCGCAACCGGCTGCAAGCAGCGCGGCGGCCGCGACTGCACCGAGGCGCAAGCGATCGATCGGGTTCCGGCTGTCGTATCGCAGGATGGCATTCTTCATGTTCTCTCCGTTGGATAGGCGGGTCCGGCCGGCCGGGAAGCTGGCAGTGGCCGGAAGTCACAACGGGAAGCAGCGCAGGGTTCGTTCCCGCACGGTCGGCCGGGCGGGGTGCACCTGCGCCGGCGCCGCGCGGCGGGGATCAGTCGAACAGCGAGCGGTTGATGCCTGCGTCGTGGACTTCGCGGTTGCCATCGGCTTCCATCAGGCCGGCTGGCGACAACCCGCCGATGCGCACGCCGAGCAGGCGCAATCGACGCGCGAGCGGCACCCGCTTCAGGCATTCGCCGGCAGCGCGCCGGATCGTGCGCGGATCCTGGGTCGCTCGATCGAGCGTCCGGTCGCGGGTGACCTGGCTGAAATCGTCGTAGCGCAGCTTCACGCCGATGGTGCGTCCGGCGTAACCCTTTCGCCGCAGGTCGTCGGCCACCTTCTCGCACAGGCCGGTGAACAGCGACGACAGGGTCGCGCGGTCGCGCACCGGGTGCAGGTCACGCTCGAAGGTGGTCTCGCGGCTGATCGATTTCGGTTCGCTGAAGGTGACCACCGGCCGCTCGTCGCGGCCATGCGCGGCCTCGTGCATCCACTGTCCGAAGCTGCGGCCGAAGTGTTCCACCAGCCATTCCGGCGGGGCCGCGGCGAGTTCCCCGATGGTGCGGATGCCCAGCGCTTCGAGCTTCGCACCGGCCTTCGGCCCGATGCCGTTGACCTTGCGCACCGCCAGCGGCCAGATGCGCGCGGGGATGTCCGCGGCGGTGAGCACGGTGATGCCACCCGGCTTCTCGAGGTCGGATGCGATCTTCGACAGCAGCTTGTTCGGCGTGACCCCGAGCGAGCACGACAGCCCGGTCGCGGCACGCACCGCGGCCTGGATCTCGAGCGCCAGGGCCCGTGCCGCGGGCCATGGATCCTCGTGGGCGGCGAGCAGCGGCGTGAAGTCGATGTAGATCTCGTCGATGCCGCGGTCCTCGATCTGCGTGGCGTGCTGGCGCACCGCGTCCTTGAAGCGGCGCGAATAGAGCCGATAGCGGTCGAAGTCCGCGGGCAGCAGCAGCGCGTCGGGTGCGAGCTGCGCCGCCTTCATCAGGCCCATGCCGGAGTGCACGCCGAGCGCGCGCGCCTCGTAGGTGGCAGTGGTGATCACGCCGCGTCCGGCATAGTCGCGCAGCACCGGGATCGTGCCGGCATCCACAGGGTCACCTGCGCTTCCATCGGTGCCGGAGACGATGCGGCGCCGGCCACCGACCACCACCGGCAGCCCGCGCAGCGCCGGGTGGCGCAGCAGTTCCACCGAGGCATAGAACGCGTCCATGTCCAGGTGTGCGATCACGCGCACGGCACGCGCCGGTCGGCGAACAGCCAGGGCGCGGCGAGGATCAGCGCGCCCCCGAGCAGGTCGGGCGCGCGCAGCTCGGCGGCGCCGGCGAGCCATGACGATGCCGAGGCCACCAGCACTTCGGTGAGCATGATCACCGCAGTCACGTTCGCGGGCAGGCGCGCCGCGCCGTACTGCAGGCCGAGGTTGGCGAGCAGGAACAGCGCCGACCAGAGCGCAAGGGTCGCCAGTGCACCGCTGGCGCCGAACGCTGGCCAGCCGATGGCGCCGCCCGCCGACAGCGCCGAAGCCACGGCCACCGGCAGCACCACGGCGCCGAACAGCATCGACAGCGTGCGCGCGGCCTCGCCGTTCGAGGCGAGCTTGCGCAACACCACGTTGTTGAGCGCGAACGCCGCGCCGCCGGCGATCGCCATCCAGTCGGGCAGGCTGCGTGGCAGTGGCAGCCCCATGCCGGGTTCATGCAGCACCAGCATCGCGCCGGCAAAGCCGGTGGCGATGCGCGCGACCGCCCGGCCGGTGAAGGGCTCGCCGAGCAGCCAGCGGGCCAGCAGCACCGCCCAGATCGGCATCAGGTAGAACAGGAGCACCACGCGCACCACGTCGCCGAACGCGACCGCACTGTTGAACAGCGCATTGGTGAGTCCGGAAGCCAGCGCCAGCCAGAGCAGCCCGGTGCCGTTCAGGCACTCGCGCAAAGCGGCGGGACGTGCCGCGGCCAGCACGACGGCGGCGACTGCATAGATGGCACCCGTCGCCCAGAGCGGATGGATGCCATCGCCGGACAGTGACCGGAAGGGGATCCAGGACAGTCCCCAGACCGTTGAATTGGCGAGCAGGCCGGCGACGGCCAGCCAGAGTGCGGACTTCATGCCGCGAGGGTACCGCGTCGGGCACCTGCCGCAGCCGTTTCGGCTACAGTCGGCAAGACGATGGCTCCCATGACCCGCCCGCCGCATCGACGACCACGATCCGCGCGGCCACTGTTCCGACCGCTGCGACCGCGATGATCGACCTCGCCCGGATCGGTGCGCTGGCCATCGAGGTGATGCTGCCGCTGTCCCTGCTGGTCGCGGCGGGCGGCCTGTGGCCACGCTGGTTCCCGGATACCCAGGTCGAATGGCTGCGCAACCAGCTGTCGCGGCTGACCATGTACCTGTTCTACCCGGCGATCCTGTTCTCGGTGGCGATGGTCACGCCGATCAACCGGGAACTGCTCGCGGTCCCGCTGGTGACCGCGCTCGCTGCCGGGGTCGGCGGCCTGTGCGCATGGGCGTTGCTCTATCGCACCCGGTTCGGCGAGCGGTTGCCGCGGCGTACGCGGGCGGTGCTGGTGATCGGCGCGATGTTCGGCAACACCTTCAACATCGGCGTGCCGGTGCTGCTGTTCCTGCACGGCGAGGGCGCATTGCGCTACGCGGTGTTCAACGACATGCTGATGGTGATGCCGCTGGTCTGGAGCCTCGGCGTCTGGATCTGCACCCGGCTCGGCGTCGACGAACCCGGGACCGCGCCGGCCGCGCCCGCACCGGCGCCCGGCATCGTCCCGCCGGCCGCCGCGCCGACGGCGCGTCCGAACGTGTTCACCGTGATGATGTCGATGCCGCCGATCTGGGCCTTCATCGCCGGCGCCACGCTGCAGCAGACGGGGTTCGTCTACGAGCCGGTGGTCAACGCGGCGCGCATGATCGGCCAGCCGACGATCCCGGTCATGCTGTTCGTGCTCGGCCTGACCATCCCGTGGCATGCGCTGACCCCGAAGCGGGAAGTGCTGGCGGCCACCGCGATCAAGCTGCTGGTGGTGCCGGTCGTCGCGTGGGTGCTCGGGCCGCTGTTCTTCGTGGCGCCGGGCGATGCCCAGCATTCGGCGACCGTGCTCGCGGCGGTGCCTGGCATGCTGACCCTGCTGATGCTGGCCGACCGCTTCGACCTCGATGCACCCGAGGCCGCGCTGTTCATCGGCTGGAGCACGATCGTCTTCTGGCTCACGCTGCCGGTGCTGCTGGGGCTGGGGATCGTGCGTTGATCACCTCCAGCGCCGCCTTGTGCGCATCGATGCCGGTCGGCAGCCCTGCATAGAGCGTGACCATCAGCAGCACCTCGCGCACTTCCTCCGCGGTCGCGCCGTTGTTCAGTGCGCCGTTCACATGCACCTTCAGTTCGTTCGGCTTGTTCAGCGTCGCGGTGATGCCGACCATGGCCAGGCTGCGCGCCTTCATGTCGAGCTGTGGCCGGCTCCAGATGTCGCCGTACGAGTAGGCATTGATGATGTGCTGCAGCGGTGCGCCGAATTCGCCGAGTTCGCCCATCCGTCGGGCGACGGTCTCGGCGCCGAAGAGCTTCTGCCGCAGCGCAAGGCCGCGCTGGTAGAGGTCGTCCAGTGTCATTGCGTGTCTCCGTGTCCTGGGGGTGTCGTGCTGTGGCGGCCGCGGTGGCCGGTCACCTTGCACCGCGCGTCGCGGGCAGCGTAGGATGCAGGAAAAGGCAGCACACAACTACAAGCCCGATTTCCCCAGGAGGAGGTCACGATGGTGAATGCGTCCCTGTCCGCCGCAGGCGTTGCGCTCGCCGGCACGGCTGTCGCTGCCTGCCTGGTGCTGGCCGGCGCTGCCGGAAGTGCTGCCGCGCAGGCGTTCCCGGCAAAGCCGATCCGGGTGGTGGTGCCGTTCCCACCGGGTGCGGGACCTGACCAGCTGGCGCGCCTGCTCTCGGCGCCGATGCAGGAGGTGCTCGGCCAGCCACTGGTAGTCGAGAACCGGGCCGGTGCCCAGGGCACGATCGCGGCCACCGAGGTCGCGCGGGCGAATCCCGACGGCTACACCCTGCTGATGGGCACCAACACCACGCAGGCGGCCAACGTCGGGCTGTTCAAGAAGCTGGCCTATGACCCGCTGAAGGACTTCGCCTATGTCGCGCGGCTGGCGCAGTCCTCGCTGATCCTGGCGGTGCGATCCGACTTCCCCGCGGCGAGCGCGAAGGAGTTCATCGCGGTGGCGAAGGCGAAGAAGGGCGAGCTGTCCGGCGGCTTCGGTTCCGGCGGCGCACAGGTGTCGCTCGGGCTGCTGCGCTCGCTCGGGGGCATCCAGTTCGTCGAGGTTCCGTACAAGGGCATCCCGATCGCGGTGGGCGAGGTGGTCGGCGGACAGATCGCGTTCACCTTCACCGATTTCACTGCCGGGATCGGCCAGTGGAAGGCCGGACGGCTGAAGCTGCTGGGCGTCACCTCCCGCAACCGGTCGCCACTGGCGCCGGACCTGCCTGCGCTCGCCGAGGACCTGCCGGGCTTCGAGATCACGATCTGGTGGGGGCTCATGGCGCCTGCCGGCACGCCGCGCGACAACGTGCAGCGCCTGTCGGACGCAGCCATCAAGGCGCTCAACCGCCCGGAGGTCGTGCAGAGGCTGGCAGGCCTGAGCGTCGATCCTGCCGCGATGGGTCCGGACGAATTCACGAAGTTCGTCGGCGTCGAGGTGCCGCGATGGGTGAAGCAGATCCGGGATGCGGGGATACTGCCGGAGTAGTCCGCCCAGGGCCTCGCTCCCGCCATCCCCGCAGGGAGCACCCAGGCACCTTCCCCCGAGCGCCCATGACCATCATCGATGCACACCACCACATCTGGCGCCATGCCCATACGCCCTGGCTGAACGGCCCGGCCCTGCCGCGCATCTTCGGCGAGTACGAACCGCTTCGCCGCGACTACCTGGCACAGGATTTCATCGACGACGTCGTGCCGCAGGGCGTCGTCGCCTCGGTCTACATCCAGGTGAACGTCGGGCCGGGCGACGAGGTGGCGGAGATCGAATGGGTCGCCGCGGTCGCGCGCGAGCATCGCTTCCCGCAGGCGAGCGTCGGCTATGCCGACCTGTCTTCGCCCCGGGTGGCAGGGACGCTCGACCGCCTGCAGGCCGCCGGCAACCTGCGCGGCATCCGCCAGCAGTTGCACTGGCACGAGAACCCGGCCTACCGTTTCGCCGCGCGGCCCGACCTGATGAACGATGCCGCCTGGCGCGCCGGGCTGCGCGAGGTCGAGGCGCGCGGCCTGCTGTTCGAGTTGCAGGTGTTTGCCTCGCAGATGGCCGACGCCGCGGCGCTGGCACGCGACTTTCCCGGCGTGACCTTCGTGCTGCTGCACGCCGGCATGCTCGAAGATCGCACGCCTGCGGGCATGGCCGAGTGGCGCGGCGGCATGGCGCAACTCGCCGCATGCCCGAACGTGCATGTGAAGCTGTCGGGCCTGGGCACCTTCGAGCGCGCATGCTCGAAGGCCCTCTGGCGGCCGGTGGTCGAGGAGACCGTCGCGCTGTTCGGCGCCGGGCGCTGCGTGTATGGCAGCAACTTCCCGATCGAGCGCATGTGGACCAGCTACGACCGCCTGGTCGGCGTGATGGACGAATGCCTCGCGCCGCTGGCCGCACTGGAGCGCCAGGCGATCTTCCACGACAATGCGCAACGGCTCTACCGCCTCTGAACGAAAGGTCTGATGCAATGATCGACTCGGCCATCGTGGGCCTGGGCCGCTGGGGACGCGGCCATGTGAAATCGATGCAGGCGGCGGGCGACGCCCGCCCGCTGCGTTTCGTGCGCGCGATCGATCCGGTCCTCGATGCGCATCGCGCCTTCTGCGACGAGCACGGGATGCAGCTCTCGGCCAGCCTCGACGACGCGCTGGCCGATCCGAAGATCCGCGCGATCGTGCTGTGCACGCCGCATTCGCTGCACCGGCCGCAGGTGGAGGCCTGTGCGCGCGCAGGCAAGGCGGTGTTCTGCGAGAAGCCGCTGGCGCTGACCCTCGAGGATGCGCGCGCGATGATCGACGCCTGCCGGGCGTCGAAGGTGCCGATGGGCGTCGGCCACCTGCGCCGCTTCTGGCCGTCGATGCAGGCGGTGAAGCAGGCGATCGACGCCGGCGAGATCGGCGAGCTGCTGCATGTCGAGGGCCACTTCAGCAACGAGCATTCGAACAACGTGGTCGGTGGCTGGCGCGAGTCGCCGGAAGAGTCGCCCGCCGCCGGGTTGACCGGTGCCGGCCTGCACATCGTCGACGCGTTCACGCTGCTGGTCGGGCCGGCGCTGACCGTGCATGCGCACGTGGTCGAGCGCAAGCCGCCGCCGGCGCCGCT
>LNFM01009536.1_pt1 | contig 19711 bp, 11 predicted proteins | sample 596031 | NCBI WGS metagenome assembly LNFM01 (sample SAMN04254537, study PRJNA301005) | activated carbon metagenome | isolation source: dual media filters at the Ann Arbor, Michigan drinking water treatment plant | place: USA: Ann Arbor | reverse complement strand
GCAATAAGAAACATCCCTGAGGGAGGTTTGCAGCGTTATGTGTGTATCAACATAAAAATTTTGCAGGCCTTCCTAAATGGAAGGCCTCTTTTTTATACTCCATCAATAGAAGGGAAAGCCAGGAGATAGTAAATTGATTATTCATTCTAAAAATAAAAGGTAAATGAAAGTTGCAGTTGTAGGAGCCACAGGATTAGTGGGCACCAAAATGTTACAGGTATTGGCAGAAAGAAATTTTCCGGTAACGGAATTAATTCCGGTGGCATCAGAAAGATCAGTAGGAAAGGAAGTTGAATTTAAGGGCAAGAAGTATAAGGTGGTTAGTATGGCTGATGGTATTGCTGCTAAGCCTGCAGTTGCAATTTTTTCAGCTGGCGGTGCTACATCATTAGAGTGGGCACCAAGATTTGCTGAAGCAGGCATTAAAGTAATTGATAACAGCAGTGCCTGGAGAATGGACCCCACCAAAAAGTTAGTAGTGCCGGAAGTAAATGCAGATGCGTTAACGGCCGATGATTTTATTATAGCAAACCCTAACTGCTCTACTATACAAATGGTAGTAGCCCTGCAACCACTGCATGCAAAGTATAAAATTAAAAGAGTAGTGGTGAGTACTTATCAAAGTGTAACAGGAACGGGAGTAAAAGCTGTTGAGCAATTGATGGGAGAAAGAGAACGGGCTGTAAAAGGAGTGGATAAAGAGCATCCGATGGCTTATAAATACCCGATTGACCTGAATGTTATTCCGCAGATTGATGTGTTTTTAGAAAACGGATATACCAAAGAAGAAATGAAAATGGTGAAAGAGACTTGTAAAATTATGCGGGATGATTCTATCCGGGTAACAGCTACTACAGTTCGAATTCCGGTAATGGGCGGCCATAGCGAAAGTGTAAATGTGGAATTTGAAAAGGATTTTGATTTAACAGAATTGAAATCACTATTAGCAGCTGCGCCGGGTATTATAATACAGAATGATGATGCTACACAACACTACCCAATGCCAATGGATGCACATGAAAAAGATGAAGTGTTTGTAGGAAGGCTTCGCCGTGATGAATCACAGGCAAATACACTCAATATGTGGGTGGTTTCGGATAATTTAAGAAAAGGTGCTGCAACTAATGCCGTACAGATTGCAGAGTATATGCTATCGAAAAAGCTACTTTAATTTTACTCCATACTTTTATTTATAAATTCTATCATCGGTTGCAGTGCTTCAAAAGCTGCAACCGTTTTTTTTACGAGGTCTTTTGATGTGAGATCGACATCAGTAAAAAAAGATATCGCAACAAAACTTTTCAATTTCAGGTAATCACCAGCAGGATTATTAGTTTCATATCCTTTGGGTACACGACGAAGTAAAAATTCTTCACTTCTATCAAGGTCGCCATAAACTGATTTGAATTTCTTAGAACTAATTATTTTTTTGAAGTCGGCAAAATTATAGTCAATCTCTTGTCGTACTTTTTTCAATTCATTGGGTTCCGGCATCCAGATACCTCCACCAGCAAAATTTCTGTTTGGCTGAACCTGGAAATAATACCCCGCGGAATGCTCAGCTTTTCTTCCACTTCTATTAATGCTGGCTCCAAAGTTTGACTTATAGGGAGATTTATCTTTCGCAAAGCGTACATCCCTGTTGATGCGAAAGAGACAATCTTTGGCAATAATATTTTTTATCGAGGTGTCTTTCTTTCCATGCTGATCAATTACTGCCTGAATGAAATTTGTAAAATCTGCTTTTGCAGTTTCGTATGCTTTCCTGTTGTTATCAAACCAGGGTTTGTTATTATTCTTTTTTAAATCTTTTAGGAATTTAATAGTAGAAGATTGCAGCATGATCATTCTTTTTCCAAAAATAGGAGACATCTTGCTTTAAACAATACTTCAAAAAGAAGTGAAAGATAGGCCTAAGTAACCCTTAGGGACAGGGTTTTATATTCTTCCCCAATTTTCTCCGCTTTTAATTCTGTATAAAGTCATTTCACTAACATTATATTTTTCTGCCAGTTTTTTGATAGTGATGTTGCGGTCTTTGCTGTTAAGAATAGTTTTTATTTTTTTTACCTGCGTTGCCGAAAGCTTCAGCCCCTGTGTACGATTAGCTTGTTTTATTTTATAAGCGATCTTGGCAGGACTCTGCTGCTGGTGAGCAATCATCTGTTGTAAAGTAACCCAACGAAGATTGCCCATATTATTGTCAAGTTTATTATGATTGCGGTGAATTACGTATTTATGTTGCGCTGAAGGTTTGGTTAAAAAAATATGTGCCATTTCCCTGTGAATATAAAGTGTGCCTTTATTGTTAGGACGATGCAGATTGAGAGTGCGGTAGCCGGTTGTAAGCGAACCGTTCAAAAGTTTTCCATCTTCCAGCACTTCTTTTTTATAACTGGCTATTCGTCCCTTGCTAGAAACTGCATAGCGGTTGCGTAGTTGCCTCCAACCGGAAAACGTTAGCGGTTTCCAGGTTTCGCCGGCTATTTTTTTTATCATAAAAATTTTTTTAGCCAGGGTCAGGTTGCAGTTAATAACGGCGGTACGTGGAGGTTATCAGAGCAGGAAGTTTGTATCTCTACTAAGTTAAAAAAAGAAATGGATAACAAATATTATTTCTTACCAATGATTTGAAGGAACTCGGCTTCTTGCTTTCTCTAATTTACTTCCAGCGTCTTCACCTACAACAAGATAGTTCAGCTTGGCACTAACACCACTGAGTATTTGTCCGCCATTTGCTTCCGCCATTGCTTCGGCATCACTACGCTTAAGAGTAGGTAATGTGCCGGTGAATAAGAATGTTTGCCCTTGCAAATTGCTACCAGCCGCAGTATGTTCTTTCTTTGGATTTTTTAACTGTAGCCCAAGTTTTTCTAATTGCTCCAGCATTTCAATATTGTTTCTATTGCTGAAGAAGTGGTGAATGCTACCTGCAACTTTAGGCCCCACATCTTCAAGATTTTGTAAATCTTCTAAAGAAAAATTTTTAAAATCCAGTAAGTGGTTAACGGCTTGTGCCAATGTTTTAGCAGTAGTTTCTCCAACAAAGCGAATACCCAATGCATAAGTTAGCCTGTGTAAAGGTTGTTGCCTTGATTTTTCTATGGCAGCTTTCAGATTTTCTATAGACTTTTCTTTAAAACCTTCTTGTTTGGCAATTGCAGCAAAGTCTAGTTGATAAACACCCGGGATGTCTTTTAATAAGCCGAGTTCATAAAACTTCTTCACATTCGCATCGCCAAATCCACGAATGTCCATGGCATCTTTACTTACAAAATGTATAATGCGTTCTACTACCTGCGCCGGACATTCAATATTAATACACCTCCAAACAGCTTCTTCTTCTTCTTTAAACAATTTGCTGTTGCAAACCGGGCAAGTAGAAGGGAACGTAATTTTTTTCTCTTTACCGGTTCTTGTATCGGGCAGTGATTTTACAATTTGTGGAATTACATCGCCTGCTCTTTCTATTAACACCGCATCGCCAATGCGTAAATCTTTTTCTTTAATATAATCTTCATTATGAATGGAAATACTGCTTACCGTTACACCACCTACCGCTACGGGTTCCAATTTTGCAACAGGTGTTACCGCACCAGTTCTTCCTACCTGGTATTCCACGTCAATAAGCCTGCTTGTTGCCTGTCTTGCTTTGAATTTATAGGCAATTGCCCAACGTGGATGGTGAGATGTCATGCCCATTTTATCCTGCAATTCAATTTCATTCACTTTTATCACCATGCCATCAATTTCATAGGGCAGGTCATCTCTCTTAACTTCATATTCGTTGCAGTATTTTATCACCGCATCAATTCCCTGGAAAACCCTTTTTTCTTTTTGCGGACTGCGAAACCCAAGTTCCCAGAGCATAGCTAATGAGCCAGAGTGAGTAGTTAACTCAGGAGGTATTTTTTTACCTTTTATTAATGAAAAATAACTTACATGATAAACAAAGGCTTCAAGATTTCTTTTAGCCGCTTCATTCGGGTCTTTTATACGCAATGTTCCGGCCGCTGCATTTCTTGGATTAGCAAGTGGTGTTAAACCTTGCTCAGCTAGTTTCTGATTATATAGGGTAAAATTATTTTTATTGATGAGCACTTCACCTCTTATCTCCACTTGTTGCAATCCATACGTTGAAAACTTTGCAGATAATGGCACGGAACGGATTTGTTTGATGTTGGTTGTTACTTCATCACCTTCTACTCCATTACCACGGGTTGCGCCACGGGTTAATAGATCATTTTCATATACCAGAGAGATACTGCCTCCATCAAATTTTGGTTCTACACAATATTCAATCAGGGATAAGCCAGTTAATTCTTTTGCTTTTCTGTCAAAATCATTCAGGTCGTCTGCATTATAAGAGTTGTCGAGAGAAAGCATGGGAACAAGATGCTGAACAGTAGGGAAATCTTTTGTCAATCCTTTTGCTACCCGTTGTGTTGGAGAATCTGAACTAATTAACGAAGGATTTTCCAGTTCAATTTTTTCCAGGGCTTTGTATAGCTGGTCGTATTCATAATCTGCAATCAACGGATCATTTAATATATAGTAGCGATGTTCATGAAAACGAAGCACATCCCGCAACTGCTGTATTTCTTTACCAGATAAGGTTCCGGCTGACTGTTTTTTATATAATTCTGTTGTGAGATGTTGAAAAGCAACCGTCGTTTCTGTTGAGTACATAGCTTAATGTTGGCTGGTAAAGTTAGCCCAAACAAAATAATACCCATGCACAGGGTTAATAAAAATTGCTTTTGAAATGTTGCTTAGCCAAATAGTTTGTCTGTAGGCATATATTTGCGTAGATAGAAGCTGTCATTTAATTTTTGGTACAAAAGACAGGTACTCATTAATAATTATCAATGGCATTTGGTGTATGGGAAATGAATTAAAATTGAAAACGGCGGAGAGTGAAAAAATAAGTCACCTCGATTATTTCAATATCGCAGTATCTGTAGACTGTGTCATCTTCGGCTATGAGGATAAAGAAATAAAAGTATTACTTATTAAATCTGATTTAAAAGAGTTTGAAGGATTGTATTCGCTACTTGGCGATTTGGTAAAACCAGATGAAGATCTTACCAAAGCATCTTACCGGGTATTAAAAGAAAGAACAGGTTTGGATGATGTGTACCTGGAGCAGGTGCAGGCATTCGGCAGTGTTGCGAGGCATCCGTCGGGGAGGGTTATTACTATTGCTTATTATTCTCTGCTGGATATTAACAATCATAAACTAAAGCTCAGTCACAATGAACTGCACTGGCATTCTTTAAAGCAAATTAAAAAACTGGCATTCGATCATAAGAAGATATTAGAAAGCTGCTTGCACCGTTTGCGGGAACAGGTAATGGAGCAGCCGGTAGTATTTAATTTATTACCTGAAAAATTCTCACTGCGTGAGTTGCAGGAAGTATATGAATCAATATTGGGTTTGTCATTAGACCGCCGCAATTTCAGAAAAAAAATTTCAGTGAAAGATTGGCTGCAGGATTTAAATGAAATGGAAACCAATCTTTCGCATCGTCCCGGAAAATTGTATGGATTGAAAAAGCAATACCAGCGAAAAGTGTAGCTGGTAAACCTGCTGTCAGGCGCCGGCTGGTTACAGGGAATTCCCTTGTAGCATGATAGCTTTTATTGGTGTTTTTGCTTCCATGTTTTCCAGCATCCTTTTAATGGCTAGTTTACCCAATTCAAATCCACTGGTTTCTACATAACTTATTTCCGGATTAAAAAGTCCTGGTATAAAACCATTACTGATAGCCAATACGGAAATGTCTTCTGGTATTTTCAATGGGGCATTTTTCAACACCTTCATGGCTCCAATTAGTATTTCATCACTCATACAAAATATATGGTCTGGTGGGTTTGTTTTGTTAATAGCTTTTGTAACATGTTGGGTGGCATCAGCTCCGTTAATACAGTACTCTACTTCTACCGCTACAGTTTTTTCTTTCTTCAATATTTTTAAAAAGGCATCTTTTCTTTTTTTGGTAATAGATAAAACCGGGTTGCCGAAAAGTGCCAGCACCTTTTTCTTTTTATATGTAATAATAGCATGTGCAGCCATCGTTGCTGCTTCTTCATCAGCCATACACACTGTATCAAAGTTGCCAGCTTCAGGAACCCTGTCAAAAAAAACGATAGGGATGTTGGATTCAATATATTTAGTAAAAAGTTCACTGGAATAACTTTCAGCCGCCAGGGAAATAAAAATTCCATCTACTCGGTAATGTTTACACAGCTTCAGGTTTTCGCTTTCTTGCAACGGATCATCACCGGATTGTAATATCATTAATGAATACCCGCTTTTTCTGGCTTCATTTTCCACAGCAGAAATAAATGATTCATTGAACATATTGGAAATGGCAGGTACTATCAACCCCAATACCTTGCTTTTGTTGGTTCGCAAGTTTACCGCATAGCTGTTGGGTTCATATTCCATGAGGGCTGCCAATTCCTTTACCTTTCTTTTAGTGTTTTCGGATATATCCGGATGGTTTTTCAATGCTCTACTCACAGTGGATATGCTCATATTAAGCTGAACAGAAATTTTCTTTAAAGTGGCAGTTTGTCCCATTTTTACAGCAATCATGTTAAAAATACATTCAATATTTTATCCACCGCAAACATTTGCGAAAATGTTTGCGGGCAAAAACCTGCAAATTTTGATCTACAAAGTGTTTTTAGTACACATAAATCCATATAAATTTATGATGTCTTTACATTCTTTTAACATTCGGTTAGAAATTTGCTGTATTTAGAAATCCGATTGAATGTAAAAGGCATAGTCAAACCTTATCTACCTGATTTTTCAACCCTGTTTTGCAACGGGGTAATGCTTTGTATTTAGTATTTAGATTATAAATTTCAAAAAATCGATTGCTTATGTCTGCACAAAAACTGCTTTCTGCTCTATTTAGCGTCGTATTCGTTCTTATCCTTCAGGTGTCATTTGCACAGGACAGAACGGTTACCGGAAAAGTTACTGATGCTAGTGGTTCGCCTATATCAGGCGCATCTGTACTTGCAAAGGGTTCACGAACTGGAACCTCTACAAACGCCGATGGCGATTTTAAACTTAATGTTGGTGCATCTGTCAGCAAATTGGTTGTATCCTCTGTTGGATATGAAAACGCTGAAGTAGATATTGCCAGCAAAACTTCTGTCACGGTATCGCTTGCTACACAACCAGGCGGATTAACAGAAGTAGTGGTAACAGGATACGGTACTTCCAAGAAAAAAGATTTAACCGGAGCTGTTACTTCAATTAAAGCGAAGGATTTTAATCAGGGTATTCAAGTTTCACCCGATCAATTGATACAGGGAAAAGTTGCTGGTGTGCAAGTAACTAATAATAGTGGCCAACCGGGCGGTGCCACTACTATACGTATTCGTGGAAACTCTTCTTTGAGTGCAGGCACACAACCTTTATTTGTTATCGATGGTGTAATTATTGATGGCTCATCACCCCGTCCAGGTTTGGATATACAGGGCTTAGGTGGTGCTTCAGGCGGCAATCCATTGGCTTTTATTAACCCCAATGATATTGCATCTATCGACATTCTTAAAGATGCTTCTGCAACTGCTATCTATGGTTCCAGAGGTGCTAATGGTGTAGTAATAGTATCTACTAAAAGAGGTGTTAGTGGTGCAGCTAGAGTAGATGCTAGCGTAGCTTATGGTACAGCTAAGATATTGCGGAATGTAGATGTGTTGGATGGTAACCAATACCGCCAAATGTTAACTTCTTACAATCTAACTAATGGTAATTTTGGTGCGAATGAAGATGCGGTAAATGCAATTTTTTCTACTGCATCTACAAAGCAGGCCGATCTGGCAGTATCTGGCGGTAGTGAAAATGCAAGACTTCGGTTTTCTACAAGTTATCTGGAACAGGAAGGTATTCTTACCAATACCAGTTTTAAAAAATTAACAGCTGGCCTTTCTTCTCAATTGAAATTTTTAAAAAGTAAAAAGGCGGGTTTAGATGTAAATCTTCTTGTTTCTAATCAAAAAGAAAATCTTGGTGCTGTTAGTTCTAATGCAGGATTTACGGGTAATGTAATTTCTACTGCACTTCAATGGAACCCTACACGAACTCTGCGTAAACCAGACGGAAGCATCAATAACTATGTAGATGGCTCTACTGTAAATCCTCTCGAACTGATTGAGGGTTGGAGTGATAAAATGAATACGGTTAATGTTGTTGCTAGTCTTTCTCCTTATTTTAAAATTACGAAGGGCTTAGAATATCGTCTTACTTATGGTATTAACCATGGAGTGGCAGAAAGAAGAAATAGTGTACGCAGTTGGGTTAATCTGGAGAACAATGGTATAAGTGGTACGCAGTTTCCCAACGGCCGTGGTACTGCTTCAATAGGGAATGGTATGTTAACTACCCAGACTATCAGCAATACGCTTAACTATACAACTAAAATATCTAATGATTTAAATTTTCAGGGGTTGCTCGGCTTCGAATATTTTAGAAAAGATAACAGAGGTTCAAATCTTTCAGGTAGAGATTTTGTTGGTGTGCCAACTGATTTAGATTACACTGATGTATTGGGTTATAGTACAAATGGCAATAAACGCTTTAGTTCTTTCCGCAGCCCATTGGAAGAAATTCAATCTGTATTTGGCAGGTTAAATTTTGATTACAAAGGCAAGTATTTGTTAACAGCTACTGTTCGCCGCGATGGTTCCAGCAAATTTGGTGAAGACAATAAGTATGGTATCTTCCCCTCTTTCTCATTTGGGTGGCAGTTAGCTCAGGAAGATTTTATAAAAAATCTTGACTTCTTTGATAATTTGAAATTAAGAGTTGGTTGGGGTTTAACTGGTAACCAGGAATTTCCTGCTGGGTCTGCCCTTGCCCGCTACACATTTAGCGAAAACAATGGTGGTATCTCCCTTGCTCAAATTCCCAACGTTAATTTGGGATGGCAGAAAGATGGCCAAACTAACATTGGTTTAGATTTCACAATCCTGAACAATCGTTTATCTGGCTCAATAGATTGGTTTAACAGAACAACAAGTGATCTGCTATTTCCAGGTGTAGCTGCGCAACCAGCACCTCCTGCTATTCGTTGGCAGAACTTGGATGCTGATGTAATAAATAAAGGTCTGGAGTTGATGTTGAACGGTAATATCATTAATAAAAAAGATTTTACATGGGATTTAGGTGTTAACCTCACATTTATTAAGAATACAGTTAAAAACCTGGCCGCTCCGATATTAGTGGGTCAATTATTCGGTCAAGGTACATCTCAAACACAGGTACAGGTTATCCAAAGCGGTTATGCACTTAATTCGTTTTACACCAGAGATTTCCAATCAGTAGATAAAACTACCGGCCAATCTGTTTACACGTCAGATGGTAATATATTCTATATAGTAGGCAACCCTAATCCTGACAAGATCGTTGGGATCTCTACTAATTTGTCGTACAAGAAATTAAGCTTCTCTGCTAATATGAATGGAGCTTACGGCCACGAGATTTACAACAATACTCGTATGTCTGTGTTACCGATAGGTAATTTGGGCTCAAGAAACCTGGCGGCTAATTTGTTTAATACAGGGGAATCTTTAACTAATCCAATTACTGCTTCCTCCCGCTATCTGGAGAAAGGTAATTTCCTGAAATTGGCAAATGCAAGGTTGGCTTACAATTTCGGTGCCTTGGGTAAGGATATTTCTGGTTTAACACTTTATCTGGCTGGGCAAAATCTTTTTGTGTTGACAGATTATTCAGGCTTCGATCCGGAGGTAAATCAGGTAAATACTTTCAATGGAATACAATCTGTGGGAATTGATTATATCGGTTACCCGTCGGCCAGAACATTCCTGTTTGGTGTAAACATCAGTTTCTAATTTTAAAAAATTGCATGCTATGAAATATATAAAACAAGTAAGCATCATTATCTTAACCGGCCTTATGTTCTCTGGCTGTTCCAAATTAGATGAAAAGCACAGAGATGCGTTAGTAGGAGTTAATGCAGCTAACGTAACGGCTACAGACATTCTTAAAAGTATCTATGAAGGCGATATCCGTGACTTTATGGGCCAGGAAAATGTTTGGGCCATACAGGAGCATACCGGTGACCAAGTGGTAGGACCTACCCGTGGTGGTGACTGGGATGATAATGGTATCTGGAGAGTATTGAACCAGCATACCTGGGATGCAAACCATAACTTTATCCGTGGAGCATTTAATGCACTAGGCAGAATTGTATTTAATGCCACAGATGCATTGCAGCGTAACCCAACACCACAGCAAGCAGCAGAAGCAAAGTTTTTAAGGGCTTTTGCTAACTACTTCTATATAGAGGGATGGAACCAGGCACCTTATCGGGATAATTTGACCGATCTTACAGAAACTCCGCTGGTTAGAAAAGGAATTGATGGTATGAACTATATCATTACTGAATTAGAGGCTGCCCTCCCAGCCCTCCCTAATGGTCCGGTTACCAAAGCTAATAAAAATGCATGCCGTGCCTTATTAATGAAGGCATATTTAACCAAAGGGGTAGTAGCTAACAGAGCCGCTCCAACGCATACAGCAGCAGATATGAATAAAGTAATTCAATATGCTGATGAAATAATCGCTACAGGAGCTACTCTGACACCTGGTTATTTTGACAATTTTTCTAAAAATAATAATGTCCTGAGTACGGAGAACTTGTTTACCGGAGAAAACTTCGGAGGTACTAGTAGCGGTAACGTACGTTCCCGTTATTTCTGCAGCCTTCACTACAACCAAACGCCAAGTGGCTGGAACGGGTTTACAACTCTTTCTGATTTCTATGGTAAGTTTGATGCAGCCGATACAAGAAGAGGTCAAGCATATCCAGGTGTTACCAATGTATCTGGTTTGAGAGTTGGTTTATTGTTAGGGCAGCAATTTGATCAAAATGGAGTAGCATTACAAGATAGAAAAGGCAACCCTCTTGCATTTACCGCTGCTGTTAAGGCTATTGAAACAGATCCTAATACATTAGAGGTAACGGGTATTCGTGTAGTAAAATATCCGCCTGATTTAACAAACGGTGATAATGTAGATAATGATTATGTATTCTTACGATTGGGCGATGTGCTGTTGATGAAAGCAGAAGCTATACAAAGAGGTGGAACTGCTACTTTGGGTCAAACAACATTAAGCCTGGTAAATTCAGTAAGGGCACGCAGCGGTGCACCAGCCCTTGTGGGTTCAGTAAGTGCGGATCAGTTATTAGATGAAAGAGCCAGAGAATTATATTGGGAAGGTTGGAGAAGAATTGACCTGGTTCGTTTTGGTAAATTCAACAATCCTACGTTGGTTCGTACAGCAGCATCTTCACCAGACCGTATGCTGTTCCCTATCCCAGCACAGCAAATTGCAGTGAACCCTAATCTGGAACAAAATCCAGGTTATCAATAAGCTAAGCAGTTAGTAATATAGCAACAAAAAAAAGGCCATTTTCGAATGGCTTTTTTATTTTTTATTAATTGCAATTTTACACTTTACATTTGATGTTATAGGTTAATACAATGAAAGGGTTCTTGTCACTGATTAATAAAATGTACTGCGGCTTCTTTTTTCTTTGTTTATCCGGTTGTGATAAAAAAGATAAAAAGGAGCCCCTGTTTCAGCTGCAGGATAATACCGGCATTGTTTTTTCAAACACTATCCGCAATGATACCGGCTTTAATATTTTCACTTATCGTAATTTCTATAACGGAGGTGGTGTGGGAATTGGGGATGTAAATAACGATGGATTAGCCGATGTGATCTTAACCGCTAATATGGGCGGTAATAAATTGTTTTTAAATAAGGGGAACTGGAGATTTGAAGATATTTCAACAAAGGCAGGGTTTACTGAAAAAAAAGATTGGAGTACCGGGGTGGTAATGGTTGACATAAACTATGATGGCTGGTTAGATATTTTTATTTGTAATGCCGGATACATAGACGGGCAAAAACCAAAATGCCAACTATACATTAATAACAAGGATCTCACTTTTACTGATAAGGCTGCTGAATATGGATTAACGAATGAGGGGGGCTATACAACCCATGCAGCATTTTTCGATTATGATTTAGATGGTGATTTAGACTGTTTTATTATTAATAACAGTTTTATTCCGGTAAATACATTAAACTATGCTAACAAGAGGAACCTTCGGGCACCTGACTGGCCCGTTGCTGATTTTTTGAAAGGCGGTGGTGATCATTTTTATCGTAACGATGGCGGAAAGTATGTAGATATAAGTAAAGATGCCGGAATTCATGGAAGCCTGATCAGCTTTGGGCTTGGTGTCACCGTGGGTGATGTAAACGGAGATCATTACCCTGATATCTATGTTTCCAACGATTTTTTTGAAAGGGATTATTTATATATCAATCAAAAGAACGGTGTATTTAAAGATGAACTCGAAGACTGGGCACAGCATATCAGCCATTCTTCTATGGGGGCAGACATGGCAGATATTAATAATGATGACCACCCTGATATTTTTACCACCGATATGCTGCCTGATGATGACTATCGCTTAAAAACAACTACTTCATTCGACAATATTGATATACATCGCATAAAGCAGAAATCTGGTTTTTATAACCAATACACTCAAAATACTCTTCAGGTAAACAATGGAAATGGAAGATTCATGGAAACTGCTTTTTTCAGTGGGGTGGCTGCTTCAGATTGGAGTTGGGGGGGGCTTATTTTTGATGCGGATAACGACGGCCTTTCAGATATTTTTGTTTGCAACGGTATTTATAATGATGTAACTAACCAGGATTTCATCGATTTTTTTGCTAATGACGTAATCCAAAAAATGGTAATGACGGGAGAGAAAGAAAAATTTGATGAGATTGTAAACAAAATGCCTTCAAAAGCCATTCCTAATAAATTTTATAGTAATAAAGGAGGGCTCCTCTTTCATGAAGAAGGGCAAGCCGCAGGCTTAGCTACCCCTTCATTTTCGAATGGATCTGCTTATGGAGATTTAGATAATGATGGCGATTTAGATTTAATTGTGAACAATGTAAATTCACCTGTTTTCATTTATAAAAATCAAACTAGTGAAAACACCGCAAATAATTATATCAGTATACAGCTAACTGGCAACCTGCAAAATACTTTTGCCGTTGGCAGTAAAATAAAAATATACCAGGGTAGCCAAGTCATCAGCCGGGAGCTAATACCATCTAGGGGCTTCCAGTCATCAATAGATTATAAACAGGTAATAGGACTTGGCAAGGGCAGTGCAGACTCAATGATAATAATATGGCCTGATGGTAAAGAAACTTTTATAAATAAACCTGGTATAAATCAATTATATAAAATAAATACTTCTGCTGCCAGGCTTAAAATGAGATCTTATAAGGAACCGGCTTTATGGTTTAAGAGCGACTCTGCCTCTTTCTCTAAACATCAGGAAGATGATTATATCGATTTTTATACAGAAAGAAATATTCCGGTTATGCTTTCCCGGGAAGGGCCACATGCAGATACCGCCGATGTAAATAGTGATGGGCTTACGGATATATTTATTGGTGGTGCAGCAGGCCAACCGGGTTCGCTATATCTGCAAACAAAAAATGGTTTTATCAGAAAAGAACAACCTGTATTTGAAATGGACCAGTCCTATGAAGATGTTGCCGTAACATTTTTAGACGCTGATGGAGATGGCGATTCGGATTTATTTATTGGAGCCGGTGGAAACGCTTTTGAAGCTGGTGATGAGTTGTTTAATCACCGGCTCTATATAAACGACGGTAGTGGCAACTTCTCTTCATTACCTGCAGCATTTCCAAAATATAATTTTAATAGTGCAGCAGCCGTAGCATTCGATGCAGATGAAGATGGCGATACGGATCTTTTTGTAGCGAGCCGAAGTATTCCGCAAGATTATGGTGCCATACCAGAAAGTTATTTATACATCAATAATGGACAAGGAAAATTTAGTATTGCCAGTACTGTAAAAGCTGGCATGCTTACTGATGTTGCCATAGCAGATATAAATGGAGATAAAAAGAAAGAACTTATTGTAACAGGAGAGTGGATTTTTCCGAAAGTTTTTGCTGTAGAAAATAACCAGCTTAGATTGTTACTAACCGGTCTGGAACAGTACTCCGGCTGGTGGCAAACCGTGATAACGACAGATATTGATGGTGACGGAGATTTAGATTGCGTCTTTGGAAACTTTGGCGAGAACAGTTACCTGAAGCCTTCAAAAAATAAACCGGTAAAACTCTGGATAAATGATTTTGATGAGAACGGAACCACTGATAAAATTATTACACGGACAATAAATAATAAAGATGTACCTGTGTTTCTTAAACGGGAACTTACAGAGCAAATACCTTCTTTAAAGAAGCAAAATCTTAAATTCGAAGAGTATGCTAATAAATCAATACAAGGACTTTTTAGTATTAGTATGATCAAAAATGCTACCGTGCAGGAGTTTAATTATGCAGCTTCCTGCATAGCTATTAATAATGGAAAAGGTCGTTTTGAAATGCAGCAGCTTCCGATCTTTGCACAACTTTCTTGCATTAATGCCATAGCTTGTGCAGATATAGATGGCGACGGGAAAAAAGACTTGGTAATGGCAGGTAACCAGTTTCATTTTCAACCACAGTTTGCAAGGTTAGACGCAAGCTATGGACATATTCTACTTAATAAAGGGAATCAAAAAGGTGAAATTGTATGGGATTGGACCCCGCCTTTCATAACAGGTTTTGATGTGCGGGGTGAAGTAAAAGATATTTTATTAATTCCATCACAAAGGGGGGCAGATCTGCTCGTATTACAAAATGACAACTATCCGGCTCTATTCCGGCGAATAAAAAACTGATGCGATTAAAATTTATTTTACCAGTCTTTTTGTTATTACCTGTTGTAATAACTATATGCAGTTGTAAATCCGGCAAGAAAAAAAATACCCCGCTTTTTGAAACTTTAGAAAGTGAAATGACAGGGTTAGTTTTCAGCAATCAGCTTTCTGCCCGCCCGGATTTTAATATGCTCAAGTATATGTATTTCTATAACGGTGCCGGAGTAGGTGCCGGGGATTTTAATAATGATGGACTGGTAGATTTATTTTTTGCTTCGAACCAAGGACAAAATAAATTATACCTCAATAAAGACAATCTTCGTTTCGAAGACATAACTATCGCCGCCAAAATACCTGCTGATGGTGGATGGTCTACCGGTATTAGTGTAGCAGACGTAAACGATGATGGGCTGCTGGATATTTATGTATGTCGTGTTGGGAACTACGAAAAATTGCAAAGTAAAAATCAACTACTTATATGCAAAGGGGTTGACAGTAATGGAAATCCTTTTTATGCAGATGAAGCAACAAAGTATGGATTAGATTTTTCAGGGTTTAGTACACAGGCCGCTTTTTTTGATTATGATTTAGACGGCGACCTTGATATGTTTTTACTCAACCATTCTTTGCGTTATAATAGCACTTTTGCCCCAAGAAGTAATTTTAATAATTCAGTAGATTCACTTTCAAGAGATATACTTTTCAGGAATGATAACGGACATTTTAAAGATATTTCCCAAGATGCTGGTATACATCAGAGTGTTATTGGTTATGGTCTCGGAATTGTAGTATCGGATATAAATATGGATGGCTGGCCAGATGTATACATTGGTAACGATTTTCATGAAAACGATTATCTCTATATTAATAATAAAAAGGGCGGTTTTACAGAAGAGCTTACCAGCCGCACTATGCACAGCAGCCAATTTTCTATGGGGGTAGATGCAGCAGATATTAATAATGACGGATGGCCAGATATTATTGCAGCAGATATGCTGCCATCCGACCCTTATATACTACGCAGATCATTAGGTGAAGATGAGTACAATACTTTTCAGATTAAGATTAGAAATGGATACAATCACCAATATGCAAGAAATACTTTACAACTCAACCGTGGCAGCGGATTATTTAGTGAAGTGGGTCTTTATGCAGGAGTGTATGCCACAGACTGGTCGTGGAGCACTTTATGGATGGATTTTGATAATGATGGATTGAAAGATTTATTTGTTTCAAACGGTATTCCAAAAAGATTAAATGACATAGATTATGTAAACTATATTTCTAACGACGAAATACAAGCAAAAATAAGAGCTGGCCAAATAGGAGAAACAGATATGGCACTGATTGACAAGTTTCCGCAGATAAAATTACCTAACCGTTTTTTCCGAAATATTGGTGAAGCAAAATTTGAAGATGCTGGTGCTGCTGTGAATAATAGTAAAGAAACATTTTCCAACGGGGCAATTTATGCTGATCTGGATAATGATGGTGATTTGGATATCATCGTTAATAATATCGATGATCCTGTATTGCTTTATAAGAATACAACAAATGATGCTAAAGCAAAACCAGCCATAAGGTTAAAGTTAATCGGTCCCCCCGGTAATAGAAATGCAACCGGTGCGAAGCTGGTTATTTATAAAAGTGGAGAAAGAGAAGTATATGAAAAAAATCCTGTAAGAGGATTTCAGTCAGCCATGGAAGTCTCTTTACAGTTTGCGGTACCTGTCGGGTATGATTCTTCGTTGCTCATTTGGCCCGATAACACCTATCAGCCCGTTACTATTATCAAAGATTCACTAACCCTGCAATTAAGTTATAAGTCGGGCCTACCAGAATTTAATTATGCCGCATTACAACATAGGGACACTGACTCTTCATTTTCTTTTGAAAACTTATCTACAAAATACGGCTTGAACTATCTGCATAAAGAAAATAATTTTGTAGAATTTGACCGGGAACCTTTATTGCCGTTTATGTTATCGCAGGAAGGCCCTGCATTAGCAATAGCAGATATTAATGGCGATAAACTTGATGATGTTTTTATAGGTTCTGTAAAATGGGAAAAAAGTGCTGTGTTTATACAACAAGCAAACGGGATGTTTAGTAAGATGAAACAGCCTGGATTAGATAATGACAGTACCTATGAAGATGTGGACGCCTGCTGGATGGATGTAAATAATGATGGGTTTATTGATTTAGTAGTAGTTAGTGGGGGTAACGAGTATTATGGTAAAAGTGAATACCTTTTGCCACGTCTTTATATAAATGACGGGAAGGGGATGTTAATAAAAAATCAGGACTCGTTTAAAGATATTTATATGACGGCCTCCTGTATAGTTGCACAAGATTTTAATAGTGATGGGTATAAAGATCTTTTTATTGGCGGAAGAGCTGTGCCTTTTCAATATGGCGAAATACCAAGGTCATATATTTTACAGAATGATGGTACAGGCAATTTTACCGATGTAACTGCTTTGTACAGTAAAGATTTGATAGCTCCTGGTTTTGTAAAAGATGCAAAAATGGCTGATATGGATAGTGATGGTGATACAGATATCATTTTAGCAATGGAATGGGGCGGTATTTCCATTTTTAAAAATGAAAAAGGAAAGTATAAGAAGCAATTTGAATCAGCCGAAAAGGGTTGGTGGAACTTTGTGCTTCCTTTTGATGCTGACGGAGATGGAGACATTGATTTTATAGCAGGCAATCAGGGGCTTAATAGCCGTTTTAAAGTTTCAAAAAAGGAGCCGGTTCGATTTTATTATTTTGATGCAGATAATAACGGAAAGAAAGAACAGATAATAACGTATTACCTCGATGGGAGAGAATTACCTTTTGCCAATAAGTCAGAATTAGAAAAACAAATTCCTTCATTAAAGAAGAAATTTCTTTATGCAGAAGATTTTGCAAGAGCTTCCCTGCAAGAAATTTTTGGAGCTGATAAGTTGGCGAAAGCGGAAAAAAAGGAGGCAGATTATTTTGCTAATGCCATCTTTATTAATAACAGCAATTTTTCATTTACAGTTAAAGAGCTTCCTTGGCAGGCGCAGCTTACCTCCTATAGGGATGCTGCTTTATTATATGCTAATAATGATAGTTTACCTGATTTACTTTTAGCAGGAAATTTCTATCCTAATAATATTCAAATGGGGCGTTATGATGCAGATTTTGGCTCCCTGCTTATCAACAATGGTGCTGGCCGGTTTGAATACTTTTTACTAAATGGTCTTCAACTTAAAGGCGAAATAAGAAAAATAAGAAATATTCGGTTACAGAACGGCCAACACTCGTTTATCGCTGCACGAAATAATGATAGCCTTGTACTTTTCCGAAAGAAATAAGAATCAGAAGATCGGATAATAAACTTTAAGCTGTACCATCTGCTCATCAGAAAAATCATATCCATCACTCATTATTCGCTGATACGGAATAGCCATACTGGACAGTTGCTGGTCGGCTTTAAATAAATTTAATGCCTCAAAAGCTTTGAAACTCTTTCCAAATGGCCCCTGGTATGAAGTAGCTAAAAGGTTTTTTCCAAAGGGCATGCGTTTATACTCAATATCATCACCCACTTTTGTAAGCACTTCGGTGCTCACACCTATACCAGCAAACAAAGTAATTTCATTACCTGATACAGCAGTGTATAAAATTCTTGTGCCATTGTAACCAGATTTTTTATTATCTGCAAATGCGATTAATTTATCAAATAATTTCACAATACCGGATCTCTTTTCTGTAACTGGCACCGTTAATCTCGAAAAAAGAAAGGACGTATCTTCCACCGTTACAAATTGTATTTCAAAACCATAAAAACGTTTGGTGTCTGTCATATAGGTGTTAAGGCTTCCAAGACTTTTTTCTGCATCTCTCTCCAGTTCGCTTTTACCAAACCATTGATTAAATAACGGGCTTTTGTAAGTAAGTTTTATAATGGAAGATTGTACACTACCTGAATCAGTACCCACAGTAAAAGAAAACAACTTTGAATTTTTGCCTTTGCTGCTTCTGATAACTGCACCAAAAGGAGTTGGTTCCTGAATGTCTATGGTATAGTCGTTTAGTTTTAACACCTGTAATTTACCTGAATCAGTAATTATCACATTGTTATTTTCAGAAAACGGAAGGTACCATTTAGCAAGAGCCGCTGCTTTATTTAACTGTTCGCCACACCTGTACATTGAAAAAGGAATGGCTATTTGTTTAGTGGTAGTAACGGTATTAAAAAAAAGAAACCAAGTGATAAACAAGGTGGCAACAATTCCTGCGAGAAGGTAAATTCGTTTCATTGTTATATGGCTAAATTAATTTTTATTAAACTAAAGCATGAAGTTACTTACCCCCGCTTGTTTAGCAATATTGAGGTGAATTATTTGCGCACATCAAACGTTTGCAGGCTTCTGATATACAAATAGTTATTAGCAAAAAACCGCTTCATTCTTTATTTTAGGTCTATCAAAACGATTGCTTATGTCTTTGCAAAAACCACGATTAAGTTTTTGGCAGATTATTAATATGAATGTTGGTTTTTTTGGCATTCAATACAGTTTTGGTTTGCAGCAAAGTGCAGTCAACCCCATTTATGATTTTTTAGGCGCAAAGCCCGATGAGATTCCACTGCTAAACCTGGCAGGTCCTTTGACCGGGCTAATTATTCAACCGATTATCGGCGCTTTAAGCGATAAAACTTGGCATCCAAAATTTGGAAGACGAAAACCTTATTTTTTAATAGGGGCCATCCTATGTAGTCTTGCACTGTTTCTCTTTCCTTTTAGTTCCGAATTATGGATGGCCGCTGGCTTGCTATGGATTTTAGATGCAGGAAATAATACAGCGATGGAACCTTACCGGGCTTTTGTTGCTGATAAACTGG
>LNFM01006272.1_pt1 | contig 19713 bp, 18 predicted proteins | sample 596031 | NCBI WGS metagenome assembly LNFM01 (sample SAMN04254537, study PRJNA301005) | activated carbon metagenome | isolation source: dual media filters at the Ann Arbor, Michigan drinking water treatment plant | place: USA: Ann Arbor | reverse complement strand
CCATAAGCATACCCGTGATTTTGTCTTCGAGAATCCAAAATCCCTTTGACATGGCTAAGCTGATTTTCACGATTCTTCAAAACGGATTTGGCAACATCGATACCGGCTTTGCAGTATCAGCAAGATGTATTTTTGTCCACAAAAATAATCTTGCTCCTCGCGCCTGGCGTTGCTCGGAGAATGGGGATGCCTCGGAACTCGGCTTCCCTGAACTGACAGAAATTCTTATCCCATCAAGGCTAATCTTAAATCCGTAGGTGTATGTCCAGAAAGAAAGCCACCGACCAGTCAACGCTATACACCCGCCCGGTCCGTACAAGGGTCACCGAATCGGTCTACAACCGGCTCAATGCATTCGTTGGCAATGGTGATTGCCATTCCATCGGGGAAGTTGCCCGAAGGGTGCTGTCGAGGGAGAAAATACTCTATGTGCTTAAGGACGGCTCGATGGATGCTGCGATGGAGGAATTAATCTCAATCCGGAAGGAACTCAATGCTATCGGGATAAACATCAACCAGGTCACCCACCACTTTCACAATGCTTCCACCTCCGACCAGCGGCTGTTCCATGCCCTGAAGGTGGCCGAGCAATACAACAAGGTTGGTGACCAGGTGGAGCTGCTGCTCAACGAGATTTCACTACTTGCTAAAAAATGGTTGCAAAAGTGATCAGCGGAAAGAACATACGGGGGTTGCTCAATTACAATGAGAACAAGGTGAGCGAAGGCGTTGCCCAGTGCATAGCCGCCAGCAGGTTTGGATGCGACCCACTTATGCTGACATTTTCGGATAAACTCAACCGTTTCCGCAAGGCAACGGCATTGAATCCAAAGGTACGCACCAATGCTATCCACATCTCCCTGAACTTTGATGTCACCGAAAAACTGACCAACGAACAGTTACACACCATTGCCTCCGACTACATGACTCGAATCGGATTTGGTGGACAACCTTATCTCGTTTACCGGCATACCGATGCCGCCCATCCCCATGTACACATCATTACAACCAACGTGCAGAGTGATGGCAAGCGAATTGACATTCACAACATCGGGAGAAACCAGTCGGAAAAAGCCAGAAAGGAAATAGAGGTTGTGTATGGATTAGTCCGCGCAGAAAGCCGGAAGAAGAAACGGGAGATGGAACCCGTTCAGATTGATAAAGCAGTATATGGAAAATCAGAAACCAAACGCAGCATATCCAATGTGGCACGCATGGTCACGCGGTTGTACAAATACACCTCATTGCCTGAGTTGAATGCGGTACTAAGGCAATTCAATGTAATCGCGGATCGTGGCGAAGAGGGAAGCAAGATGCACAACAAGAAAGGACTTCTATACAGTCTTCTCGATGAAAAAGGTAAAAAGATTGGTGTACCTATCAAGGCAAGTTCAATTTATGGCAAACCAATTCTGATCAATCTTGAGAAGCAATTCAAGCTGAATGAAGCCCTGCGAAAGCCTTTCCGTGAAGGATTAAAAACCACTATCGATCAAGTCCTGAAAAAGCCGCTGTCAAAAGATGCGTTCGTTAAGACGCTTGCCAATAAAGGCGTGTTCGTGCTGTTTCGCGAAAATGACGAAGGCCGAATTTATGGGATCACATTCGTTGACAATAAGAATAAGGTTGTCTTCAATGGCAGCGATCTTGGCAAAGCGTACGGTGCAAAAGCAATTCTCGAACAGTTGACGCAGCTCCCTGACACAGCCTCGTCCAGTATTCAGCCGCAGGTTCCTCATTGGGAAGTACTTCATACTGGTGAAGTTGATCTTCATGTAAGTGAGCTTTTGAAAGACCTCACCACTGCGCGGACAGACGATTTCACGTCACCGGAGGCAGCGATGAAAAAGCGGAGGAAGAAAAGAAAGAGAAAAGGGCGTTCACTTTAAACAATTTCTTATGGCAAACACAGGCGAGAACGAACAAGCTTTACGGAAGATCATTGACTTCATCAGGCTCTTGAGCATAGTCGTGCTCTTATTCCATTTCTATTTCTTTTGCTACCGGGCTTTTGAAGGTTGGGGACTTACATCGGAGTTTGTTGATCGCATCATTTATGGCCTCAGGAATACGGGGATATTCAGAAGTGTTTATCATGCCAAGCTGATTTCATTCGGATTACTTGCTGTTTCGTTGATCGGGGCTAAGGGAAAGAAAGACGAAAAGATCAATGTAAGGACGGCTTTCCTTTACATTATCATCGGGCTGTCGATATTCTTTCTCTGCCATTTCATCCTGTTGGCTCCCTTTGAAGACATCGTCCTTGTGGGATTATACATCGGCCTTACTACCCTGGGTTATCTGCTTATGCTTACCGGTGGCACATGGTTGTCGCGCCTGATCAACGTCAATTTCAGGAAGGACATTTTCAACCGGATGAATGAATCATTTCCACAGGAAGAGCGACTGCTTGAAAACGAATTTTCCATCAACCTGCCAGCGGCCTATAACCTCAGAGGCAAAAGAAGGACCAGTTGGATCAATGTGATCAACCCATTCCGCTCATTATTGGTAATCGGCACACCTGGTGCAGGTAAATCTTATTTCGTTATCAGGCACATTATCACCCAGCATATTCGCAAGGCCTTTACCATGTTTATCTATGATTTCAAATACGATGACTTGTCAAGAATTGCCTACAACAACTTGCTTAGGAACGCCCGGAAGTATCCTGTTCTGCCCAGGTTCTATGTTATCAATTTTGAAGATCTCTCACGTTCTCACCGGTGCAATCCGCTTGACCCGGCTACGATGGAAGACATAACCGATGCAACAGAATCTTCCCGAACGATCATGCTGGGGCTCAACCGCGACTGGATCAAAAAGCAGGGTGACTTCTTTGTAGAATCTCCTATCAACTTCGTGACCGCCATTATCTGGTTTTTAAGAAAGCACGATGAAGGCCGGTACTGTACGCTTCCACATGTGATCGAACTGATGCAACTCGATTACCCCAAACTGTTCAAACTCCTTAGAACCGAACCGGAAATTGAAGTGCTGATTAACCCATTTGAATCAGCCTTCCGGAATGAAGCAATGGAGCAGTTGGAAGGTCAGATCGCCAGTGCGAAGATCGGCATGGCGAGGCTGTCTTCTCCACAGCTTTACTATGTACTCTCCGGGAACGACTTCACTCTTGATATTAATAATTCCAAAGAACCCAAGATCGTCTGCATGGGCAACAACCCGCAGAAGCAGCAGATATATGGTGCTGTGCTTTCGCTCTATATCTCACGGGTGATCAAGCTGGTTAACAAGAAGAGCCAGCAGAAGTGCAGCTTAATTTTCGATGAGTTTCCTACGATCTATTTCAATGGCATTGATGGTTTGATAGCCACGGCCCGTGCCAATAAAGTGGCGACTTGTTTGGCTGTGCAGGATTATAGCCAGTTGAAGAAAGACTACGGCCGTGATCAGGCAGAAGTGATCATGAACATTGTGGGCAATGTGATCAGTGGCCAAGTGGTGGGTGAAACTGCCAAACTTCTGTCAGAACGCTTTGGAAAGATCGTGCAGGAACGGGAGAGCATTTCCATAAACACTTCAGATACCTCGATCAGCCGATCAACCCAATTGGATTCTGCTATTCCACCATCAAAGATTGCCACACTTTCATCGGGTGAGTTTGTAGGAACTGTAGCCGATGATCCCGATCAGAAAATCGACCTGAAAGTATTTCATGCCGAAATATTGAATGATCACGCGGCAATTCGGAAGGAAGAAGAAAACTACCGCCCCATCCCTGCTATACGGAAGATTACATCGTACGAAATACAGGAGAATTACTTCCGTATCAAAAAGGAAATTGAGCAGATCGTAGAAGACAAACTCAAGAAATGAAAACATACAAGGTTATGGATATAATGACGTTTTCAAAGCAACTGGAAAGTCGCATGAAGGAGCGGCTGGAGAACTTCAACCCAGATCAGGATGAGATTTTAAAAACCGGTCACGCCCTGACCTTTATCCGTGAGATCATCGCTGAACTGAAGCAATTCGCGAGTACTTACAAGTTCACCGATGAGCCGGAGGAAATCAGATTTTTTAAGGAGATAAAACCTGTCTTCCTGAGCCAGTTCTTTTACTATAAAAAAGTATTCGCACTCAGGCTGTTTGACTCATTCAAAGATTTGAAGACAAGACAGGCGAATTACTACAAAATTCTTCAACAACTTGAGCGGTTCGTTCAGAAGAATCTTGAGCTCTATGAGTATTGTATGACCAACACCACGTATCTCGATAAGCATTACTTCACGCGTAACAGGCAATACCAAAAATCCATTGACAGGGATGAAACGTTTTCAACGGGCTACGACACGAAGCTTGCCAAAATTCTCGCCAACGAGCTGTTAAAAAAGTACATTCTTGATCAACTCAAAAAGTCACAGGCTGATCGTTCGGCTGATACCTCTTCAACCCTCACGTGGACGGGCTCGAAAACCGACCTCATTGAATTGATTTATGCATTGCATAGTGTTGACGTTTTCAACAATGGAACGGCTAACATCAAAGTGATTGCCTCTGCATTTGAAGATGTGTTCAATATAAGTCTTGGGGATTACTACAGAACATTTCAGGATATGCGCATCCGAAAGAGGAGTCAGACTCCATTTTTGGACATCCTTAAAGAAAGGTTTACAAATAGACTAAGCAGCGAATAGGCAAGTATCCAATTTGGTTCTTCTGCTAACTGATTTTGAAACTTAGTTCTGATCAGCTAAGAAGTTTACAACAATACTTATTTTATTAGTCCATTAGATTGATAGCATGACTTGCTTAAAAATCCTACGATGGCATTCATTGTAGGAAAGGTCAGTCCCACAAAAGCATTTGGTTCCTATCGTCCACCCATTGAAATACAGTTGTTCAAGTGAGGTAGCGTAAAACTCGATCAATTCCCAAATTCTCTGCTCGCTTTCACTTAAATCTAATCGTCCTAGAATGTTAGCACGACTGTCCTTGTTTAGGAAACGGAATCGGGCTTGTTCAACCTCAATAAGATCATCTACTAATTCATTGTTCGTGATATTCAATCTAAAATTGTCCACTTGCTTTCCTTCGAATATTCTTGCCTCATCGATGACAAATAGCGACTTGTTAAGGTTTGGATTTATGGAAGGAGTTATATCAATTAATTGTCCTTGTGGGGATTTCCAAATTCCGTGAAACTCCGCCTCAACCATGTATTCATGTTTGCAAAAATGCCAACCGTAAATTATAGCACCACTTTCTCTGGCAATTTTCGCAAAGACATTAAGAAAGCAATTGCCATACTCAGCGTTTTTATCTGGTATAACATCCAGGTAAAAAGGTTTATTTTCAATACACAACATTTTTATCACAGTCTTAACATCAATGTCATTAAGTTCGGGCAGAAGATTAATTCTCTTTAAATGCATCTCTAATGACATTTCCTAACACTCATCAATTTACGAAAGCTCATTGGATATTGTAGCAATCTATCACTTCATGCAATATCGGAAGTTCACCAATTAAACCCCCCACCTTGGTACCAACTTGTGAATTTCAGAATTGGCTAAATCCCATCTTCGCTTTTGTAGTTTAAGACAGTTCTTTCCTGATCTGATCTTCCGTCATTATTCTTTTAACTATGAACAACGCAAAAGAAATATTCAACCTTGATTTTCCGGTAAGCCACGCTATCCGTGCGGCCCTCCATGATTTGCCGGAAGAACAGCGGAAAACCGTCCTCGGCCGGATGAGGGAGGACGAGTTCATCAGCCACCGGGTCGATGTTTACCTCGAAGCACTAGAGAACGCGATGCACAACGGCTACGATGAAGCCGGTGCAAAAGAAATAGCCTTGAAAGAATGCCTGGCCGGAATCAGCGAAGGCGATGAATAAGTTCTCGAAACGACAGGCGTACGAAAAAGGTCTGGTGCTGTTGGAAGAATTGCTTACAGCAAATCGATCAGATGGCAGATTCACGGATATGCAGTTCAATGGATTTGGTGCATTGAAGGAATTACTGTTGCCATTGGACAACCGGTCTGCCTGGGGTGCGGAAGATTTACGGTATGAGCCGGAGGTCAAAAAATTCCACGAACTTTTGAGAAATGGTTTTGGCAACCGCTATGATGAAGCGGTGTCTTCCCTGAAGAACAGTATACTCACATCCTTTTACACTCCGCCATTTATAACAGAGCCTATTGTTGAAACCATCCAACGTAACAGCGAGTCCATCGACTCTATCCTCGAACCTGCCGCAGGGACTGGAAATTTTGTGAATGCGCTGAAGAAGTATTTTCCACAAAGCTCCATCACGGCAATCGAAAAAGACCTCCTGGCTTCTGAGGCATTGAAAAAGCTACACCCGGACATTGAAGTCATTCATTCGGGATATGAGAATTTTAAGAACAGGAACTTTGATCTGGTGGTCAGCAACATTCCGTTCGGAAGCACCAGCGTGTATGATGATCATATCTTCCGCGAAGCCATCCCGGTGAAGATTAAAGCCACTACGCGCATTCACAACTATTACTTCATCAAATCGCTCGATAATATGAAGAATGGCGGACTGCTGGCCTTCATTTCCACTAATGGTATGATGGATAGTCCAGGCAATCGCGAGATCCGGGAGCATCTGATGAAGAATGCCGATTTAGTCACGGCCATCCGGCTGCCTAATGACACCTTTGCGGAATCAGGAACGCTTCCTGTCACAGACATTATCCTGCTTCGAAGAAACTCACAAAAACGAAATGCATCTCATTCAGAAAAGCTCTTCATCGATTCAGAAAAAATTAACGTACCCGATGACAAGGGTCTATCGGTTGAAGTCAATATCAACGCATACTACAAAGCCAACAGCGGGAATACCCTCGGTACATTCACAGCCGGTGGACAGTACCAGCATGATTCTCTCAATATGCTTTCTAGGGAAGGGTTTGGGGAGGATGACTTCCGGAAGTCCATTGCTTTGCTTATTGACGAGGGATTCCGGCAATTAGAGCATAAGCTCGTTGCAAAGAATGAAGTTGAAGATGAAACTGCTCCCTCTTCTGGTATTATAGTACAGCGCAATCACCCGGACTACGACATCCTGAAAAGAGGAAATCTTGTCATTCAAAATAACAAAGTCGGAATCATCGACTATTCGAGCACAGAAAAAATCTTTACATCTGAACCGGTCATTAAAGATATAGATCGTGCTTTCCATTTTACGGGACTGCGCAACGGTCTCGTGCGACTCGTCCAATCCGAACTGGATGGTGATGAGGCAAAGATGAAGGCATACCGTGCAGAGTTGAACAATCAGTATGACCTGTTTACATTTCGCTACGGAAACCTGAATCATCCTTCGAATAAGAAGTTAATCCTGTTCGATGCAGAAGGATTTAAAGTGCTCTCCCTTGAACGCCTTGAGAATAATCGATATGTCAAGGCCGATATTTTTTCAAAGCAGGTCAACAACGTTCAGAAAACGTTTGCCAAACCGGAATCACTTAAAGATGCTGTCCTTCTCTCGCTGAATGCACATAACGGTATTCATGTGGAGTTCATGGCTACGCTCATGCAGAAGAGCAAGGAGGAAATCATCCGTGAAGGCTTTAACCAGGAGCTTTTATTCCGCGACATCGAAAGTCACGCAGGCCTGTATGTGACCAAAGATGAATTTCTCAGCGGCAATATCGTGCAGAAGATCGAAGCCTGGGAAAAGATAAAGGACTCAGAACGAAGAAATGCATTCCCGGAACTGACAGACAAGGATATCGACACGCACCTGGAACTGTTAAAAGAAGTACGGCCCATATTCCTGAAGCGCGAGCTTATCGACATCAACATAGGTGAACGCTGGATACCCATAGACATCTATGAAAGCTTTGCTGAACACTTGTTCAAAGAGAAAACGCAACTCAAATATTTGGAATCAGCAGATCAATATCTTGTGAATGTATCAAGGTACAGCAATGAAGAGAGCATCACGTATGCAGCCACCATCCATAACGGCAGGATATCCGGCAGCAAGATCATGGAGTATGCCATGGCCGATACCCAACCTTACCTGCAGATCAGGATTGACGGAACCAATCCTCCGCAATACAAACCCGACCAGGATGGTATGAAGAACGTAGAGATGAAGATCAAACAGGTGAAGGATGAGTTTGAGAATTTTCTGAGCACACGACAGGACATCGCTGGGCGAATTGAAGAACTATACAACCGGAACATCAATAACGCAATAAGGCGTAACTATGACGGCTCACACCTCCAACTAACCGGACTGAAACACTTTGCGCTACGTGAGCACCAGAAAGATGCCATCTGGATGCTCCTGCAGCAGGATGGCGGCATTGTTGACCATAAGGTCGGTGCCGGGAAAACATTAGTCATGGTTGCGGCCGCAATGGAAATGCGCAGGCTCGGCATTGCACAAAAGCCGTTGATCATTTGCATGAAGGCTAATGTAACTGATGTAGCTAAAGACTTCCTGAAAGCCTATCCTTCAGCAAAAGTCCTTGCGCCTGACCCTCAGAAGGATTTCACAAAACAGAAACGGCAGCGGCTCTTCGCCAGCATTGCCTCTAACGATTGGGATGCCGTGATCATGACCCACGATATGTTTCAGGCAATCCCCCAGTCACCGCGCGTGAAGAAAGAAATACTGGAACAGGAGTTGAAAAACCTTGAAGATGATCTGAAAGCAGTATCGGAAGATCGTTCATTGTCGAAACGAGTATTGAAAGGACTTGAGGGACGAAAGCAAAATTTAAAAGTGAGGCTTGAGATCGCCAATGCAGCGATCAGGCGGGATGGGAACATACTGGATTTCGAAAAGATGGGGTTCGATCACATTTTTGTCGATGAGAGCCAGGCGTTCAAGAATCTTCACTTCACAACTCGCCATCAGCAAGTGGCAGGGTTAGGCGATCCTACCGGCAGTCAACGGGCACTTAATCTTGAACTTGCGATCCGTACCATCCAGGAGAAAAAAGCCGGAGACAAAGGCGCAACGTTCTTGTCAGGTACTACGATCAGCAACAGTCTTGTTGAATTGTATCTGCTCTTCAAATATTTACGACCCGATAAACTGAATGAACTGCACATCAACTCCTTCGATGCGTGGGCGAAGATGTATGCCAGGAAAAGCTCCACTTATGAATTCACCGTGACGAACGAATTAAAGTTGAAGGAGCGTTACCGGGAATTCATTAAAGTCCCGGAGTTGGCACGGTTTTATGCAGAAATCACACATGTCATTACCGATGGCAATCTGAAGATCGAAAAGCCACGTGTTGAAAATATCGTGGTGAATATTGATCCCACTGAAGACCAGCAAGAGTACACACAAAAGCTCATCAATTTTACCAAGACAAAAAATCCCTCCTACGTTGACCTTGTATTCGGTGAAAATGAGAAGAATGCGTTCATGCTCATTGCCACCAACCTGGCCCGCAAGATGAGCATTGACATGCGCCTGATCGATCCACTCAAATATGCGTTCGAGCCGGATGGGAAAATGGCAAAGATGTGCGAAACGGTTGCCTCAGAATACAGGGATAGCGAACGTTACAAGGGAACACAACTCATCTTCAGCGACATCGGTACACCGGATGGCAGTGGCTTCAACCTGTATGCGGAGATCAAGCGTGTCTTGGTTGAACAACATGGGCTTCCACCTGAAGACATTCAGTTCATTCACGACCATGACTCCAAAACCAAAAAGGAAAAGTTGTTCAAAGATGTCAACAACGGTAATGTTCGGGTGCTGATCGGCAGTACAAAGAAACTGGGCACAGGTGTTAACGTGCAGGAAAGGGTCATTGCCATGCACCATCTCGACATACCCTGGCGACCGAGTGATTTTGAACAACGCATTGGCCGTGGTGGCAGGCAGGGCAACCGGACAGCGAAGGAGTTCCGGGAAAATACAGTCCGGAACTATGTCTATGCTGTCAACCGCACACTAGATGCCTACCAGTTCAATATTCTTTCGAATAAACAGAAATTCATCAGCCAGATTAAAAATAGTTCCATTGACCAGCGCAAGATCGATGAAGGTGCGCTCGATCAGGAGGGTGGTATGAACTTCGGAGAATACGTTGCCCTTCTCAGTGGCAATACTGATCTGCTGGAGAAGGTGAAACTGGAAAAGAAACTATACGACCTTGAACGCAGCTTCCAGGTCTTTCTGAAGCGGAAATCAGAAGCATCCTTCTACATTGACATGAACACCCGCGACCTAAAACAAAAAGAGTCCGCATGGATGAAACTGGAGTCCGACTGGAAACCGATTCAATCCATCGATATTGAAAAGGTACCAGTAGTTATTGGTGGAAAAGAATTTGAAGATAAAAAAGAGGCCGGTGAGCAATTACATGCAACTATTGCGCAGTTAAGACAGAAAGGAGTTGCCAAAGAAACGGAAATAGCGAGGCTGTTGGATTTCAAACTCCTTTACAATCCGGTTCTGTCGAAAGTCTACGTTTCCGGTCCATCCGGGATGATTTACAATTATGCCGATGGAAAGCTCAATGAGAATCCTGCCCTGGCAGGTCGTTACGTGACAGACTCCATCAAACGAATTCCCAAAGTGATCGACAACACGAAAGAATCTATCCAAACGTTTCAAAAAAAGATCGATACCTACAAGCACGAACTAACGGTCGACTTCAAGGAAAAATCACTCATCCAGGATTTGAAACACCAGATTGACCAGCTCACTACAAGATTGGAGAAAGCATTTTCCGCAAAAGATGAATTGCAGCTTTCCGCTGTAGAAGATTCTGCATCGGAGTATGAAACGCAAAAGAAACGTAACAAACGCAAAATTCGAATATGACAAAATCACTAACCTTCGACACTATGTATACGGCCACAGCCATAGCAAATTTCTTTATCGAAAAAGGAAAACTGGAAGGCAAACCGGTTGATCAAATGAAAGTTCAAAAATTGGTTTACTTCGCACATGGTTGGTTCCTGGCGATAACTGGGAAGCCACTGCTCAATGAAACCATAGAAGCCTGGCGTTTCGGTCCGGTTATTCCCTCTCTTTACCACAGCCTGAAATATTCTGGAAATCTCCCAATCACAAAATCAATTGAGGTATCTCAATTTGACAATTCAACAATAGCGGATGATTCTAACACGGAGTTACCAGCATACCTGAACCGTATTTGGAATTTGTATTCGCCATTCACGGGAATTCAGCTTTCCAACATGACACACGAGGAAGGAACCCCGTGGGCAAAAATCGCAAAGGAATTCGATCACCGGATACCAGCCAATAAGGACATTGATGATCAATTGATCAAAGAATATTTTTGGGATCAGCGAAGCAAAACCTCAGAGCCATGAGCCTTGTAACCGAGATTAATACGTTGGGTGATCAGCTTAAGAATATTCTAAAAAAGGGAACTCATGCTCCTGACCCTTTCTCATTCGATGAACTGCAAAACAATGAACTCAGAAAACTGAATGAGGAACTGAAAGATTTAAAGCAAGACCGTGACGAGCGGAAAAGTTATGCCTCGAAATTATATTGGCTTGTGCTGATATGGTTAGTTGTAATTTTACTGATCATCATTTTTCAAGGGTTGCAGTCTTTGCCATGGACTCCTTTTTATTTTAAACTGTCCGATACAGTGTTAATCACTTTGATAACAACTACCACTGCCAACGTGGCCGCATTTTTCCTGGTGGTGGTAAGGTATTTGTTCAGGCCGAAGCGGTGACCTCCTTCTCACATGCTGTTTTAAATTGCAAGTGAGTAGTCATTCACCCATTTATTTTATTCGGTCAAGGACAAAAGTTTCAAAATCTTTAACCTCGACAATTTCAAATCGTGTTAAATCAAATCCGGTTTTCAATAGATTCTGCTTCACTTCCGCAGGGTATGGATTTACAATCACAATCTTTTTAAGGTTGTGAGCGTTGCTTTTTAGTTGCCTGTTAAATAATTCTTCGTTTCCTTTCCAACCGATCAGAAATAATTCCTTGATTTGATCAAAACATGATGTAAGTGCAAGCTGCTGCTGATAAGGCATGACAAATTCATCTTTGTCTCGGTAGGGTAATAACAATGCGGGGAGGTAAGATGCAATAGAATTTTTAGGAATTATTTCAATCATGCCTTTCAAATAATAATGATGTATTTCATTGAGTTCTTCGCCAAGTACTTCCTTATTGCTGGAAGTTGCTCCAACCGTATTGGGGACTCTTGAGTCTTAACTACTACTATGTATGATTATAAGACTACTTTGCTACTACCTTGTTCTTTGAATAAAGTTCCACGACCTCTTTCTTAAGTTTATTAACATCTCCAGCAGAAGTATTGTCGGGAATACGAGCAACCGTTTCCATGATTGTTTCGATGTCGTTGGATTTTACAAGAATTTCTTCTCTGGCATAGTTCAATATTGCAAGCCAATTGTAATACTGATTTTTAATATCTTTTGCCTTTTCGATCGCTTCCAAGTATAAGCTTCTACCCATGTCAGGAACACCACTACGAAAACACAGCAAACCTCTTGTTGCCTTTAAACAAATTTTCGTGATGTCTGCAGTACCGGTTGGGTTGTCGGCAAGAAGGTTCATATATTTCATAGCCTCCTCAATCTTGTTCTCAAGTGCCAATGAGTACACTAGATTGTTGATTATCTGAGGATCATTCGGATGAGAGATAAGCCCTGCTTTGAGAAAGCCACGAGACGTTTCCTGATTATTTAGGAACGAGTTCGCAATGTGAGCTCCGAGCATTACAGGCCTTTTGGAAAAAGGCATATCCAAAAACCATCTGAAAGTATTGTCAATACATTCGGTTAAATGATTACTATGAAAATTTTCAAGAGCTTGGGCCTCGAAGTTATGCTTTACGTGAAATTCATTGATGTCAATTCTCAATGACGGCTCCTTGGATGAAGCCCATTCGATTTGGGCAAGTGAATTGTCGTTAGGAGCCAATAAGGACTTCTTGAAGAATTGCTTGCTTTTCTTGAGACTGCCATCAATGAGTTCTACTGTGCCGATAGCGCTTGCAAGTTCCGTAATGTTAGAGGATGAAAAGTTGTTTGAGTTAAGCATTTCAAACCCTTTTTTCAAAAACCTTGACGTCCGCCCTCTTAAAGTCGCTAGTGAAATCTCCGCAGATGTAATCCATGGGTCTATACCGGCAAGTGAAGTTTTACGCAAGATGTCATGAGCAACATCAATTTCATCATAGTGTGCGAAGAGCCTGGACCCACAGCGAAGTATAAATCGATTGTCGGGCGATAAATTCAAAGCAATATGCATAGCGCGTAGAGCTTTTTTTTCTTGCCCTACTATTGAATAATTTCTTGCCAATTCCACATAGAAAATGGGATTATATGGAAATCCAACAATGGCAGCCTTTATTTCTTTTATTTTATTCCATATCAGTTTTGGATCAACCAAACTGGAAAATTCACTGATAGTTATGCTTTCTAGTTTGTCGGTTAACAATTTGTCATTGCTGATTACAAATCTTTTTGCCAGTGATATCTGCGGCAATGTTGAACTTGCCCTGTTACCAAGAATAAACTGAGCGGCCTCTAATACATGCTCGTTATTGGCTATGCCATTTACTATTGCAGAACTCAGCAAGTCTCCGGCATGAGGAATTGTTTTGTTATGAGACCAATCTTCAATGTATTCATCAATGGATATGAGGCTCCGGATTGGCTGTTTGTTGACCCGGCCAATATTATTGTCAAGCTCACCCAACACCGAAGTTTTCTTGAAACTGCGCCAGTTTGGAATGACCCTTCGGTCCTTATTTTCAAAAATACTTGCCACGTTAGTTCATTAAATTAAGTTCTGCTCTTCTGAAGAGCAAATCAAATTTTGAGACAAACCGCTCTAGGCTATACCCGTTGCCTCTTTGTGAAATGTCAATTGGATGGCCTCTTTTCTCAGGGAATGGAAAGCAGAGGTGTTCAATTGTTTGTGTAAGTTCTGATCTGAAAAAATCATTCTCAATACATTGACCGAATTCAGTTAATGCTTTAGCGAATGCGTCAGCTAAATACGGTTTTATTTGCGCGAAATCTCCTTGCCAACTTTCAGGTCTAAAATTTGGTTCGAGATTCTTCATCAATAATGCCGACATGCTAATTCCACTAAAGTAGAATACGACCATACTTCCAAGTAAGTAGCAGTCAGTTGCAAAAACTCGTTTATGCCAATCATTTTCATAATAGGCGTACATGATTTCGGGTGGAGCATAGTTGGCATCACCTGTAAATGTATAGTCGCTGAATGGACTATTCAAAGTTTTACAAAGCGACCTTCCGATATCGCCAAGTTTTGATTTGCGATTGAACAGCAAAATATTAGAAGGTTTTATGTCCTGATGTGAGACCTCGATCTGATGCAATTGTCTAAGGCCCACAGCGATGTCGTGTAATGAACCAAGTTTCCAAGCAAAGTCCAGTTTGTCAGAAAAAGCCAACTGCATTCGAACATCACCATCAGCAAGATCAAAAATTAAATACGGAACGAACGAATATGTGAAACCTTCTACGTGTTCCTCGCTAGCCTCTCTTACAAAAGCGACCTTAGTGACATGCTGGTTCTTACAGTGGTTTGATAGGTCTCGTTCATATTTATAAGCACTCGTCATTTCACTGATTATATCAACCACTGATCGCGTGGGGTCTTCCATTTTTGAAAGGCCCAAAAATCTGTTAAAATCAAAAGCCTTTAGGAAACACAACTCGCCATCTTTCTCAACCTTATAGCAAACGGAAAAAAAGGAACCTGTTGAATTAGCCGTCTTAGTAATTTTTTCGACCACCTTCCATCCTGATTTGAGAGTTAGGCCAAGTAGATTGTGCGCTGCGTTATCCTTCATTTGATTTGGGTTTGGTTTACCAATTTAGGTTTATTGTCGCATTTGTTCAACGTGAGCGGCCATGGTAAATCCATTCCTTCCCAATTCTGTTGAATATTCGCCAATAGCAGATGTCCGTATATTTTTGAGACTTCTAAGTCGAACCACAATTGATTCAAATCTTACTCCACCATGAAGGGCTCTTAATACTTCACTAACTACCAACGCGGATGCAACCGCTCCAACAAAGGAAGCAGACATTGCTTTGCTAGCAAGGTTAGTTACAAGAACACCACATTCTTCTTTTTTCACCTCCTTTTGCATAGCATCGATTACCGCCTCACTTATGCTGTTCTCAGTTTCATCTTCCCATATATCCGATGGCCTTTTATTTGCACCCGGAAAAGTGTGCGTAATGATGGAGTCAAAATCAGACACGCCACTACCTATGGCCGATTCCACTACAAGATCAAAACCACTTCCTTCAAGCGGTAATCTCGATTTGGCATTGTCAAAGCCGCATAGAGCAAGATACGGTTCTTCGTCTGTTCGTATTGTGCTTGAATCATATTTACGTTCAGTAATCGTGGCCACAAAACCAAAAGTCTCAAGCCAATTCGCACAATGTCTTGTTTTCCGAGGAGTAGTATTTTGCTTATCAGTCAGCAGCCCAGCAGAATAGTTTCCATCTGTTATTCGATCAAAGTCTTGAAGGAGTGGATTGAAATCTTCTGGCTTGGCGTACGGCATCATGCTAAGAGTCCAAGCGTATGCTTGTCCAAGGTGACCAAGCCCAAGAAGCCAAACTCTTTTTGGTAGATACTTTAGACTCGGCCCTTGTGCTTCCACTGATGTCCAGCTCAGATCTGGTCGCCATAATGATACCCCAGTTGAGTGATCACAGGAGGATGGATTGATATTGGTCTGCTTCATGAAAACGGCAGACACGGCAATAGCACCTCCTAAAATTCCGCCAAGTGCGAAGTCAACATCTTGATTTAAATTTATCTTATCAATTCCATTTGATATACCTCCACTCCAACCGTTGCAAACTACTTCAATTGAGTTGTCATCGATTGATGCAGGTAAACCCAGATGTATTGAGAAATTCTTTCCAATTTCTGTTTCGGAAATAACAGTTGCTCCGAGATCCCTAACCGCTGTGTTTAAGTTAGAGGAAAATGGGCATGGTAATACTAAGGCCACATCACCGGGCATGGCAACATTTACGCCACCCAAGAAAGCTCGCTTTCCAGTATTCACAATGGTAAGCAGTGCAGCTTGCAGGCTTACTGACTTTCGGATTGATTCTCCACACTTCACATATAATTTGAGCGACCCCAAGATTTTCAAAGCCTCTTGATATGAGCATTTATTTTTTTCAATGATACCCAACGCAAGGCGGTTAAGATTATCCTCCGTTAAATTCGTATTCATTTTGAAAGTCTCACCCGTCCTCCTTTAGGTTTTATTGTTTTCCATTTCTTGTCACCTTTATACTCGTAGATACCAGCATCCATGAGTGTTAAATTTTTTGCCTGAGCATATTCGGGAAGAATAAATGCGATATGCCCTGATTGAGCAATCATTGGATGGTTCGAATCCGATCTACTCTGACCTACCCATTTACCGGGATGAGTGTGAACATCCGCAAGAACAGTTAATACCTTCTCTTTACACATTTGCCATAATGGAACGTAACCACTTCCATCAAATGTGATTATTCCATGATCCAAACAGTTGGGATCAAGGTCGTCATAGCATACATATTCGGATATCAGATTTCCGCCAACTTTTCCAAGAAGAAATGCACCGCTCTCTCGCTCACCATCTCCTCTTTTCCGCAGCTCGTGGATCAATTCCTCCCATACGGATTCCATTATTATTAACTCCTTAACTGTTGGCATAATCATCTGAGTTTAAAAGATCATGAATGAACTGGAGATACTTAATAATTGTAAAATCAGATCTCCAATAGTAGTCTGGGTGGTCAGTCTTCCAATTGTCGTGACCGGCTATTGCTATTCGGTCACACGGACAGTAAAGTGCCTCCTTCTTCCATCCTGGATTAAAGACTTTTGAAACATAGGTTGCTCCTTTGGGCCATTTGGAATCTTCCAATATTGCTTTCTTCTCTTCATCCCAAATACAGCACGTAGGAGGAGTCGATGGATAATCGGTGAGATCAAATCGAAAAGAGAAAAAATCTGGGTTGTCCTTTTTGGCCCTTGCTTTTATCCTGATGATGACCTTTGGCCATTCCGGGAAATCCTCGTTAGACAGGATTTCCCAGCGGCCTTGGTCAACACCATTTTGGAACGGAGCTTCACTCACATGTTTTTTGAACATCCCCTTATCGACACTCATCCCTGTACTTGTTTCTTTGGCGTTAAGTAAAGAGAGAGGTGACAAGCCGGATAATTCACGAATGAACCGATATGGTCATCGTCCTGAAGAATCTCTCCTTGTCCACTACCCGAACGAAGAACAAGATTGCTCGCATCAGAGTCTGATATCTTGAACTCCTTGATCGACTTTTTAAAAACCTTCTCGGCTTTGGTTTGTGGTGGGAAGCTGAATTTCTCTTCGCGACCATTATAGGTAACAGTTACCTCGACTTTCCTGCATCGGTGGCAGTGGACGTGAGACCTTTTGTCGATCTTTTTCGAACCTGCAGTTGATGACTTGTCTAACGGGTTCTCATCATCATCCGCGTAACATTCTACCGGGGCATCCTTGGTTGAAGCAACTCCGGTGATTGCCTCGAACTCTTTAATAATCTCAGAAATCTTTGTTTCTGAGTCAATTTCGATGAATTTGGTCTCCTTGAGGCCTTCACCGTGTACGTAGATTTGTTTGTCTTTCTTCATAATGGCTCAAATATAGCAATGCTAAGTACATCAAGCAAATACATAGCAATGATAATTATACTTAGATTTTTATTAGCAGTGCTTGCTTTACTTAGAATGGGTGGGTATCTTTGCAGTCGGAATCAGGCGGAAAAAATTAACCACTACATATATGGAAGCCCAGAAATCATTAGGTGAAAAACTAAAGGATGCTAGGGAAACACAAGGATTAACACTAAGACAGGTAGAAGAGATAACCGGAATTTCCAATGCATACTTAAGTCAACTTGAAAATAATAAGATCAAAAAGCCATCAGCGAACATTCTGTACAAGCTAGCTGAACAGTACAGGATTGCTTTTGAATTTCTTCTTGGTGAAGCAGGAATTGTTGAGAAGAAGGAAGGCCAAGCTGGGCCAAAAACATTAGCGGGATTTGCTCTGTCTTCCGAAGGATTAACTCCTGAAGAAGAATCCGAGTTAGCGGGTTATCTAAAATACTTGAGATTCAAAAAGAAGAATGAACAAGGTAACGATAAAGGACATTGAAAATGTATCCTTCGACATTCTTAAACAAAGTAAATCACTTGGTGTATTCCCTACACCGGTGGATAAGATTGTTGAGTTCTGTGAACTGAAAGTAGATCGAGAAACTTGTCTAAGTAAAATTCCGAATAACTATCTGTCCAAATTCTCTGAGACATTAAAAAGTGCACTAAGAAAAGTGCGCGGTGCCATTGATACCAGAGAGAAAATCATTCGCCTAGACTTAACTCAACCCATCGGCAGACAAAAATTTGTTCAGCTCCATGAAACCGGTCACAATGCATTACCGTGGCAGCGCAAGACTTTTGAGTATTACGATGATGATGATACTCTTAGTCCAGATGTAAAGATTGCTTTTGAGGCTGAGGCAAATTTTTTTGCGTCCGGAACCTTGTTTCAGCTTGACAGGTTTGATGAAGAAGCAAGTCAATTAGAGTTAACAATTCGATCACCATTGGCTTTATCCAAACAATTCGGTGGATCGATTCACGCCACATTAAGAAGGTACGTTGAACGATCTCCCAAACGATGTGCTCTATTAGTGATTGAAAAAGAGGGGTTGCTGAATTTTAAGGTCCGAAGCTATTTTCAATCACCAACTTTTACAACGGAATTTGGGACGCTAAAATGGCCTGAACGCTTGGGGCCTGATCAAGCGTTCATTGCGGACTGTTCATTAAGTAGGAAGATGAAGGTAGATGGACAGTTTTTATACAAAGGAGAAAATGGTGACATAACGTTTCAGTATCATTTCTTTAATAACTCGTTCAATTACTTCGTGATGGTGCTTCCGTTTGGAGAAAAAATCAAATCTAAGGTTAAGCTAGTCGTTCGGGAATAACCCAATGATGACCAGTAGAAGTACAAAGATGGGAAGAAAATAAGCCTTTGCGAGCGCTACTCTTCTAACCCGTTGAAAACTATTAATGAAAGGGTTGCCGCCCGGGACTTGAAGCGTCTTTTCGGCAGTACCAACAAACACACTGAATGATAACTGATCTAGGAAGTATGTTGCACTTTTTCCCATCGTACTTCTGACTCCTGGAGTTTAAACGGAAGGTAAAACTTGTTTACCTTCTCAATACATTCAAGAGGTATACCTAAAGGCAATTCCGCCAAATTCAACCTAAATCTTATTTTAGATGAGATGTCCGTCTACCTTTACAAAGTGTCTGATCGATGTTAATAGAATCGTGCTACAATTACGATCAACAAATAAATCACCCACCTTGGTACCAACTTGTGAATATTAGATTTTTCTGACACGCACCTTCGCTTCCGTAATCAATCACGGAAGCTATGCTCGAATCCATTTCCTGGCAGGAGTTTATTTCAACCATCGTCCTTCTTATCGGTGGCTACTACGCTATCACTGCACTGCTACTATACAGCAACGAGATCACTAACATTTTCAAACAAAAGAAACTAAATCTCACGAACACCCGCGTGCGGGAGAATCAAACTGATTCAAATGAATCTATTGAACTCATGGGCTCAGTGAAATATG
>LNFM01006271.1_pt1 | contig 19715 bp, 14 predicted proteins | sample 596031 | NCBI WGS metagenome assembly LNFM01 (sample SAMN04254537, study PRJNA301005) | activated carbon metagenome | isolation source: dual media filters at the Ann Arbor, Michigan drinking water treatment plant | place: USA: Ann Arbor | reverse complement strand
GGCCCATGAACACCCCAACACACGACTTCGTCACGGTTGAAATGCGCGGCTTGAAGGCCGCGCTGGTGGCCCGTGCGCAGTCGCAACGGGTCAGCGTCTCGGAGTTGGTGCGCAGCGCTGTGGCGCGCGATCTGGGTCTTTCGGTGGTCGAAGGTGGGCCTCAAAGCGTGGAGGTGCCCCATGGCCTTGGGCACGCTGCCAGCGTCAAGCTGTCGATCCGCATGACCGCCGAGGAGGCAGCTCAGCTGGCTGCTGGTGCCCGAGCCGCAGGCCTGTCGCGCGGTGCCTACCTGGCCGGTCTGGCGGCCCACGTACCGGTGTTGGCAGGCGGTGCCAGCCGCGTTGAGCACATCGCTGTTTTGAGTGAATCCACCGCAGAGATCGCCACCCTCAGCCGCAATCTCCACCTGCTGAGCACGCTGCTGCGCCAAGGCGAAGACGAGTCCGCCAGGCCGCTCCGGTTGATGTTCGACACCCTGGCGCGCAATGTGCGCCAGCACCTCGACCTGGCTTCCAGCGCGCTCGCTGACCTGCAGCCGCGCCGCCCCGCCACCGCAGAACCCAGGGGCCACATCCGACCCGGCAACCGAAGGAGCCACCCATGAAATCGCCATCTGGCCAACGGCGCTCGTCTCAGAGAGCTTCCGCGCAAGGTCATTCGTTCGGGGCCAATACGCCTGACAGTCCCTCGCTCGACGGCATCCTCATCACCTGGGGCGACCGCCTGTTCTATCCGGGCAACCGCATGGTCCAGACGAAGCCCCAGCCGAAGCTGGGCGCTTCGGGGGCACACCAGCGTGCCAACGCCATCCGCCAGCGCATCGAAGCCACCGTTGTTCGGCGTGCTCCACAGGTCATGGTGAAAGTCACCGGGGGAGGACGGAGCATGGCGGCCATTGCGGCGCACTTCCGCTACATCAGCAAAAACGGGCGGCTGGAGATCGAGGACCAGCGCGGGGAGACGATGCAAGGCAAAGACAGCTTGCACCACCTGGCCGACGAGTGGCGCATAGGTGGCGCGCGCATTCCTGAAGATGCCGAGCCAGGCCAGCGGCGCGAAGCCTTCAACATCATGCTGTCGATGCCGCGTGGCACCGATCCGCTGATCGTGCAGCGCGCCGCACGGGAGTTTGCGCAGGCCGAGCTGGCCGACCACAAATACGTGATGGTGCTGCACGACCACCAGGCCAACCCGCACGTGCACATCAGCGTGCGTGCCGTGTCCCGGCTGGGCAAGCGCCTCAACCCACGCAAGAACGACCTGCACCGCTGGCGTGAAACCTTCGCTGAAAAGCTGCGAGGCTATGGCGTGGAGGCCGAGGCAACCCGGCAAACCACGCGCGGCCAACACCGCCAGTCCGATCCGCTGTGGCGCTTGAAGGCCCGGGAAGAAGGGCGCCTGTGCCGAGCACCATCAACCAAACAAAGCGGACAGCAGAACCATCCGGCGAGGAGGGCGGCTGTTGATGCCTGGGTACAAATCGGCCTGGCGTTGGCCCAATCGGGCGAAGCGGCAGACCGGCAATTGGCCGGGCATGTCGCAAGGTTCGTCAAAGAGATGACCGCTACCCAGCCGGGGCAGGCGGGTGCACCGCAGCGGAGCCCGTCGCCCCCAGAGCCAACAGTCCAGCACCCGTCGCAAAGTCCTGGGCTTCATCCGAATCTGCAGCCACAGCCGCCCCAAAGGGACATCGGACCGAGTCGATAGGCGCGACCTGGCTGCTCGGCGTGAAACTGCCCCGAGCCCGCCGAACCCTCAACCTTTTTTCAGCTCCATCGCCGCCTTGTATTCGGCTTCGAAGTCCATGCCCAAATCCATACCGGGATCGATCTGGCGGAACGCCGCGTACATGATGGACAGCAGGTGCAGGCCCGAGAACTGGCCGGGCAAGGCCTTCAGTTGGTACTTCTGATCCGGGTTGTTGATGTCCAGGCCCTGGTTGCCCAGCAACGCGATCTCCAGCGCGATGGCTTGGCGCGCTTCCGAGCCTTGCTGCTCGAACACCGCCAGCGCATCGGAGATGTAGCGCATCACGTCGGGACGGTAGCCGCCGAGCGAACGTGCTTTCACCTCGCGCAGTGCGATGGCGGTGCGCGACTTCTCTGCTTCTTCCACCATCGGGGAGTTCGGGTGCTCGGTGATGAAGCGGTGGTACATCTTGTCCGCCTCAGCGGTGGCCGCTGGTGTGCCCAGCTTTTCCAGCGCGGTCGCCAGACCCAGCAGGGTCTGCGGGTCGTCGGGCATGCGGGCCAGTGCAGCCCGCAGATGGGTCACCGCTTCTTCCACCCGGTTGAACATGATCAGCAACCCGCCCAGGTTGCGCTGCGTGTACCCGTCCGAGGGATCGGCTGCCAGGGCCTTCTCGAAGGCTTCCAGCGCCTGCTCAGGCTTGCGCATGCGGTGGTAGGCATTGCCAATCCCCACCCAGGCGTGGGCGTGGCCGGGGGCCAGTTGCACGGCCCGTTTCAGGCGGATGATGGCTTCGTCGTACTGGCTCAGCTCGCTGTAGGCGATCCCCAGGTTGTAAAGCACCTCCGGGTCGGCTGGCGCCGACTTGGTCAGGCTCTCCAGGTAGGGCACCGCTTCTGCGATCCGGCCCGAGCGCAACATGGGCATCACGAAGTCCAGCGCCGAAGTCGCCGCTGGAAAGGCCATCACCGTGATTTCTTCGCTGTCCACCGTCACCAGGGCCGTTTCGCCATGCGCAGCGTATTCCGCCGCGAAATGCACCATCACCGCTGTTTTGAACGCGTCGGTGCCCACTTGCCGCGCGTCGGCCGGCAGCAAGTTGGTGTCAAACCGGTTCAGGGGAATCTTGAATTCGGACATGTTCTCAGGGCTTGTAGGGGATCCAGGCGTACCAGCCGCTCATGCCCAGGGCATCGGCCCAGGCGTCTACCAGTTCGCGGTCGTGGGCGGCTCCGGGCGGCACCCGGTCAACAATCGCCAACAACTCGGCACCCAGTTCCAGCGCTCCAGCCGCACGGTATGGGATGGCGTAGGTGCTGCGGCCCAGTAGGCGCTCGGCAAACAGGGCGCAAGCCGCCACCGGCCCCAGCAGGGACACCGGAATGGTCAGCTTGCCCGATCGCCTGGACAGCAGGGCCAGATTCTCTTGTTGAATCGCGTCCATGCCCTGGCGCTGCAGCGCCTTCAGGCTGGGGTACTGGTCAGCAATCCACTGGTCAATCCTCAGGCCGATGGCGAACGACCGCAGGTTCACCATGGCCCAGTGCGCCACCGCATCGGCAAACCGGGGCGCAGTCTCGCGCTCGGCATCTGTCAGCTCCAAGCCCGCGGTCAGCAACTCCAGCACACGGTCACCGGCCACGCCCGTGCCAGAAAAGTCGAAGCGTTCAGACGGTGGCAGTTCCAGCAGGCGCAGCAGATAACCCGCCTGGTAGGCCACCCAGTAGTCCAGCGGATCGTTTGTGGGGCGGTAGCGCAATACGTGCGCCGGGGCCCCATTGCGGGCCAGTTGCAGCGTGGCTCGAAGGCTCAGGCTGCTGTCGGGTTTGAATTCGACCGGACGACCGCTGAGCGTCTCGATGGTCTGGAGCATGCCCAATGCATCTGGGCCAAGATTTTTCATGCACCGATTATCGGCGGTGCCGAATGCCGCTCAGGCCATGCCCGCCTGCTCCAGCACCTCCACCAGTCCACGACTCATCAGCTCCAGTTCGCTTTCAGGAAAGCCGAAGCGGTCAAACACCTCGTTCATCCCACCAAAGCCATGAGCCAGGGAGGTTGCCACGCGCTGGGCATCCATTTCAACTGCACCACGTCCCAAGAAGCGGCTGCCGGCTGCGCATGACAGCAGCAGCTTGATGCTGTCGTCCACTTGGTTGAAAAAGAACGCCCAATAGGGCCACTCGGCTTCCAGCCGACGCAGCAGCGCGCGCACCTGGGGGATGTCCACCAGCTCGCGCGGATCGTCGTTGTAGCCGTCCACCACCAGCGTCATCTGGCCACGGTAGAGCCAGGCGTCTTCGCGGGTGGCCAGAAACACTTTCAGGCGGGCGAGGACTGATGCCAGGTCACCCTGTTCGACTTCGCGGCGCGAAATCATCAGGACCACGGGTTCTGTGACGCCGGGGCGAAGATCAGGTCTGGGGGTGGTGCTCATGACGCATATTTTGCGTGATCCCCTTCGCATCGAAGCCACCGATGTGCGGCGCGTGCATAACTCACGATGCTGAGCCAGGCCAGTGGCGCAAGGCTTTCACCATCGTGCTTTCGATGTCGCGGGCACCGACACGCTGATCGTTCAGAAAGCGATGCGGGAGTTCGAACAGACCGAACTGGCTGATTTCCGATACGTGATGGTGCTGCACGATCACCAGGCCAACTCACACGTGCACATCAGCGTGCGTGCCGTTTCCAGGCTGGGCAAGCGCCTAAACCCGCGCAAGAGCGACCTTCACCGCTAGCGAGAAAACTTCGCGGAGAAGTTGCGATGCTATGGCGTGGAGGCAGAGGCAACCCGGCAATCCACGCGCAGCCAACATCGGCAGCCCGATCCGCTACCCGTATGTCACTCTGTCTCGAAGTTAGTTCAATCCAGATAGCTACCAACTGATTGATGGGATTTGCGGAAGAAAATGTGACAAGTCAGATACAGATACCTTGTACTCAGATTGGTTTGAAGATCGACGCGCCGGTCTCTTTCAGGCGACCATAGAATTCAACTGCATAGCGATCAGTCATCCCCGCAATAAAGTCACAGATTAGGCGTTTTTGAGCCACTTTGGATTTCACCCGCTCGTACATCAAGCGATAGTCCTCGGGTAGCAACAGGTAGCCTGAATCTGAATCCAGTGTTGTGAAAATGGTTTGCACAAGTTCGTAGCCACGATATTCCACGACTTTCAGACGAGGAGACATGATCATCAGCTCGTAGTTCAGATGCTTGAGTGACTCAATTTCAATGAGAGTCTCACGCCTCAAGGTCACCTGCGAAAAGGCTTCTTTCCCTTTTTTGGGGACGTCTACACTAATTCCAGCGAGGAATCTTTTGATCAAACTCGATGTAAAGCTAGCGCGCAAGTAGCCTTGGGATGCAATCAAGATGGATTGATTTAGCTGGGTCATCGCTTCCAGACCTTCGACTTCAGAGCCTTCGCCGACCGGGCCAAAGTCCAATAGTCCATTTAGCGTTCGGAACACCTCTTTTTGAGTTGCATCTCCGACGACACCATGTACTTTGCGATAGACACGACCAAACAGGTCGGGGTCGGCAAGCAAGCGTGCCCTTATTCCCAGAGGATGAGAGAAACCCGCCTTCATGGCGTCTTCCAAGTCATACGTTGAGTAAGCGATGTCGTCAGCCAGATCCATGATCTGACACTCGACCGTTTTGAACGGATAGCCGCGTGTAGGTTTTCCAACATGCTGCTTCAACTTTTGCACGAGCGAGGCTTCGGTTCCGTAGTAGCCCTTGCATAGTTTCGCCTTCTCGGGTCTTTTGCCAGGAATTTCTTTGTCGTACTTCAGGACCGCAGCCAATGTACGGTAGGTAAGGTTCAAACCAGCCCGCAAATCTTCGCCGTTTGGTGCGACTCCACAGTAGTCTCCGTTTTCCTGGCCTTTAGCATCCTTCAGTACTTTTTTCTCGACGCTCGCCACAAGCCGAAGAGTTTGGGCATTGCCCTCAAAGCCACCGAATGCTTTCATGCAGTCATCAAGTGCGGCCTCGCCGTTGTGTCCGAACGGAGGATGCCCTAGGTCGTGCGCCAAAGCGGCGAACTCAACAAGATCGGTGTCAATAGGATGTTCTTGAAAGGCTGGCGCTGACTCGTTTAGCTGGGTCGCAATGCCTTTCGCCACCTGCGCGACCTCAAGTGAGTGCGTCAGTCTATTCCTGAAAAAATCCGACTCGTGCCCTGGAAACAGTTGGGTCTTTCCTTGCAGCCGCCGAAACGCCGGCGAATGCAACAGTCGCCCATAGTCACGTCGAAAGCCCGAGCGTCCGATCTCGTCCGCACTGCCTGGCTCTTTCACGAGCCGTTTATAGTCATCTTCTTTGTAGAGCATCTTGGATCAAAAAAAAGCCACCAGATGGTGGCTTATGCTGTGCAGGCGTATTGCGCCTCTGGATTCTTCTTGCGTTTGGGTGCTAGCTTCGCAGCCACGGGTCGTCTGTTAGTGGTTGCAGTTACACGTGATTCGTTGTCATCACTCATCATTGTCATGTAGAACTTCGCCTGCTTCTCTACGACCTTTCGAGCCTGTTCTACGGCTGGAAATTGGGCAGTCTTCATGGTTTCTCCTTGCAAGGCATCGACATCACATCAGGTCGAACTGGAGGTCAGTCTACCGCGAGCGTAACAGCTTGGAAAGTGCATTCGATGAACGGAGACTTGCTTACTCTTACTTTTGTAGTCCACGAAACACAGGTGGTTGCAGCGGATGCACATCCGGACATGCCAGAAAAATGTCACCAACCACGCGAAAGCTGCTCCTTCACAGCCTGTGGCTCCAAGACCAACGAGCAAGTCTCCCAGTCTGCGTCCTCTACCTTGCTGTACTTGGCATCAAACGGGTTTCGGGTTGCGGTGGTGCGATCGATGAGCTGGCGGGCCTCTTGCTCGCCTTCCAGCGCGATCTTCACCCACACATCTTCTAGCGTGTCGGGGATCTGGCCAAAGAGCTGGTGAATCGACTCCAGCCTATCTGCCAGTACTTGGTGCACCCTGTCCTCCACTGAGCCTCTGTACCGCAGGTTGGCGATCCAGATCTCACTGCGAATTTGTCCTATCCGCTGAATACGTCCCTTGCGCTGCTCCAAACGCGTTGGATTCCAGGGCAAGTCGATGTTGATCAGCGTTCCCAGCCGTTGAAGGTTCAACCCTTCGGAGGCCGCATCAGTCCCCAGCAGCAACTTCAGTTCACCCGCTCGCACGCGCGCCTTCAGCACCTCACGTTCACACCGCTGAAACTTGCCCCCGATCCACACACCCGAGCGGTTACTACCCGCGTAAAGGCCGATCTCCATGCCAGAGAACTCCGGCCGTTGCGCCAGCTCCTCTCCAACCCAACGGACGGTGTCGTAGTACTGCGAAAAAAGAATGCAGCCCAAGTCCAGCCAACGACGCTCGACATCGGAACGCGTGCCCAGTAAGTAGCCTAGGAGCGCATCCAGTTTCGGATCGCTGTTTCCACCCTGCTTTAGCAGTGCGAGGCAACGGTTCAACGAACCCACTTCCGCAGCAGTGAAGTTCCTGAACTCGGAAACTGCTTGTGGTGGACGGCCGACTTGTTGGCCCACTTCATCTTCGGCATCGTCGTCGTCTTCATCACTGAGTTCGTCCGGTGCACTGCCAAGCAACTTCAGCACAGTCTTACGGCCAGCCTCCATCGAACTGCCCAGGCGCCGCAGCAGCAGCGTCTTGAAAAATCCAGCGCCCTTGACCCGTTGCTGCAACAAACGGCAGAACTCCTCGGCCTCGTCGTAGGCCTCTCGCAGATAGCCACCGAGGTTGACCGACTGACTGGCATCTTCCCCAAACAGCCGGACTGTCACCCTTGGCAGGTAGTAGCCTCCGGTGGCTGGGTTTACCGTTGCTTCCAGGTAGCCTCGGGTTCGCCGAACAATGCATCGTAACAAGGGGTTGAACTGCTCCCCAAAGTTCGGTAACACACTGTTCTGCAACTGCACCCGCCGTATCGCGGGCGAAAGTTCGTCCAACACCTCAGGGGCAAACTGCCACACTTTGTCTTCAGCATCCAGGTTTCGGCGGATGCGATCAAACGCTGGGCCTTCAGGGCGTGAGGGCAGTGGGTCACGAACATACTGCCAACCTGCTCTGGACTCGGTCGGCACCATAGCCTCACCATTAGCGATGGCCAGGCAGTGACTGGCACGAAACCATGGACTGCTTCTCGTCCATCCGCCCAGCACGCCATCGTTTCCCTGAGACAAGATGTCCAGCAAGTCCCAGGCTTCCACAGGGTGGAGCTGCACTGGGGTTGCCGTTGCCAGCAGCATGCTCTTGGTGCGTGGCCCCATTTGCTTCAGGAAGTCCATCAGCTTGTTAGGCTCGGCGCGCTCATCAACTTCGTCAGGGCTGGCATCCACCTTGGGAACCTTGCGTCTGCGCGCGCGGTGCGCTTCGTCAACAATCACACAGGTGTATTGCCGACTCAAGAGTTGCTGCAACGCCTCGGGCAAGCCACGCACCACCAGGCCTTGCGAGACCAGTCCGATACGCCGTGGGCACTTGCCCAATGACTTGACCCCATCTGAAGGGTATTCCAGGTCGTTTTCGTCGACCCAAGCGCGCCCAGTCCATCTGGCTGAAGGGAGGCGCAAGAGCTCCATCATTTCGTCTTGCCACTGTTGCAGCAACGGCTTTGGTGCCAGCACCAGGATAGGGCCACCTTCTGGATCTTCGAGCGCCATCAGCAAGGCTGCCATGGCCAGCTGCACCGTCTTGCCGAGCCCCACCTGATCGGCCAACACCAGCCGTGCGCCACCCAGTCGATGCCTCTCCAGTGCCAGGCGCGCAAAATATTTTTGGTGAGGCCACAGCCCCTGCTCACGTCGGTAAACAGGGGTTTCCACGGCCGCCGCCGCAGCAGCTGCCGTGGGGTCATCCATTGATTTCCACTCCGGCGTGTCGATCACGCGGCGGCTGATGATTCGCTGAACATCCTGTGCGATGAATGGGCACACGCTCAGGTCCATCGCTCGTGGGTCGTTCCACAGCGCATCAAACTCCTCTTGCACCCAGGCAATGGTTTCTGCGGAATCGTCTTCCCACAAGAGTTCGTAATTCACTTTCCAGGCGGATGAACTCTCGTTGACGCTGCCCAAAAAGGCTGTCGCAGAGCCATCGGCGCGGCGTACCACACCAGCCTTGCCGTGAATCAGCCCAAAGGCCGAATCCGGTAGGACTCGAACTTCCATTTTTCCTGAGGTCAGCGCGTCATAGAGTGCTTTGTAGCGGGGCATGGCCAGGGGCGGAGCCGCTTCTGGATTACCCGAGCACCAGCTCCGTCGCAGAGCCGCCTGCGCGGCAGCCGCGGTGACCAAGTCCTGGGGGTCGAGGTCCGAATTGCAGATGATCCGCACCGGGCCTTGCACTTTGTTGATCGCTTCTCCAGCCACCTCGAACAGGCTGGATCGGAAATACCCTGCGATGCGGTCGTACGCGGACGCACCGTCAAGTCTCTGGCTAAGAACGGTCTTGTCGAGCCGGTTCAGTCGGCTGGAATGGCGCTGCAGCATCAGGCGTGGTCGTTGCGCAATCGGCCAGCCAGAATGCGGGCTGCCTCAGAGTCGTCCGCCCACTCGTTCATACCCTCGGCGTTACCCAGAGCAGCAAGCCACTCAAGCAAATTGACGAAGCCCTCGCGCTTGCTCCAGTAGCTTTGCCCGAAGGTGTCGCGAAGATATTGGCGGCCCTGTTCCGGGCTGTTGTCGGCAGCGGCCGTTTCGCGAATAGCGAACATCAGGTGCCTTAGAGGGGCTACCGCAAACGGGTGCGGGCCTGCGAAGCTGGCGCGCCCGCGCTGACTAGGCAGTGACGCGGCCACTGTCTCCGCTCCTTGAGCAGGGCCAAGAAGACTGGCCGCCAGGCCGGAAGGCGTGAACATGCGCGCGCCATTGGCCTTGTCACTTTTGAGAAGCGGCTTGATGTCCGTCACACCAAAGCCGCGCGCCAGTTCTTCGTACATGCCCTTGCGGCGCTCGCCCCGGCTTTCAATGTCCAGCGAGCGCAGGTAGTAGCGCTCCACCAATGAGAGGTCACGCCAGGCGTTGTCCAAACCACGGGGAATCAGCGTGTCGCAGGCAATGCCCAGGGCGCGCTCGATCACCGTCTGGAAGTCGCTCTTCTCACCCTTACCGCGAACGGCGAACACCTCATGTTCTACGTCTTTGCCGTCCAGGTTGCCATACTGAGTCAACACCTTCAGTGCCGCCGCGTAGGCGGCTAACTGGTAGTCGGCATCGTTGAAGTTGGGCTCGCCGCCTTCGTCCAGCGCCTGCATGCTGGCGATCTGGCGCTTCACCTCGTCTTCCACCAGCGGATACACCTCGTCCAGAAAGCCGGGCTCGTTAGCGGCGCGTTTGCGCAGCACCAGGCAGACAGTGCCTTGAACGTAGTTACCCTTCTTGATGCCAACGGCTTCAGTCTCCGTGCTGATGGTCCAGGCAGCGGTGGCCTTGAGGCCAGCCGCCCAGAGAATCATGCCGAGGTCGGCCCATACCGCCGGATCTTGATGCGTGAACATGACCATCTGGAGACCGTTATCTGGCATGTGAATTGCCAAATTTTGGTATATCTCGACCATGGAACGGCGAAAATCATCTCCATCGCCGCGCACAGCTAGTTCGGCGCGGGCATCAGGTGTCCATTCGGGGAAAGCATTGCCAAGCTGTTTATCGTACCAAGCAAGAAAAAAATCGCCCAATTCATGATAATTGACCGCGTCGGCGTAGGGGGGGTCTGTGATCCAAAGATCGCAGACTTCACGCAGGTCACGAGCATCAGTTTGAACCAGTTTTCCACGTTCGCCGAAATTGGCTTCGCTGCTGCTTGCAAGAATCGAATATGTATCGCCGAGCTTGCTGAATGCTCTTGCTGCATAATTGAAGTGACAGTTCAGAGCTTGGTTGTAGAAGACTTGATTCCCCTTCTCATTGCCGGCATGAAACATCCAAGCACTAAGGCGCGAATTCCAATCTGCCATTCTTCCAAGCCCAAGCAACCCTGCGACTTTGGCTGCTTTAGATTGCGCCAATTTGAATGAGAGTTCTGCGATCACCCCATGAGTGAGCAACTGCCGGGGCGTAAATAGATGATGCCAATGCGTCCAGCCGCGTTCGCGGAAAAGGCGATCCGTTTCAGCTCCATGCTCTGGAATCACCTTTGACGGTATAAATCCTTCGCTTTGCCAGTTCGCAAAGTGCCCACTTAATAACGCACGCACTTTGGCCTCGCGTGCCAAGTCGTCTGCATTCGGGGCGGCATACCGACGAACTACTTTCGGCTTGCCATTTCTGATCACAGTCTTAACCCAGCGAATACAATAGAGCCGCTCCTGAAACACATCTCCAGGGCCCGGCACCACATCCTCGTTGGTCCAGCGGCGCAGGCCGTCGGGGCCACGAATGGATTCAACCGACCACGAACGGCTGGCGTCGAACGGATCGACAACGCGACTGTCAACAACAGTTGCACTCTTTTTTTCCTTGTAGAGCTTGAGTTCAGCATCCGACACAAGGACGATTTCGGGTTGAAGTCGATCCGACCCGGGCACCCGATTCCAACGTGCAACCACTTTGGATTTTTCGCCTATCAGCCAACTAGGGGCAAGCGGAATGAAGTACTCGCAGCCCTCGGGTTTGACTTCTACGCAGTACAGGTAGGCATCGGCGCGCTCACCCTCGCCGTTGTGTTCAATCCCCCAATCTGTGACCTGCTGGTCAGCATCGGTCAAAACGGCTGATTGCACTCGCATGACTTCTTCTTGCACGGCTTTCCCGCCGCCCAACAGGTTCAGGCTGGCCCAGGTGAGCAGGCCTGCCACCGGGTTCAGGTCGGAGCCAAACGCTTCGCAGCCGATGCGCGCCGCTTCGAAAGGAATGGACCCGCCGCCACAAAAGCTGTCGCCCACGCGCGGCTTGTGACCAAATGTCCGCCGACCCAGTTGGTCGATCAACTCTGTCAAGCAGGTGGCCGTCGTACCCAGGTGGGTGTTGATGTCTATCCAGGCTGCCTCGCTCGGGCCATCGACGTTTTCCGGTCTTTCACAATAGGCGATGCGCTCAGCGTAGGTCAAGGCATCGAACATGCTGCGACTGGGACCTTGCTCCGTTCGCCACGGCACTGAGGAAGAAAAGTCTTTGCAGCGGTTCCATGCACCGGCGTCATCCATCGTCAATACCTTGAGAAAAATCTCTCGGTCTTTTTTTGCATCATTGCTGGCGGGCATGAGCATGCCCAGAATGCTGGCACGTACCAAGATCAACGGCTTGCGGCCCCACCATTTTCCGAGGCGTGTGAGTGTTTGCCCGTTGTTGGCCTTGCGCTCTTTGTAAGCCTCGGCCGATAGGCGGGCAATGGGGAATTGCGTTTCAATAAATGCGGGCATGTGTGTACAGATCAGAGGCTGAGCGAAAGCTGGGAATGCCCGAGCAGTTCACGTCTGGCGCGAGGTGAAAGTCCTTCGCCTTTTACAAATGGGTTATCTGCCAATGCAGCACGCAGCGCCTTACGCCAGCCCACGCCTTTCTGCATGGCCTGGCCCGTGGTGGCCACTGTCATGGTGTAGAGCCACCAGCGCTCTTCGGGCGCGAGCGCCTCCCAGTTGTGCAAGGCATTCGGTATGTCGTCCGCGGGCGCCTCTTCGACGGCCCAGCACAGCACGCAGAGCTCTTTGCCCAGAGAGGGATGGACGGGTATGGGTTTGGCAGGGTTCTTCAAAAACTTGCTGTGTGGGAGGCCGTTCGCACGCAAGCGCCGATTGGCCTCGTCCCAAAAAGCAGGGGCCAATGCCAGCCAGCGATTGCGGTCGATGACAACCCTCAGTGCGGGGTCACCTGGCGCTGGAAGCGCCATCGCACGCACACCCAAGTGATCCAGATCCGAACCCCGGTACTCCGAGATGCAAATGAGATCTCCTTGGCCGGAACCTTTGGGAATGTCGATCACAAAGCCATGCCGCGCCTCATCGGGAAGAAACCCGAGGCCGACCACTTTTCGTTGGGAGCTTGCAGGGGCGCGCGCCATAACTTACTGAACCACTTTGGCAAGGTCGAAGGGCTGTCCACTGGCCTTGAGCCAGTCAAGCAGTGCCTGCCCAGTCTGGAAACCGAGTGACCCTACCGTCATGCGCAAGGTGCCTGCGCCCACAAGGTCTTGCAGCTTTTCCGCCGCTTGCTTGATGCTCTCTGCAACGTAGCCATCATCCACCGCGCCGGAGTACTCGACGTGCTGAAGGCCGTCGCTGCTTTCCGCTGTCAACTCCAAGTCGTATGCCACCACCGACGCCGTTTCATCCAGTCGCCGGACGAAATCCCACACCGCAGCTGAATCGTCCAGCTTGGCACGCTGAGTCCATCGAGCAGGTGACTGCGGATTGAGCTTTGGCCCTTCGTTACCAGGTTGCGGAATTGCAATACGGACAATCTCAGAACTGAGACCCAGCGCACCAGCAACAGCAACGGCACACACCACGCGGCTCCCGGCAGGTACCCGGAAAGCCCCGCTGTAGGTAGCGGCGCCCACTGTGGTGGGGGCAGAGCCATCTGTGGTGTATCTGATGTCCAAACCATTCGCCTTGGGCAATGCACGCAACTCCACTTCGTAGTGGTCGCCACGGTTGTGCAGCTGTTGCTTGAGCCGCAACTTTGCCGTCCATTCCTTGACGGGGCTCAGCCGTGTGAGATCGGCCGGATCGACGGCGAGGAAACGGTAACGCAGTGCGGTCGCTTCAAACTTGGCTGGTGTGGGCACCGGGCTTGATGAATGGGTCGGTTCAGAGTCGCCCGTCTCGTAGACCACCGCAGGTGCGTGCAATGGCTCAATCTTCAGATAGGTGCGCCCGTCACCGTCTTCGTCGACAGACAGCTCGCGGATCTCCACAGATGGCGACGGCGGCGGAAACGGGCCGCGGCGGACATGGTTGCCTTCCTCACGCCACAAACCCCGGAGAATGCACTCTGCCTTCAGATCATCGAGCGCCGATGGCTTGTGCAGTGGCCAATTGGTGTTGACCGCTGCGTTGCGCTTGAAGTCGGACCAAAGCACCACCTTGGTCTCCGCCGAACCAAAAAGGCGGCTTTCGGCGCGGGATCGGAAACTGTCGTCGTCGATCTTGGTGGTGAATTTCTGCGCGCCCTCCAGGGTCTTGCGAATGGTGGCTTCACCGCTGCGATTTCCAGCGAAGGCGAGGTCGATGCCGGTTGCTCGCAGCGCTGAATTGATCGAGGGGTAGACGATCTGGTCGAAGGCTTCTTTGAGCGACGCGTTGAACTGCAACGCGATGCGGTCACGCAGCGCATCAAGCGCACGCCATTGAGGGTCTTCAGAGGGCGTGCCTTCTGACTTCAGTTCATCTTCAATGCTCTGAAGGGCCCGTGTTTGTCGGGCGGCATCGATCACCTTCTGGAACGTGTCACGCGAACCGCTGAGGAACAGCACACGGTTCTTGTACTGCTGTTGCGCCCACCAAGCCTGCCAGTCGGCTGAAATGGGCAACTGGTTGGCTTGGCCACCCGGGCGGACGATGACAAGGGTGGTGCGCTCCTGCTCCACTTGGACTTCGTCGGGAGGTGGAAGGACTTTGACGGTCTGAAAACAATCGCGCAAGCTGGCAGAAAAATGTTCCTCCAAGTGCTCGCGCAACATGCGGTCAACCGTTTCGGCGTGCAAGGAAAGTGCGGTAGACCGGAGCTTGGCTGCCAGGTTTTGCTGGTTCTTGAAGTAGAGCCGTCCATCCGCAGAGTTGTGCAGATACCAAGCCCTTGTGGCCAGTTTGTCGAGCACATTGGCTTTGAAAGTAGAGAGGTCGCGTCCTGGTCGTTGCAGGCAATCGACGAGCTGGTACTCACGCAAACCATGAATGGCGCCCGGCGTTGTGGACAGTGAAGCAACGAGGATCAGGCGTGCTGCATCGGAAGCGTCGCTGTTGCCGTTTGCTAGGTCGATCTGTTCCACCTCTGAATCTCCACCATGGGAGATATCGTGCGCGATGGCCTCGCTCAGTGATGGGTTGATGGTGCGAATCTCAGACGCTATTTCATCAACGGAAAGGTCAATGTCGTACGGAGCGATCAGGTCTTTGGCCGCTGCCTTCTCAGATCTCCAGAGATCAGCAACCACCATCTGCATCAATCGGATGACGCCACGGGTTTGCTGGAACCCCTCGTTTTCCTTGAACTTGCCGACAAGCTCCCGCAGGTCTGGGTGGAACGGATAGGCGTCGAGCACTCGGGTGTACAAGGACTCTGGCGTCGTGGCTGTGAGATTCATGCGCCCAGCTTCGCGAAGCGCCTCCCGGTAGGCTGAAGCAACTCGCTCCACCTCAGTGGTTGGCGCAACGGTTTCGAATAGGCGCTTGCGAAGGATGTGATACAGCTCATCGCCGTTGGGGTTGACTGGGGTGATGGGTACCGCAATGCGACGCGACTCCGACGTAATGCCCTGGACCGCCCGATCAAAGGCGGCCTGCAAGTTGGCTTGTCCAATACTGAAGTTTGTTCCTGCCAGGTCAGACAGCACCAAACACACGTTGTCCATTTCGGCAACGGCGACGAATAGGTTGGCCAGTGCTGTGGTGGTGACAACACCCAGATCGCCATTCCCTACGGGAACAGCTACCGCGTACTCCAGGTAAGGGGGCAACTCGTCAAGAAACAGCACCAAAGGATCTCCTCCGAGGAGCTGCTTCCAAGCCTCTGGCCCGGGGGCGCTGAGCAACGGAGCGACATAGCGCGCAAACTGGTCCGCCTTGCCGAGTTGTTCGGCGATTGAGCCCCAGATGCCACCTGGGGAGTCGGTACTGCGACCGTTGAACCCCACCACTCGGCACCGACCGAGCTTGGGAGCAGGGTCCTTTTCGCCCAAAACACGACGCCGAAGCTCCGGGTCGCGCGCCAACAAACCAAGGCCGATCATGCTGTGGGTCTTACCCCCACCCATGGCTTGGGAGAGCAGAAAGACCGACGATCCAGCGCCACTTCCAGATAGATGCCGAAACGCCCTGTCAACCAGGGTCAGCATGCCATTGGTGAAGTAGTTTTCGTCGAAAAACTCACCTCCATGAACCTTCCCTTTCAGGAAGGTGTCAAGGCTTAGAACAGTCGCTCGACGGTCTGCTGCAAAAACTGATGTGCGTGGCTGACAGGACTGTTTGAGTGTCATAGGCGTTCGACCCTGTTATTGGTTGTGATTTGAAGTCTAACGTCTGTAACGACTCGTTCCCAGGCGGGGTGTCCGATCTTCGTGCGAATACGGCACCTCAGCGCTCGAAGGTGCATCAAGCCGCGTAGATCGAAAAAGTTTGCCCTAAAAAGGCTACTTCAAGCGGTCTGACATGAAGCGACTGCTAGCGACTGCTTGTGGTGCTTGTTGGACGCAAGCTTGAGCGGCCTGAATCTTCCTCAAGGAAAGTCCTGCTTTCGCCCCGTCTCTCCGGTGGTCGGATCTGGAATGGAGACTAACCTCCCTTCCACCGCCACGATATCTACGCTGGTGTTTGAAGACCTAGATTGGAAGATCTGGGAAAGTGCAATCTGCCAGATTTCGGCGGCATTTTTGGAAACAGCTCTCGCTGCGGGCGCCATGTCCAACTGCAGTCGCCCAGCGTGATAGATCGCTCTTCGGCATCGTTCTCCGCCTGGTGGCTGTCCGCATCTACATCAATGAACATTTTCATGACCTCATCGGTGTCCGTAAGCAGTGCGGATGGCAAGTCGGAATCAGGTTGCAGGTTGTATCGAAGCGTCTTCACGAAGCTGCGCCGATCGTGAACGAGTGCACGTACCAAATGGGATTCAAAACTGTTGGTAATGGGTATCCATTCGGGAGAAAGCGCCATCAGTGATAGGGCATCGATGCAGGGCAGACCGCCATTTGTTACGCCGAAAGTCGCAATGATGGTGAGTCGAACCGCATCGTCGGCGCCCCAAAGCTCAAGCTCGGTCGCGAAGCGGCGTTCCAGTCGCCGGTATAGACGCTCGTCAATGGCAAAGGCCTGGTCGGGCACATGCTTGATGACGGCCTTAAAGCCGAATCGCGAAGGCACGATTTCCTTCACCTCCCCAATCAGTAGCATCAGGGAATTGACTCTGCCTGGTTGGGCAAGAGCATGAGTCCACTGGGCAAGCCTTCGAGCGTTGATGGCATCGCGTTGCTCTACGCTGAAGGCTTCTGGCAGATATAGCCTGTGCTGCAACGGGTCGCCACGAGCCACCATGGGCGCTGCCGCCGCGAACAGGTGTCGACGCACTGTAGACCATGTCCGTTTGCCAGCGAAGCCGGGGTGCCATCGGGTCAGATCTGCCTGGTTCCACAGGTAGTAGAGGAGGCCGCGCAGCGAGAGCTTGGTGCCGTCACTTGCAGTGCTGTCGCTACCACCACATGCAGGGGGGGTCTGCGAACGGCCAGGCATCTTGGTCAGCGGGAAATCGAGTTTGAGCGTCGTCTCTCCGGTTGCCGGGTTCTCGCTGATCGCGCTGCCTATCAACTGCCCCAGGCCTGAGAATTCGGCCGTTGGTTCGTAGGAAGGACAGTCTGGCGCATGTTGACTGCCGGTCTCTGGCATGCGTTTGACGATGTAGCCATCACCCAGACGGGCCACATACATTTCTATACCTTGGCCTTCTGGGTTCAACCGACAAAGGCAGCGCGGTCGCATTCGTTGTTCAAAGGCATGTGCGATGGCTTCTGCGAAGCCGGGCGCGCCTTTAATCCAGCGCCGACCGCCGATGTCATACACCATGTGCGGCAAGTCATCGCTGTGCATGGTGGCACCTTCACCGCGCGGGCGCTGCCCGCTCTCGGCTTCGCTGTTGTTCTTGCTTGAGCACCACGGCTGGGCGCTGGGACGGTGCGTTTTTGTCGTAGACCTTGACCTTGAGCGTATGACCGTCGCGGATGCGTTGGGCGAGCTTTTCGGTGGCGGCGGCCATGATGGCCTCGCGTTGCTTTTCCGGCACGCGATTGGCCACCAGAATGGCTTCGACGGCTGCCAGAACCGCTTTACGTCCACCGCTTCCACGGCCAGCAGGTTTGTCGCCAGGTGAGCTGCCCTGGCTGGCGTTGGCTTCCCGGCCTGGTTCAATGCGGTTGACTTGGCGCAGCTCGCGTTCCACCTTGAGACGTTCCAGATCGGCTGGGTTGGGTTCGTAACCCAACGTTTTCACGCCGCGCGCGGCGGCTTCCAGCCACACCAGGCGCTTGAAGTCTTCATTGCCCGACACCCGCAAGGAATGCCAGTTGCGGGCCTCGGCGACGTCCACCATGGAGCGTGCCACGGACGGGCTGTTGGTTTCCGTGGCCAGTCGGAAGGTGGATTCGGTGAAAGCAACACGCGAGGTGTCACCTTTGAATCGGTACTCGGTCAGGCCGATCTTGACGTCACCCACGGTGACCGGTGCCCGCTTGATGAGGTAGCGGTCCAGCAAGGAGGCTTCGAGCTTGGCCACCAAGGCGGCGCGTTCGGCCTGGGCATCCATCCGCGCCGTGGCTTGCGGATCGGTGGTCCCTTGCGCCAGTGGCTCCTTTTGCGTCGAAAGCAGGGGGATCACGTTGGTGGGCGCCTGCTGTGAATTGGGCTCTGGGATGGAGGTCACCCTTGGGATGGTTTGATCACCGCGTTGTGGGTTGCGCGGTTCTTCGCGCTGCCACTGACCATCCACCTTGTGTATGAACGACCTTTGGTTTCTTGCATCCAGCACCACGAAACGGTTGGCGCCGAGCTGATCGGCTTTGGCCACCATGTCCTGAAAACGGTCGCTGCGGTAGGTGAGGTCGGCGAAGGGGTCGCGCAGTTCGTAGCGCTCGCCGGGCTCTGGTTCAGGCGCCTGGAACGTCCGGATGGCCACCGAGGCGCGGTTGGCGGGTTCCACCGTGCCGCCCAGGGATATTGGGGCATCCGGAATAGACCGGCTCACACGTTGGGTGGGGGCATTGCTGTCGTCCATGGAAACCTCCTGTGGTTGGGGCTTGCTGGCGGATGGGTCAGGGCTGCTGCGGTGCTGATTGTTGGGCAATGGGCAGGGTGCGGTACACCTCGATCTCTACTCGGCGGTTGAGGTTGCGGCCCTGGGGGCTGCGGTTGTCTGCCATGTGGTCGCCGCTGGGTTGATGGGTGGTGCGGATTCGGGTGGGGTCTACGCCGGAGGCGACCAGGTAGTCGCGAACAGCGTTGGCTCGGGCCTGAGCGATGCGGCTTTCAGCAGATGTGTCCGCCGTGCCATCGGTGCGCCCGCGCAGCAACACAAGAGGGGCCACCTTGGCTTCCGCCACCAGCACTGATGCCTCAGCCGTTGGGATGGACACCTGCGTGCTGTTGAAAGCGAAGTGGACGATGCGCAGGCTATTGGCCGCTGCTTTCTCCTGGATCGACGCCAGCAGTTGTTGACGAGCCGCCATGTGGGCCAACGTGGCGGCCGTGGTCTCGGCCAGGCGGCTGGATTCGGTGGCCAGGATGCGCGTGTTCTGCAGATCGTTCTTGCACACCTGCAACTCGACGGCCATTTGGACGTTGGCGGGTCGTTTCTGGGCTTCGTCCACTGTGGGTGGTTTGGGCGGCGAGCTGCAGGCAACCAGCGTCAAGCTCAGTAGGCTGCTCCATACGAAACGATTGAAAGGGGCGGTCATGGGCGTTCTCCTGTGATCTCCACCTGAGGTCCACCTTCCTCAGCAGGTAGGGGTGGGGCTGTGGTGCTTTCATCGGCTGTGTCTTCCTCGGCGGGCTCGATCGAGCCACCACCGTCTTGAACGGCCTTGCTCTGGTCAAAGGGGTCGAGCAGGGCGTCGGCCGCTTTGTCGGCTGGACCGTTCAGAACCTCGGTTGCCAACTGGATGTCGTGGGCCAGCGCTTCGAGGTCCAGGGTGTGCATCTCGGGCGGAAGATCGTCGTCGGCGTAACACCAGCGTTGTTGGACCTTGGCCTGGTGCAGGTCCATGTTCATCCGGGGCACCGCTGGGGCAGGGCGCAGGCGGGCTTGAAACACCTTGTCCCGGTGGTAGCGGATCTT
>LNFM01006270.1_pt1 | contig 19717 bp, 16 predicted proteins | sample 596031 | NCBI WGS metagenome assembly LNFM01 (sample SAMN04254537, study PRJNA301005) | activated carbon metagenome | isolation source: dual media filters at the Ann Arbor, Michigan drinking water treatment plant | place: USA: Ann Arbor | reverse complement strand
TGACCGATGTTGCCGGCGAGGATGACGATGTTCTGCATGGTAAGCTCCTGTGTGTCCTGTCTTCGGGACCGTCCCTTCGACAAGACCCGGAAAAGCCCGTCGGGTGACGCGTGCACCGTGGACGGAACGGGCACCGGAAACCCCCAGAGGACCGGGGTGGAGCGGGCAGGACGCCAAAGGCGGCCAACACGGCCCGGGCTGACGCGGGGTTGCGCGCAGGAAACCGAACGGGATTAGGGGATTGTCAGTCGAAGGGATGGCCCAGAAGACAGAGATGCGCGGGGAGCCCATGCCAGACCCTGTCTCCCTGCCCATCGGGACTGCCTGACCCCCAGTCCAGCACCTCACTGGCGACGGAAACGGTGATCACTAGCCTCTGCCACCCCTGCCCCGCCTACCGGGAGTTGTGGCAGAATGCGGCGACAGGCGATCGATACCGGGACACTCAGGACACGGACCGCACCAATGGCTGATTACGATCTCGAGGCACTGTCGCTTGGCGAGCTGAAGAAAATGCAGAAGGACGTCGCCAAGGCGATCGCCACATTCGAAGATCGGCAGAAGGCGGAAGCCCGCACCAAGGTGGAAGTTCTCGCCCGGGATCTGGGCTACTCCCTGGCCGAACTTGTCGGCACCGAGACGAAATCTTCCCATGCGCCTGCCGTGGCGAAATACCGACACCCTGAGAACCCGGCACTCACCTGGTCGGGTCGGGGGCGCAAACCGCAGTGGTTCGTGGAAGCGATGGAGGCGGGGAAGACCGCGAGCGACCTAGCCGTCAGTTGAAGACTTGACCTACGCAATCGGCCCAAAGCGGACATTCGCCGCGAAGGCCTATGCAACCGGCACGTGCCTGATAGCGGGCCTTCGCAGTGCGCATCGCAAGGTCATGGTTCTTTTGCCCTGCATGCAGGAGAACCGGGCAGATCAGGCAGCGCCAGCCCGACAGTGGCCCGACAGCCCGGAAACCCGGACTTCAGGGTGAACAGGACGACCTGCCGTCCCTCCGCGACGATCTCGTAATGCGGGCTAGCATCACGGGCTTTGGGAAAATGGGCGACGCTAAGCCATCTCGCGGAAGTTCTGCCGTCGCCTGTGATTTTGTCGCCCCTTGCCTGCGCAAGCATCGCCAGGTTGCGCAGGCCTTTCCATCCCATGGCAATGAGTGCCGTTGCATGCAGTCACGAGAGCCCCCGGCCCCGCATCAGGTGGCGAGCGTGGCCAGAAGCCGGTCGCAGCGATCGGGCCAGTCCGGCGACCGGACGTCCGCCCACATCATGCCGGCTGATCTTGCCGCATCGATGCCCTGATCACTGTCTTCAAGGACAAGGCAGACGGAAGGTGGAACGTGCAGACGCGCTGCGGCAGCGAGGTAAAGGTCTGGCGCGGGCTTTGGGCGGTGGGCGTCCTCCACTGTCACGATGTCATCAAAGAGCCCGGAAAGCTGCGTTTCAGCCAAGACTGCCCGCGCGATGCTGCCTTCGCTGTTGGTCACGACCGCCATCGGCACCCGCCCGAATGCGCGGCGCGCAAGCCCGGCAACGAGGGGGTTTTCGCGCACGTGACCGGAAAGATCCACCGTCAGCGCGATGCTGTCCTCGACTAGGCGGTCAAGGTCGAACGTGGCCGAGGCCTCGGCAGCGAAGCGCTGGAAGAGGTCGCGCCGCCCAAGGCCCGTAAAGGACATGTACCATTCGCGCGGGATATGGTGACCTTGCTGGGCAACTGCCGAAGAGATGGCATTGTAGTGCAGGTCTGCCGTCAGGACGAGCGTCCCGTCACAGTCGAACAACAGAGCCGCAGGCGCCGGATGAAATCCCGTGTCAGAGGCTGTGTCGGGCAATGGTCGCATTTTCGATCCTTGGGTTGGTCAGTCCGACCATCGCGCTTGACAGAAGGGCTTGGGTCAGGGGTTTTGCCAGCACTGCTATCCGCTCTGGAAAGCAGGCTGAAAGAGGTTGCACCTCTGGCAGATGGCCCGAAACCACGATGGCCCCGGCATCCGGCCAGCGGGCAAGCGCCGTCTCGACCAGACGCCACCCTTCGATCTGGCCGTGCAGCGTCAGATCCGTGACAATCAGGCCGATCGGCTCGGCAAGCAGGCGCAGGGCGGCACGCGCGTCCTCGGCCACCAGCAGGCGGTCGGCGACGGGGCCGAGTAACGCGAGGGCGGCTTTCCGGTCGGTCGGGTCGTCCTCGACCACCAGAACAGTGCCAAGCCGCGGCAGCTGCGGCGACGCGACTTGGTGCACGGGCAGGATCAGCCGTACCGTGGTGCCCTGACCGGGGGTAGAGACAATCTCGATATCGCCACCGGACTGGCGGATGAAGCCATAGACCATCGCAAGGCCAAGCCCGGTCCCGGTGCCATCGGTGCGGGCGGTGAAGAAGGGTTCCATTGCATGGGCCAGCACCTCTGGGGTCATGCCGACACCGGTGTCCGTCACGTCTATCAGCACCCGGTCGGCCTCGCCCCGCACCGAAAGCGTGATCCGGCCTGCGCCCTCGATCGCCTGGCCTGCGTTCAGGCAGAGGTTCAGGATCGAGCTTTCCAGCTGGCCGGGATCGACCAGAACCGGCAGCGGACCGGGCTGGCAGTCGATCGCCAGCTCTATCCCGTCGCGCAGCGCGAAGCCGACCAGATCGGCGATGCCGTCCACCAGCATCGGCAGGTCCACCGTCTCGGGTTCCAGATGCTGACGGCGTGCGAAGGTCAGCAGCCGCCCGGTTAGCGACGTCCCGAGGTCCACCGCCGAGGCGATGGTCTGGCGCAGCATACCCTGACGTTCCGGCGGGGCGCTGTCCATCAGGTGCAGGCTGCCCGATATGGTGGACAGGATGTTGCCGAAATCGTGCGCCACCTCGCCCGAGACCTTGCCCAGGGCCTCGATCCGCTGGATCTGGCGCAGACGGTCCTCCATCTGCCGCCGTTCGGTCGCGTCCGAGACCAAGACGACCGACCCCCCACCGGGCAGGGGGCTTTCGCGCAGCTCGGCCTGCGGGCCGGAGGGGAGGGATAGATTGCCCGGCGCCTCGCCCGCCTGCCAGCCTGCCTCGGCGATCACCTCGGTCAGGCGGGGCCGTCCGATCAGGCGGGCGGGATCCACCCGCAGTATGGGGGCGAGGCGCTGGTTGTGAGCGACGATCTGGCCCTGATCAGACAGGATCGCTACGCCGTCGCTGATTCCGGCCATCATGTTTTCGAAAAGCGCCGTCCGCTGGGCCATCTGCCGGTGGGACCGGTCCAGCCGCAGCGCATTGGCGCGGAAGGTGCGGAAGGCGTGGAACAGCTTGCTGATCTCGTCCCCTTGCCCCTCGCCGCGCGGCAGGCGGACCTGGCGGTCGCCAGCGGCAAGCCGCATCATCGCCTCGGATATCGCGCGGAGGTTGGCCGTGACATAGCCCGAGACATAAAGCGCCGCCACCAGCGCCAGTGCCGCGCTCGCCAGCACGACGATAAGAAGCGTCGACTTCGCTACCGCGATCGCTGTCGTGGTGCTCGCGCGCTCGCCGGCAATGACGGACTGTGCGGTGGCCGTGTCGGTTGCGGCATGGGCGGTTACCAGCGCCGCCCCCTGACGGATGCGCACTAGAGCTGCCTCGGCTCCGATCTGGCGGGCAAGTTCAATCCGGCGCAGCTCGAACAGACCCTCCGGCCCTTCGGCGATGGTGCGGAGGCGTTGCAGTTCGGCGCTGTCGGATTCGGGGCGTGTGGCGGCAAGGCTGGCGATCAGCCGGGTGTATTCGCGCTGGAACTCGCCCACGCCTATCAGGTTCTCGGCCCGCCCGGCGCCCAGAAGCGCCGCAGCGATGCGTTGCAGGGTCAGCCAGTCCTGTCGTTCCTGCAAGGGCGCGGTGGAGTGGGCGGAGAGTGCGCCAAGGCGGCGCTCGGTGGCGGCAAGTTCGGCGTTCAGGCGCAGCGTGCGGTCGCGCAAGCCCGCGCGCAGCGAGGTGTCGCGCACAAGGTCGGCAATCGCGCGGCGTGTGTCATCCAGAGAGACGCGCAAGGGGTCGCCCGAGGGCAGGTCCGCGGCGATGGCATCGACCAGCACGGTGGCGGCCTGACCTTCCTGCGCGATGCGAAACGGACTGTCGAGCGTAAGCAGGTAGGGCGCTAGCGTCGCAAGGTCGGCCGCCTGGCGCGAGAGCGTCAACGCACGGTCCACCCCGGCCAGCGTCTCGCCATGCAGCCGGTCCAGCCGGTCATTGCCACGGCTGAGCGCCCCCCAGGCGATGGCCCCCACAGTCAGGACGGCGATGGCGAGGAGAGCGAGCGCCGTCAAGAGCCGGACGCGGACGGACAATGCCCTCATGCCGAGGTCTCCACGACGAAGAGGTAGCCCTGCCCGCGCCGAGTTTGGAGATGGATGGGCTTTGACGGCACAGCCTCAATCTTGCGGCGCAGGCGCAGGATCAGCACGTCGATGGTCCGGTCCATGTATTGCGAAAGATCGTTGCCAAGCTCGGTCAACAGCTCCGTGCGTTGGATGATCCGGCCGGGATGGCGCAGGAAATAGTCCAGAAGCCGGTATTCGGCATTGGTCAGGGGAATCTCGGCGCCGTCGTAATCCAGAAGCTCGCGTCGGGTCTGATCCAGTCTCAACCGCCCGAAGACGCGGATCGTGCTGGTGCTGCGGTCGGTCGGGGCCATGGCGGGATGGCCCGCTCGGCGCAGCACGGCACGCAGTCGGGCGATCAGTTCCCGCGGGTTGAAGGGCTTCATCATGTAGTCGTCGGCTCCGGTTTCCAGCCCGATGATCTTGTCCATCTCGTCGCCGCGGCCAGTCAGCATCACGATGGGTATACCCATCGTCTCGCGGATCCGGATGGCTAGAGTCAGGCCGTTCTCGCCGCGCAGGCGCAGGTCGATCAGTGCAAGGTCCACCGCGGGACGCGGCCCCAGCGCCAGGAAGGAGGCCCCATCGGCCAAGGGAAGCGGCGTGAAACCGTTCTCGCCCAAGAGGTCGGCGACCGTGCGGCGCAGGTCCGGGTCGTCATCGATGATGGCCACGACAGGGCCCGCGCCCATAGGCGCTAGCCTGTCTGGCATGGAAGCCTGTTCCATGCAGTTCGTCCTCCCTCCCGCCATGATGGCCGAACTTCGCTGCGCTGCAATCGCTATCGGGTTTCAATTGTTGTGGCGCGGCCCCGCTTTGTAACACTGTTCATCGAAAAGCTATGCCGGGGTCAGTCTGTTAACGGAGCCACCCCTACCCCTGAAGCGGGGCCGCGTGCCAGTCTTGCCTTGGCCGCTCGGGAGAGGCGGTTGAACGGGAGGATCACGATGAAACGTTATACGATCAGTGCTCTGGCACTGGGCGCGATCATGGCCGCAGGCGCGGCTTCGGCGCAAAGCCTGAACGTGGTCTGCTCGAACGAGCAGGCCTGGTGCGATCTGATGGCGCAGAACTTCAAGATCGACACCGGCATCGACGTGGCCATGGTGCGCAAGTCGACCGGCGAGGTGCTGGCCCAGATCCGCGCCGAGGCCGGGAACCCCAAGATCGACGTGTGGTGGGGCGGCACGGGCGACCCCCACCTGATTGCCGCGAACGAAGGGCTGACGGTTGCCTCGGGCGTGGACGTGTCGGGCCAGCTTGGCTGGTCGCAGAACATGACTGAAATGTCGGGCGGCAAGGCCGTTGGCGTTCACGTCGGCCTGCTGGGGATGCTCTACAACACCGAGGTTCTGGCCGAAAAGGGCCTGCCCGCCCCGGCCTGCTGGAAGGACCTCGCCAAGCCCGAATACAAAGGCGAAGTGACGGTGTCGAACCCGCAATCCTCGGGCACGGCCTATACCCAGCTGGCCACTCTGGTGCAGCTCTTCGGCGAGGATGAGGCGTTCAAGCTTCTGGCCGACATTGCCGTCAACGTGAACCAGAACACCAAGTCGGGCTCGGCCCCCGGCAAGATGGCGGCACGGGGCGAAACCACGATTGCCGTCGGTTTCATGCATGACATGGTGAACCTGAAGAAGCAGGGCTTCCCGGTCGAGATCGTCTCGCCTTGCGAAGGCACGGGGTACGAGGTCGGCGCCGTCAGCGTCATCAATGGGACGCCCAACCTTGAGGCCGCGACGAAGTGGGTGGAATACGTCATCAGCGCCGAGGCGCAGTCGCGCGGCCTTGAGGTTGGCGTGTTCAACATCCCGTCGAACCCGGCGGCTGCGACCGACCCCGAGGCCCCCGACATGGCCGCGGTCAAACTGATCGACTATGACTTCGCCACCTACGGCTCGTCCGAAACGCGCGAGCGTCTGCTGGCGCGATGGGAGGCGGATGTGAAGTCCAAGGGCGGCACCTTCGAAGATTGATCCCTGCACCCGGCCCGCGCCTCGAGGCGCGGGCCGCCTTCAATTTCGGGAAGAATGCGATGCGGCGCACGGCGGGGCTTTGGCTTCTGATCGGGCTGGGGGCCTATGGCCTGATGCCCTGGTACATGGTGGCGGGGGGCTTCTGGTCCTTTGGCTGGCTGGGCACAGAGCGCTCGGCGCTGGCCTGGGCGCTTGCGGATCGGGCCTGGCTTTGGCTGCCCTTGCTGGGCTTTGCCATCGCCGGGGCCACGCTGGTCGTTGCGCGCAAACAGCTATCCGTCGCGCGGGGGCTGGTGGCTGGCGGGGCCTCGGGCCTTTTGCTTCTGGCCGCGCAGGGGCTGGTCATTCTGGGCAACGGCCCGCGGCTTGGGTTGATGGAAGGGGCGACGCAACCCGGCATGGGGGCGGGCGCCTTCGTCGTGGCGGCGGCGCTTCTGTTCCTGCTGACCACCGGCGTCTCCGGCCTTGGCCGGGGCCGGGGCGATGCCTTCATCACCGGCATGATCGGCGCGATCATCGCACTGGTTGGCGTCTTCGTCTTTTACCCGATGAGCTTCATCCTGATCCGCGCCTTCGAGCTTCGGGGCGGCGCGGGCCTTGGGGTGAGCGAGTTCCTGCCCCGCTTCTTCGCCCCCGAAATCTGGTCGCCTGCCTGCCTGACCGGGCGGGGCTATTGCGGGGCTGCGCTGAATTCGCTCCTCCTCGGGATCGCCACGGCCACCTCGACCACGCTGCTGGGCCTTGCCTTCGCGCTGATCTTCACCCGCACCAATTTCCGCGCCAAGCGGATGCTGCGGGTGCTGACGATCCTGCCGATCATTACACCCCCCTTCGTGATCGGTCTGGCGCTGATCCTCTTGTTCGGCCGGTCGGGCACGGTAACGGAGTTCTTCGCGGATGCCTTCGGCTGGGAGAAAACGCGCTGGCTTTACGGCTTCTGGGGCGTGTGGCTGGCACAGACCTTGTCCTTTACCCCCATCGCCTTTCTGGTCCTGATTGGTGTGGTCGAAGGCGTTAGCCCCTCGATGGAGGAGGCGTCCCAGACCCTTGACGCCAACCGCTGGCAGACTTTCCGCTTTGTCAGCCTGCCCCTGATGCGCCCAGGGTTGGCCAATGCCTTCCTGCTGGGGTTCATCGAAAGCCTGGCAGATTTCGGCAACCCCCTAGTGCTGGGCGGCAACTTCAACGTCCTGTCGACCGAGATCTATTTCGCCATCGTGGGCACCGTGGCCGATCCGGCAAAGGCCGCGATCCTGTCCTTGATCCTCCTGTCCCTGACCCTGGGCGCGTTCATGGCGCAGCGAAAATGGTTGGGGAAGAAGAACTATGCCACCGTCACCGGCAAGGGCGACAGCGGTCGCCACGCCGCGCTGAACCCGGGGCTGCGGGTGGCCTGCTATGCCATCGCCCTCCCGTGGGCTGCCTTCACGCTGGTCCTTTACGGGCTGATCGTCTTCGGCAGCTTCGTCAAGCTCTGGGGCTATGACCACAGCCTGACGTTCGAGCATTACACCCGCGCCTTCGGGATCGTGTTCCGCAATGGCGTGCACTTCACCGGGTCCGCTTGGGACAGCTATGTCACCACGATAATCATCGCCGCCATTGCCGCCCCCCTGACCGCCGCCGTGGGCCTCGCGACCGCCTACCTTCTGGTGCGCCAGAAATTCACTGGGAAAGACGCGTTCGAGTTTTCGACCATGCTGTCCTTCGCCATCCCCGGCACGGTCATCGGTGTGGCCTATGTCATGGCCTTCAACTTCCCCCCGATCGAGCTGACCGCGACCGGCCTGATCCTGGTCATCGTCTTCGTCTTCCGCAACATGCCCGTTGGCGTTCGCGGCGGTATCGCGGCGATGAGCCAGCTGGACAAGTCGCTGGACGAGGCGTCGATCACGCTTGGCGCGAATTCGGCCACCACGCTGCGCCGGGTTATCCTGCCCTTGATGGGCCCGGCGATCCTGGCGGCGCTGACCTATGCCTTCGTTCGCGCCATCACCTCGGTCTCTGCCGTGATCTTCCTGGTCTCGGCCCGCTACAACATGGCCACCAGCTTCATCGTCGGCCGCGTGGAAAACGGCGAATTCGGCATCGCCATCGCCTATGCCACGGTGCTGATCTTCACAATGCTGGCCGCCATCCTTGTCCTGCAACTGATCATCGGACGACGCAAACTGCGCCGCGCCGACCGTATCGAAGCCCATTGAAGGGGGTGCCATGAAAGGTTCCGTCAGGTTCGAAAACGTGACGAAAAAGTTCGGCGAGGTGGTGGCGCTGAAGCCTTTGTCGCTGGACATCACCCCCGGCACGCTGGTCACGCTTCTAGGCCCCTCCGGCTGTGGCAAGACCACCACGCTGCGGCTGATCGCGGGGCTGGAAAGCGCCAGCGAAGGCCGCATCCTGATCGGTGGGCAGGATGTGACGCATCTGTCGGCCACATATCGCAAGGTCTCGATGGTGTTCCAGTCCTACGCGCTTTTCCCGCACATGACGGTGCTGGAGAACGTTGGCTACGGCCTGTCCGTCAAGGGGATGCTTAAGGCCGAAGTGAAGGCTCGCGCCGAGGCGGGGCTGGAGACGGTAGGGCTGAAAGATTTCGGCGCGCGGCTGCCGTCGGAGCTTTCGGGCGGGCAGCAGCAGCGCGTGGCGGTGGCCCGCGCCATCGTGCTGGAGCCGGAGGTCCTGCTGCTGGACGAGCCCCTCTCTAACCTTGACGCGAAGCTGCGCCGCCATGTGCGTGAGGAAATCCGCCAGATCCAGCAGCGCCTTGGCCTGACGGCGGTTTATGTCACGCATGACCAGGAAGAGGCGATGGCGGTCAGCGACCGGATCATCGTGATGAAGAATGCCGAGATCGCGCAGGAAGGCACCCCGCACGACCTGTACGACCGGCCAGCAAACGCCTTTATCGCGGATTTCATCGGGGACGCAAACCTGATCGACGTCGAGGTCACCAAGTCGGGCGCCGAGACGGAAATTGCATTGCAAGGCCGCCGCCTAACCCTTCCGCTGGCAAGTACCACGACCGGCCCGGCCAAGATGGTCCTGCGGCCGCATCACATCCATCTGTCCCACGAGGCAGAGCCGGACCGCCTTCCGGCCGAGGTGACCTACGCCGCTTGGCTGGGTAATTCCGTGCAGTACACGCTGAGCACGGCAGTCGGCGCGATCTTCGCCATTGCCCCGCCGCAGCCCCTGCCCTTCCGGCAAGGCGACAGTGTGCATTTGGGCTTCGGGGTGGAGGACGTCCGACTGGTGCCTGCCTAGGGCGAGGGCCTGACCGGAAGTTTGGGGGAAGCAGAATGATCGACGGTGAAGCAGATGGGACAAGTCGTTTCTATGCGTGCAACGCGGAACTCTACGTCGGTAGGGGCGGTGGAGCGCCAAATCCTTTGCTTCCGCCCTTTTTGGCCAGGCTTCGGACCGGTGCCCGTATTCTTGAGCTTGGCTGCGGGTCAGGACGCGATGCCAGCGCGATGATCGCGGCGGGGCACGATGTTGTCCCGACCGATGGCATTCCCGAGATCGCACGCGAAGCGGAACGGTTGTTGCAGCGGCCTGTGAGGGTTCTTAGATTTGACGACCTGGACGACTACGAAGTCTTTGACGCGGTCTGGGCCAATGCCTCCCTGTTGCATGTGGCGCGCGCCAGGTTGCCGAATGTCTTGGCCCGGGTCAGAAGGGCGCTTAAGCCGGGCGGGTTGCACTTTGCGACCTACAAGAGCGGTGGAGGCGAGGGCTTTGACGGGCACGGAAGATATTACAACTTCCCGGACATTGCGGAGCTGTGGGCGGCCTATGGCGTGCCGGACCAGTGGAAGGTGGTGTCCGTCGAAGAATTCATAGAACCCGGGTTTGACCTAGACCGTCCGGAGCCGTGGATTGCGATCACCCTGCAGCGGCCCACAAACGGATGTCCCTAGTCGGCGTGTCTGGGCAATTCGGTGCAGCACATGCTGTCGACTGCGGTTGGGCCGTTCTATGCGATCAGGCCGCGCAGCTTGTTTCCTTCCGGCAGGGCGACAGTGTGCCCCTCGGCTTCGCGCTTGAGGATGTGCGGCTAGTGCCGGCCTAATCGGGCGCACCGAGTTCGGGCGCACCGGGGCGAAAGTTGTAAAGCTCAAGCTTCGCCACATCGCCGTTCAGCCGCAGCACCGTCAGGCTGGCGGGTGCGACGGGCAGGACATGCTTCGGACGCAGGCCAAGGAAGGCGTCCAGCGCGGCGCGGATCACGCCGCCGTGGCACACGGCCAACAGCGTCCGTGCCCCGCCAGAGGCCGCCTCGCTCCGGATCGCGCGTTGAACCCGCGCTGCAAAGGTGGCCCAATCCTCGCCCCCCTCGGGCCGGTGCGTGCCCGCGCGCCAGCCCGCGTAGGCGGCGGCATCCTCGGCCTGCAGGTCGGGGATCGCGCGGCCCTGCCAGACGCCGACGTCGATCTCACGCAGGGTAGGCTCGGGCCGGGCATCCGCATGGCCCAGGATTGCCGCCGTAGCGGTCGCGCGCAGAAGGTCCGAGGTCACAGCCCGTTCCGGCGCAAGGGCGGCCACAGTCGGGGCAAGCGCCGCTGCTTGGTCACGCCCCAGCGCTGACAGCGGCACGTCCGCCTGGCCCTGCAGGACGCGGCCGGCGTTCCATTCTGACTGCCCGTGGCGCACCAGCAAAAGCCGCATCATGCAATCCTTTTGCCAGAGGGCGCGAACCAGGCTGCAGGGCTATCCGGCAGGACCAGATGCACCTGGTCCCCCACTCGTGCCGTGGGCGGGCGGTCAAGAATCGCCGTCAGGCGAAGGTCACCCGACAGCGCCGTTGCCATCGTGCGCCCGGCGATGGAGGAGACCTCGACCAGTTCCATCGGCAGGGTGCGGGGGCCTTCCTCCAGCGCCAGACCCATGGTGTCGGCCCGGAACATGGCCAGACAGTCGTCCAAGGGCGGCGCGATCGGCATGTGGCGTTCGCCGACGATGTGGCCGGTCCCGTTCTTCAGCACCGGCACAAGGTTGTTCGGCGGGGTGCCGACGAAGGTCGCGACAAAGGCACTGGCGGGGGCATCGATCAGGTCTTGCGGCGGGCCGAACTGCTCGATCCTTCCCTTGTTGATGACGGCGACATGGGTGGCCATCGTCATCGCCTCAATCTGGTCGTGGGTGACATAGACCGCCGTCGCCCCGGTCGCGCGGTGCAGCCGCATCAGCTCCGTCCGCATCTCGACCCGCAGCTTGGCGTCGAGGTTCGAGAGCGGCTCGTCGAACAGCAGAACCCCCGGCTTCGGCGCGATTGTGCGGGCGATGGCGACACGCTGCTGCTGGCCGCCCGAGATCTCGTTCGGGTAGCGGTGTGCAAGCTGGCCGATCTCCAGCATCTGCAGCACTTCATCCACCCGCGCGGCGCGTTCGGCGGCGGCCATCCCGGCAACCTTCAGCGGCCAATCGACATTGCCGCGCACCGTCATATGCGGCCACAGCGCGTAGGATTGAAACACGAGGCCCGAGTTGCGTTTCGCCGGATCGACCCGCGTTCCCCTGTCACCATCCGACACTGTGACCCCGTCGAACACGATCTGGCCCGAGGTCGGCATCTCCAGCCCCGCCAGCATCCGCAGAAGCGTGGTCTTGCCGCAGCCCGAAGGGCCGAGAAGGACAAGGAACGCCCCGTCCGGCACGGAAAGGGAGACGTTGTTCACGGCTGGCAGGCCGCCGAAAGATTTGGTCAGGTTCTTCAGTTCCAGCATGGGCTCAGGCTTTCAGCCAGGGTTGCGATTTCGCCTGTAGGCGGTTCGCAATCAGCGTGGCAAGGATGGAGAGGACAAGGATCAAGACGGTGATCGCATGGGCGAATTGGGTGAAGCCTTCGCTGGCGTAGCGATAGGCCAGAACGCTCATCACCGGCATGGTGGGGGTGAAGAGAAGGACGACAAGCGACAGGTCGCGGATGATCTTGACGAAGATCAGGATGCCCCCCGCCATCAGCCCGCGGATCGCAAGGGGCACGGTGATCGCCCCCATCCGGCGCAGGAATCCCGCGCCCGTCAGGCGGGCGCTCTCGTCCAACTCGCCCGAGACCTGCTGGATCACCGCGCGCCCGGTCTGAACGCTGAACGGTAGCAGGTAGGCGGTGCCCGCGATGACCAGAAGCGCAAAGGTGCCATAAAGCGCCGGGAGGGGGCCGATGGGTGCGCCCATCCAGGCGATGTAGGCCGCACCAAAGGCGATGCCGGGGATCAGCAGCGGCAGAAAGCTGATTTGCGTGATGGCGGCAGAGAGCCAGCCCTCGCGATACCGGGCGGTCGTGTAGCTGGCCAGAAGCCCCAAAGCCATGCCAGCGACGGCCACACAAAGGCCAAGGCCAAGGGTCACCACGGTCGCGCGGATGATGTCCGGGTTGTGCCAGATACCCGGTGTCCCTTGCGCGATCTGGGTGCCTTGCGGGCCGATCCAGTAATGCAGCGTCCAGTTGGAAAACAGCGCCGAAGAGGCCGGGGCGAGCGAGGAAGCGATCAGGATGATGACCGGCACGATGGTCGCACAGGTCAGGATCGCTGCCGCCACGCCAAAGACCGGCCAGCGCGCGGGCCCAAGGTCAAACCGCTTGGCCCGCCCGCCCTTGCCGGTGATCGTGGCATAGCTGCGCCGCCCCGATACCGCGCGGTTGCCAAGCCACAGGAACAGGGCCGAAATCACCACCAGCAGGATGCCGATGACATAACCGCGCGCGACCTGCCCCACCTCGATCATCCCGTAAAGCCGGGTGGAAAGCGTCTGCATCCTGACCGGCAGGCCAAGGAGCGCGGGGGCAGCAAAGTTCGACACCGCCCCAGCAAAGCACAGGGACCCGGCGGCGATCAGGGCAGGCGTGGTGACGGGCAGGATGATGCCAAGGACGATCCGGCGGCCCTTGGCTCCGGCGATCTGCGCGGCCTCCACCAGGTCAGAGTTCACGGTGGCAAGGGCAGCCGCGATGATGGTGAAGGCAAGGCTGAAGTAGTGCAGGATCAGCACGACCAACGTCGGCACCAGGCCCCAGGCCAGCCAGTCCGGCACCGGCACGCCCAGGCCTTGCAGGAAGCCCACATCGCCGCCGATCCGGTCGTTCTTGAACAGCCCGCCCCAGGCCAGCGCCGTCGCGAAAGAGGGGATCATGAAGGGCAGCGTCGCCATCACCCCGATCGTGCGGCGGAACGGGATGTTGGTCATCACCACCGCCCAGGCCAGGAACCCGCCGATCAGCACGCAGGCCCCCCCGGTGATGACTCCGATCACCATGGTATTGACCAGCGGCCACCAGAATAGGTTCGGCGCCAGGCGACCGACCAGAACATCGCTCCACGCTGTCACCGCCCCGGGTGACAGGGTGAACAGCACCGTCCGCGCCATTGGTGCGACGATGAGGAGAACCAGCGCCGCCAGCACGATCAGCTTGAGCGCAAGGCCCGGGCGCAGCCGCGCGCGGCGGGCGGGGGAGAAGGTGGCAAAGGCCATGAGGACGAAGGCTTTCCTTGGATCGGGACGGCAAGGGACAGGTGCGGCGGGTCTGGCGCGGGCAGGATGGCAGAAACGGCTGCGGTTCGCGCCCCCTTCCCCTATGTGGGGAGGGGATGGGGGTGGGGGGTCGCAGGACTTTGCGCATGGCCCCCCACCCCATCCCTCCCCCACGAGGGGGGAGGGAGGCGCAGGTTACACGGTCGCGCTTTACTGCAGCGTCAGGATCAGGTCGCCGACCTCTGCCCGGATTTCGGCGGTCTTGACCGGGTCGATGCTCCAGGCCTTGAAGTCGGCCAGGGGGATCGCGTCCGGGTGCGGGGTGATGTCGCTGCGGGTGGCATAATCGCCTGCGACGTAGAACGGCTTGAACCCGTCGCCGCCGGTATCGCTGTCATCGCCCATCAGGAAGTCGATGGCCAGCCGCGCCGCCGCCGGGTTCTTCGCCCCGTTCGCAATCGCCACCACGGCAGGGAAGATGATCCCCGGCGCCGGGGCCACGTCATTGGCGACCTGCAGGGCCCAGCCCTCATCCTCGTTGTCGCGGCGGTCGGAATAGGTGGTAAAGCCGATGGGCGGATTTGTCTGGCCGGTCTTGCCCACTGCCGCATTCACGTCGTCGGTCGAGCCGACGAGGATCAAGTCATTGGCGAAAAGGTCGGTGATAAACTTCTCACCCGCATTGGCAGCACCGCCAAGGTCGATAGCCGCGCCAAACTCGGCCTCGTAGGCTGCCGCCATGGCGTCCGATTGCAGGACGATCTCGGTCATCAGGTCCAGATAGTCGCCGCGCTGCAGGGGGTCGACCATCACGACGCGGCCCTTCCATTCCTCACGCGTCAGGTCCCACAGGCTGTCGACCGGGGCACCGTCCGGATAGGCGTCCTCGGCATACATCAACACCTTGGTGGACAGGCGCTGCGCCAGAAGTGGGGACTTCTCGCCTTCGTCCAGCCGGTCGGCCACGCGGGGCGGCACATAGGTCTCGATGATACCGGCCTCCAGCAGTTCAGGGATCACCACGGCGGCGTCCGAGATATAGACGACATCGGCATTCACGGTGCCCGCCTGCGCTTCGGCCTTCAGCCGCGCGATCTGCTCGGTCGAGGACATGTCGAAGCCCTGCAGGTCAATGCCTGGGTAGGCCGCCTCGAACGCTTCTTCCACCCGGGCAATGCGGCTGGTGAAGCTGTAGACGATCACCGACCCTTCCGCCTGCGCCTGCGGCACAAGGTCGGCCGGGGCCATCGTGTTCAAGTCCTGCGCCTGGGCTGCGCCTGCCGTCAGGCAAAGCGCCGCAATCCACCTGAAGTGGGTCATGTCCGTCTCCTCCCTTGGTCTTCGGTTATTCGAACCGCTTGATCAGCGATCCGAGTGTTTCAAGTGTCTGCAAGGTCTGCGTTTCCCCCCGCGCCCCCGCCACAAGGACGATCGCGTTGGATATGGCCATCGGCACGGTCAGCGTCTGGAAACTGTCAACATCGCTAGAGCGCGGGGCCGACAGCACCAGGTCTGGCGCGGGCACCAGCATCGGGCCAAGGGTGTCGGAAATGGCGATCACCGGCACCCCGACGGTGCGGGCATGGTCAACCAGCGCGGCATAGGGCCGGGGTGCACGCCGCAGCGCATAGACCAAAAGGACGTCGCCCGGACCCATACCCAACACGCCCTCGGCCAGACTGCGCGCATCGCCGGTCAGAAGATGCACGTCGCGGCCAAAGCGGCGGAAGCGTTTGCCCATCATAAGCGCCAGCGCCTCGGCATTCCCCCGCCCGAAGATGTACAGCCGCCGCGCGCCGATGATAAGTTCCGCCGCGCGCGCCAGCTGGGCCTCGTTCACATGGTGCGGCAGATTCGCCAGCGCCGCTGTCTCCTCGGCCACCAGCGTTGCAAGAACCCCGCTGCCCACAACCGTCTGCAAGCTGCGTTGCAGCCGCGTGGCGGTTTCCTCGGTCGGCAGGAACTCGGTCTGCAGCGCCGTGCGGAACGCGGCATAGCCGGGATATCCCAGCTTGCGCGCAAGGCGTGACACCGTAGCCTCATGCACGCCCGCCTCGCGCGCGAGGTCGGTGACCGTGGCCAGCGCCGACTGCCGCGGCTGTGCCAGAACGGCCGTCACAAGCCGCTGCTCGGACGGGGTCAGCCGGTCGGCCTGTTGCTGGATGATGTCCGCCAACTGTGACATGAAAGCCTTCGCATCTGTTGTGTGCAAGATTGTATGCAGTGAAACGTAGTTTTGCAATGTTAATCTGCAAGGCGAGACTGCGAATGATTGCAAGGGCTGACACATGAGCCGCCGCGCCATCGCAGCAAATGGCTGCTTTCCGCCCTGTGCGCACCACGATCTGTTCTGGTGGCCAATCGGCGTTCCAAAGATCGGCACCGCCGATCACTCCATCGGCGATAGGCCCGGAGGCGCGCCAGCGCCGTGCCGGGCCCTCGTAAGTAAGGCCGAGGCCTCACCCGAAGGGATCGTACTCAGAGACGATCAAGACCTCGTCGCCGTCGATTTCATCGGCGGGGACGGCGCCAAAGGTTCCATCCCCTGCCTGGAAGACGACGATCGAAACCATGAGCGTAGCGGCGAGGGAGGCGGCGAAGGCGTGTGCATCTTTGCGGGACATCTGATTGGCTCCTGTCTTGGAGGCGGGGGACCATCTCCCGCGCGACAGGACCCCGCAGGCCCGAAGACTGGCTGACATCACCGGGTACGTTCGGCTCGCCCGAATCCACCCGGCGGCACGGGCTCGCCCGTAGTCCGACCCCTCGCGGGTTGATCTCGAAGACGGGATTCGGGGCAAGGAAGGGAATGGCGAGCGGGGGATGGTCCCCCAACGTCAGGAGCCGGTTGTCCCGCTGGTGCTTGGAACGCCGCCAGCCTCCCGGGCAGGCTCTTGGTTGAAGACCTCCGTCTTGGGGGATGGATCCTATGGTGCCCCGCGGCATCGCGGGACGCGGGTATGGTCGGTGAGAGGCCCGCCCTTCGGCAGGCCCCTCACGCCTTGTCAGGGCTCAGGCGGCAAGGTCCGCGCGCCCTGCCCTATCGCTGTCTTCGGCGCCGACGATTTCGAACCGTGCATTGCGATAGCCCTCCCGCGCGATCCAAAGCTCCGCCGCGGTGACGGATTCCGCCAGATGCAGCAGCTCGGTGTTGCCACCGAAGTCGAGGAGTACGCGAACTTGCCCGGCCTTCGGTGCCTCAGCCACCTCGAAGATCAGACGGCTGTCCGCCGAATGGCTGCGCATGATGGTGACGAGGATCACGCCGTCCGAAGAGAAGTTCCCTTCATGTAGCGTGAAAGAGGCCGGAGCGGTCCAGGTCGGATAGACCCGAGGCGGCTCCTTTTTCACGAGACGGCCCACGCCGTTCGATCTCTCCCAGGCGGCAAGCTTCTTGGTGAAACGTGCTGGCGGCTTGGGACTGCCGTCAGTGTAGCGGATCAGTGCCCCAAGAGGGGCTGAGTCGATGATGGTTGTTGCAGACATGATTCCTCTTCCCGAATGCGAGAAATCGCATTCATCTTATTGATATTGCTGTATTTTACGGAAGGAAGGGGCGGGTGTCCCCGCCCCCCCAATGGCTCAGATTACTCGGCCGCCATCATCGACGCGGGGTTCTCAGGCAGATCGGCCGTCAGGAAGGCCGGGAGATCGACGTCCTCGGGCTGGCCCGCGTCCTCCCCCTGCCCTTCTGCGATTCCCTCGCCGTCGCCTGCCGCCAGATCGGCCCGGCGCAGGACCTCTGGCAACCAACCGCTGCCCTTGAGGAGCCGCTCGGCTTCAGTCGCCATCTCACCCTTCTTGAGGTGGTCGAGAAGCTGGGCAGTCCCCTCGCCTTTCGCCTCGCGCACGGCCTCGAGGATCCGGGCCTTGGGCACACGATTGAGATAGCCATCGACCGTCGGCTCCCAGCCTGCCTCGACCATGTCGAGATCCACCGCGCGGGCCACGAGATCGGCATGCGCCATGCGGCGGGTCAGACCGCTGGCGGAGATGCCTGCACCGTAGGGGTTCACCTTCTCATGGAGCGCGTTGACCCCGAAGCTGAGGCAATGCGCCAGCAGAGCCAGTCGGCTGCCCTGGTCGAGGACCGTCAGATAGTCCCAGAGCGCTGCATCATCGCCGAGCGGCAGATCGGCCTCCCAGGCCGCGTGGCGTTCGTCGACGAGCTTTGCCACGACGCTGTCCGTCAGATCGGGCGCCTGCGCCGACATGTAGACATGGCGGACCGAGGCTTCGAGGCAGCTGCCCGTGGCAGAGGAGGTGCGGAAGGTGTCCGTCACCAGCTTCAGGAGCAGGAGCGTCAGCGCAACGTCCGGCGAACGCCCGATGGCCTCACGCAGCGCGAGGGTCCGATGGGCGGTGAGTTCCATGACCAGCCGCTCGGGCAGCGGCTTCCGCGCCCCGTCGTCTTCCTCGTCGGATGCGTCGGCGCCGATCGGGTGACCGCCCGAGGTGATGACGGTACCCCCGGCGGAGGTCGCCGACGGGTTCCAACTGGAAACACAGACATCACCCCCCTGCCCCATGGCATCCACACCATCGCCATCCTGAACCGCGGCCCCCTCGCGCGCCTCATCTTCGGGCCGGACATAGCCGCGATAGACCGCGAGACTGCCATCTCGATCCAGCGTGACGAAGACGCCCGCGCTCGCAATCTCGCTCGTGTCGTAGATCAGGGGCCGCTGCTCGAGCGCTTCCATCGCCATCTCGAGCTGACCCAGCCGGGCATCGATTTCCTCGGGGTATTCGTCTTGGCCGGAGTAGTCCTCTTCCAGGGCACGATACTCGGCGAGGAGCGTCGCGTGGGCCGCGCTTTCCTCGTCAGTCATCGGCGCGGGATCACCGGCGAGACGACGCAGGCCATGGCTGTAGCCATAGGGCAGGTCGGTCGCCACCTCGATCCACTTCCAGCCCTCCGAGACCAGCACCTCGGCTTCGACCTGGAGCTTCTCGGAGACCAGCCGGTCGAGCAGGGCAGGGTCTTCCAGCCAGCCTCCGTCATCGCCCTGGAAAAGGTCGCGCAGCACGACACCGCCTGCCGCCTCATAGGCATCGATGCCGACGAAAACCGCGCGTCGATCCGAAGCCCGGACCGACGTCTCAGTGAGTATCCGGCGAATGGCATAGGGCTCCTTGTTCCAGGAGTTCTTCACCGCATCCCAGACCTGGGCCTGACGCGCGTGATCCGGGTTCACGGTGAAGGCCATCAGCTGTTCGAGCGTCATGCCATCCTCGGCATAGACCTCGAGCAGGGCAGGGGCCACAGACGCGAGCTTCAGGCGCTGCTTCACGATCTGTGGGGTGACGAAGAACGCCGCCGCGATCGATTCTTCGCCCTGACCCTTGTCGCGCAAGGCCACGAAGGCGCGGAACTGATCCAGTGGGTGCAGGGCAACGCGCTGCATGTTCTCTGCCAGCGAGTCATCCTCGGCGAGGATATCGGACGCCGCATCCCGCACGATGCAGGGGATAGGAGCGGTCTTGGCCAGCCGCTTCTGCTTCACCAGAAGTGACAGCGCCTGGAAGCGGCGACCACCGGCCGGGATCTCGAACGTGTCGGTCTCGACCCCATCCTCATCGAGCACAGGCCGGACGTTCAGGCTCTGCAGCAAGCCCCGCCGGGCGATGTCTTCGGCCAGTTCTTCGACCGAAACGCCGGCCTTGACGCGCCGGACGTTGGACTGGCTCAGCACGAGCTTGTTGAAAGGGATGTCCCGCGACGGGGACAGGACGACGTTCTGGGCAACTTTCGCCATCAGTTCTTCTCCACGACGGGCGTCGGAAGCCACTCTCCCGATCTCACTCACCGTCACCCGTCAAACCCCCAACCTTTTCCTCTATCTGCTGGTTGCTCATCAGACGGCGCAGAGAGTTCACAGCTGTGAACTTCATCGATTGGGACGCCGACGGGGAGAATGTTCACAGCTG
>LNFM01006269.1_pt1 | contig 19719 bp, 14 predicted proteins | sample 596031 | NCBI WGS metagenome assembly LNFM01 (sample SAMN04254537, study PRJNA301005) | activated carbon metagenome | isolation source: dual media filters at the Ann Arbor, Michigan drinking water treatment plant | place: USA: Ann Arbor | reverse complement strand
GAAAACCACCACACCTGGCGGCAACAGGGAGTCAGTCATGCAGACGCCCTGAGGCATCAAGAAGCCGCGCGCAATTCACGCCTGAGGATCTTGCCAACATTCGTTTTAGGCAGATCATCCCGAAACTCGATGTATTTCGGACGCTTGTAACCGGTCAGGTTCTGACGGCAGTATTCGCCCACAGCCTCTTCGGTCAGTGTCGGATCGTTTTTTACAACAAAAACCTTGATCGCTTCGCCCTGTTTGTCGTCTGCAATGCCGATGGCCGCACACTCCACCACGCCAGGGCACAGTGAAATCACGTTTTCGAGTTCATTGGGGAAAACGTTGAAGCCGGAAACAATGATCATGTCCTTTTTGCGGTCAACGATTTTGGTGTAGCCGCGCTCATCCATGATCCCGATATCGCCTGTGCGCATGAAGCCGTCTGCCGTGAAGGCTTTTGCGTTCTCCTCCGGCTGACGGTAGTAGCCCGTCATGACCTGCGGACCCTTGATACAAATCTCGCCTGATTCTCCGGGAGCGAGTGAATTGCCGTCGTCATCCTTGATCGCGATTTCAATTCCCGGCAATGGCAGGCCGATCGTGCCTGTGAACTCCCGGTTGAGCACAGGATTGTTGGTACCAATGGCGCAGGTTTCGCTCATGCCCCAGCCTTCGATCATGGGACTGCCAGTGACTTCCAGCCAGTGTTTCGCCGTTCCTTCGGATGCCGCCATGCCGCCAGCTTGCGAAACACACAAGCTGGAAAAGTCCACAGACTTGATTTGAGGGTGCTGTAGCAAGGCATTGAACAAGGTGTTCACCGCCGGCAGCATATGAAAAGGACGTTTTTTCAGAACCTCGATAAATTGACCGAAGTCGCGTGGATTGGGGATCAAGGTGAGGTGGGAGCCCCAGCGTATCGCGAGCAGGCACAAGGTCAACGCGAAGATGTGATACAGCGGCAGCGCGGCAATGCCATTGGTCTTGCTGACGTCGCCGATACGTCGCAAGGCGGGCGTGAACCAGGCTTCTGCCTGCAGAACGGCAGCAACGATGTTTCGATGGGTCAGCACCGCCCCTTTGGACAAACCGGTGGTGCCACCGGTGTACTGCAGAAAGGCCACGGAATCGAGGCTGGCCTGTGACGGCTTGAGCGTTTTACCCATTCCCTCGGCCATCACCTGCTTGAAAGGCGTGACAACAAGACCGTTCGCCAGAGGCAATTTGTAGGCGGGTACCATCTTGGCCAGATGTCGTACCGCAAAGGTGATCCACTGACCGTACCAGAAGCCCAGCAAATCACCCATGGACGCTACGACCACGTGCTTGATGGGCGTCCGGTCAATGACCTCTTCCAGGGTTGTGGCGAAATTTTCGAGGATGACGATAGCAGTCGCGCCCGAGTCTTTGAGCTGGTGCTCCAGCTCGCGGGCGGTGTACAGCGGGTTCACATTGACGCAGGTGTAACCCGCCCGCAGGATGCCGGCCATGGTGACCGCAAACTGCGGAATGTTGGGCAGCATGATGGCCACCCGGGCGCCAGTCTCCAGTCCCTGGGCCTGCAGCCACGCGCCCATCGCGGAGGACAACTCATCGAGTTGCCCATACGACATCCAGCGATCCATGCAGACGGAAAACGGTCGCGCCGCGTTCCTTTTGAAAGAGTCCTCCAGCAACTGGTTAAGCGAGCGGAATTGCTCGGGGTCTACGGTGTGAGGAACACCCTCGGGATAACTCTTGAGCCAAAACTTGTCCATGAAAACTCCTTGTGTGCCATTGTGAAAGCACGGCGGCCGCAAGCGTATGGGGCTTGTCCCTAATCCGGCGACGGGCCGGCAAGAAGTTGACGCAATTTCGTCTCGCAGGTGACAGCGTCGTCATCAAAAAACGCCTTGATCCACAATGATTCCCGTTTTTCGATCAGGGCCAGAAATTCCGAAGCGCCCTTCATGGCGGCGAACGCATCAAATCCGGACTCGAGAAAGCCTTGCAGAGCGCTCAGTCCGGCAGCAGCCGCAGGCGCCCTCATCATTCGTAACAGGCTGCGCAGGCCCCGCATGCGTGTCAGCCTGTCCAGCTCGCGTCCGAGATGAAATACCACGTCGAGTTGGCGAAAGCGTGCGGGGCGATCGCCGACCATGCGCCAGCACTCGATATAGCGGGCCGGCACCGAAGGCGCGCTGGCCGCGAGCCAATGGCGCGCCATGTTGTCATCAAGTTGTTCGGTCAGCGCATGCACCTCTGAGAGCGAGGCTGCTGTTTCGACCACGGCTTGGGGGAAAAGCCGGGCAATGGTGCTGGCGATACGGGCGAACTGTTGATCGCGTTGCGCATAATCCTGCTCGCCATACAGTTCCTGCAGGAAAAAGCTGGCGGCGCCCCGATAACGCGGAGTGTCCAGCAGGTCAGCGTAGGTTGCCCTGAAGCGCTGCGCCTGAAACCGCTTGACTTCGATACAAGCCTGCTCCAGCGCGGGCTGGCCGGCGCGACCGAGCCGCAGCAGCGACACCGCCTGCATGGCTTCGCGGATACGGGTTGCTGCGGGGTCCATATAAACACGGAGTTTATCTAGGTGCTGTGCTCTATAGAAATACAGCGAGCGCGTGCGAAACTCAATCGATGAAGCGAAGGACACTGTTCAAGCTGGGCGTGGCCTCGGCGGCGCTGCTCGCGCTCGGCGGAGGCGCCGCGGCGCTGTTGCAGCCGGGCTTGCAAAACGGGAAGTTGAGTGGGGCCGGGCGCGAGGTTTTCCGGGCTGTGGGTCGCGCTGTGCTGCAGGGAACCCTGCCGGCCGATGACGCTGCCATGCAGGCGGCGCTGGATGGCCTGCTGGAGCGTATCGATGCCTTGACGCTGGCATTGCCGCCGCACGCCCAGGACGAGCTGTCGCAGCTGTTGTTCCTGCTGGCGAGTGTGCCGGGGCGGCACCTGCTGGCAGGCCTGAACCGGGCCTGGCCGGCAGCCTCCGACACCGACATCCAGCAGGCATTGGAGGGCATGAGATTTTCTGCCCTGGCCTTGCGGCAGCAGGCGTATGCGGCGCTGCACGACATCACGGCCGCGGCGTATTTCTCGGATGTGTCCACCTGGCCCCAGCTTGGCTACCCCGGCCCGCTGGCTATTTAAGAAACACGGAAGGCCACATGAGTCGACTACAAGACCCGATCCGGGACGGACTGCAGCGTGGGTGGAAGGTCCTCGGAGGCGCCAGGGGGCCGGCGCCGGACAAAATTGTGTGCGATGTGGCCATTGTCGGGACCGGCGCCGGCGCCGGCATCACCGCCGAACTGCTGGCGAAGGCCGGCCTGAATGTGGTGATGATCGAGGAAGGGCCGCTGAAGAGCAGCAGCGACTTCAACCAGAAAGAGTCGGAAGCCTACCCGCAGCTGTATCAGGAAAGCGCAGCACGCAAGACAGAAGACAAGGCGATCAATATCCTTCAGGGGCGCTGCGTTGGCGGCTCGACCACCGTCAACTGGACCAGCTCCTTTCGCACCCCCGCGCCTACGCTCAAATTCTGGCAGGACCATTTTGATCTGCCCGATTACAGCGTCGAGGCTCTCGCGCCCTATTTCGCGCAGGCTGAAAAGCGGCTGAACATCCTGCCCTGGCTGACCGCCCCGAATGAAAACAACGACCTGCTGCGACGCGGCGCGGCGAGCCTGAACATCCAGGCGGCCGCGATTTCGCGCAACGTCACAGGCTGCTGGAATCTGGGATCCTGCGGGCTGGGTTGCCCGACCAACGCCAAACAATCGATGCTGGTGACAACCATTCCCGCTGCGCTCGATCTCGGCGCACGGCTGCTCACTGAAACGCGTGTTGAGCGGTTTGAACTGGCCAATGGCAAGGTCACTGCGCTGTATTGCCAAAGTGTGATGTCCAACGGGGCGCCAGCCCATTCTGGACAAGGGCTAGTAGCTACAAAAATCATAGCAAATCATTATGTGCTGGCGGGTGGGGCGATCAATTCGCCGGCGGTGTTGCTGCGCTCGGGCGCACCCGATCCCCACGGTGTGCTGGGCGCCCGGACCTTTCTGCATCCGGTGGTGATGAGTTCGTCGGTGTTTTCGCAGAAAGTGGAAGCCTGGAGCGGTGCGCCGCAGACGATTTACACCGACCATTTCCTCGACACACAGGCCATCGACGGACCGATGGGCTACAAACTCGAAGCCCCTCCCCTGCACCCCGTGATTTTTGCGTCTACCGTCCCGGGCATGGGCCAAGGCCAACGTGAACTGCTCACGACCTTTCCCCATAACCACACCCTGCTGGCGCTGCTGCGCGATGGCTTCCATGAACAGTCACGCGGTGGCCAAGTCAAATTGCGTGGTGATGGCTCGGCCGTGCTGGACTACCCGCTGACCGACTATGTGATGGATGGCGCGCGCCGCGCACTGCTGTCGATGGTGGAAATCCAGTTCGCGGCTGGCGCGCGCCAGGTCTTTCCCCTGCACGAGATGGCCCGGTCCTACACCTCATGGGCGCAGGCCCGGGATGCGATTCATGCGCTGCCGATGAAGCCCATGCTCACCAAGATTGTCAGTGCACACGTCATGGGCGGCTGTGGTCTGGCCGGCCATGAGAAGCGTGGCGTGACCCGACCAGACGGCATCCACTGGCAAATCGGCAACCTGTCGATTCACGACGGGTCGCTGTTTCCGACCAGCATAGGCGCCAACCCGCAACTGTCGATTTACGGCACCGTCAACCGGCTGGCGCAGGGGCTGGTCAAAAAAATGACCGGGCGTGATGTCGCGCTCGCCTGAGCCTGCAGCTGATCGTGCTCCGGGCACGCTGGCGCGCCTGCAACAACTGATCACCGTTTCACTGCTGGCCGCTGCGGGGGCATGGCTGTTGTTTTTCTGGAAAACCTCTGTGATGCTCGCGGTGTCTGGCGGGCTGCTGCTTTTGCTGGGCTATTCGGGCTTTCTGGCCATCGAGTTTTTCCTGTTGCGGTTTGTCAACCGTGGCGATCCGGCGCCGCAGCCCTCATGGGGTCAACTGGCGCGGGCCTGGTTGGGCGAAACCCTGGTGGCGCCCCGCGTGTTTTGCTGGCGCCAGCCATTTCGCTCCCAGGCATTTCCTGACGGACCGGCGCTACGGTCTGCCGTGCCAGGGCGGCGCGGCATTGTTTTCGTCCACGGTTTTTTCTGCAACCGCGGGTTCTGGGCGCCCTGGCTTGAGAAATTGAAGGGTAGCGGCCATGGGTATGTGGCCGTCAACCTGGAACCGGTTTTTTCATCCATCGACGATTATGTGCCCCTGATCGACGCGGCAGTCGGCCGGGTGACACAGGTCACGGGACTGCCTCCCTTGCTGGTCTGCCACAGCATGGGCGGTCTCGCGGTGCGGGCCTGGCTCAAGGCAGCAAAATCGGAGGACCGCGTCCACCACGTGGTGACGCTGGGGACGCCGCATCGCGGGACCTGGCTGGCCCGCTTCAGCCGGGTCGCCAATGGTCGGCAAATGCAATTGTCGGGACAGTGGCACCAGGCGCTGGATCAGGATATGCCGGCGCATCGCCACACCCTGTTTACCTGCTGGTACTCCAATTGCGACAACATTGTGTTTCCGACCTCTACCGCGACCTTGCCCGGCGCGGACAATCGCTTGATCCAGGGTGCCGCTCATGTGCAACTGGCTTTCCTTCCGGAGGTCATGCAGGCCACGCTCGCAATGACAGGCGGGGATGCGTGGAAAAGTGCCTAAAGCCATGACACCGAGGGTTGGCTTGGTGTCAAAAAGGTAACAAATTGTGTATGCTGGAAGCCACTCGTCATGAGCTAACCCGCTGGAAGAACAATGCCCCTGATTGTGTTGATGGAAGACGATGCTGCAACGCGTACGCTGGTCGCTTCGGTGCTCAGAAAAGATGGCTATGAAGTCTTGTCGGCAGACAACGGCATGTCAGGGCTGGAACTGGTCAGGCAGAACAAGCCAGACCTGGTGATTAGCGATGTACAGATGCCGTTGATGGACGGTTTTGCGATGCTGCAGGCGCTGCGCGCCGACCCTGCCATCATGTCCACCCCTGTGGTTCTGTTGACGTCACTTCAGGAGCGGGCGCACATGCGCATCGGCATGACCAGCGGCGCGGACGACTACATCACCAAACCCTTCCGGCCCGGCGAATTGCGCGAGGCGGCCGCTGCGCAGCTCAACAAGCGTCAGGTCCAGGCGGCGCTGCAGACCATGGCGGTAGAGGCAGCGGTGCAGGCCGCACTGGAGGACCAGAAGCATCATCTTTCACGCTTGTACGAGCAAAAACTCGCCTCCGAACTGAGCGACAAGTGGCCGGCGGCGGATGCGACGAGCGAGGATGAGAAGTTTTCCAATGCGACCGTCCTGTTTGTCGATGTGCTCAACTACGCGGCGCTCGCCGAGAAGTTGTCCAGTTCCGATCTGAGCGATGTGGTGCGCCAGTTCTACAACAATGCGGGCGACACCGTGCATTTGTTCGGTGCGCGGCACATGCAGTTTGTCGGTGAGGGCTTGCTGGTGGTGTTTGTGGACAGCACGGACACCACCTCCGTCAATCACGGCCTGCGCGCTGCCCGGGCTGCCCTGGGTCTGCTTGATTCGGCCCGACGTGTCCAGAAATTTCTCAACAGTCGTTTCCCCAACCAGGGGCTTCCGCGCTTCGACGTCAGCGTGGCATTAAACAGCGGGCCCGTGGCGCTGGCCAAGCTTGAGGATCCGCTGCACGGGGGCATGCACGTACTGCCCGTGGGCGACACGGTCAGTGCCACACTCCAGTTGCAAAAGCAGGCGCACAAGGCCGGCTGGCAGATTGCGGCCAGCGTTGCCATGCTGCGGGGCGTCACCGGCGCGGTGAGTATCGGCGGGCGTGCGCTCATTTCCCTGCCGGGGCGTACGGCCGCGCTCGACGCGGCGGAGTTGCTGGGCCTGTCCCTGCAGAGCTGAGCGCCTGAGACGACGGAAGTCACGACGCCTGGCCCGCATGCCCAAAAAAACGCTTTCACTGCGCCGCGTCCTGGTCGTGAGCCTTCTGTTGTTTGCGCTGGTGCCGGCGGCGCTGGTGGCATGGCTCATGGCGCGCAGCAGTGCACAGGCGGTGCAGGACCTGGCGGGAGGGATTCTTTTCAATGTCGCCGCCAAGATCCAGGCCGGCACCGAGGCGCATCTGGGCCAGGCTCACAACGTTCTCAATGGTCTATTTCCGGAGCGCCTCAATATTGGGCAAACCGAACAGGCGCGGGACTGGTTGCGTCAAGGCGCCGCCTTCGAGCCGATGGCTTTTGCTTTGACCCGGCAATCCCCGGATGTACCGCACCTGTACTTCGGCAACAGCCGCGGCGAGTATTTCTCCGTCGAGAATGCTGCCATCGGGGCGACGGTGTTGCTGCGCGCTCCAGGCGATGCGGTTCTACAGGCTTTCGCGGCCCGGCGGCCTGGCGACAGAACACGGCCGCTACCGGTCGCGCAGCCGGGTTTCGAGCCCCGTACCCGCAATTGGTACCAGGGAGCCTTGCTTGCCAAGGGACGCGTTTTTTCCCCCATCCTGCCGGTCCCGGGCAAACCTCAATTGCTGGTCACGCTCTCACAGCCCGTGTATGACAGCGACGAGGGGGCGGCAGGGGTGTTCGGTGTTGATCTCTACCTGCAACAGCTTTCCAGACTGCTGCAAACGCAAAGCATCAGCGCCAGGGGTGCCGCATTTATCGTGGACGAAGCTGGCCTGCTGGTCGCGGGATCGGCGGGCGATCCCCTGTTCCAGGATCAGGACGGGCAGGTCCGGCGCAGTCCACAGGACAGCGCCAACCCGGTCATTCGGGAGAGCTTCGCCGCACTGCAACTCGAGCGTTCCCGCAAGCGCGAGGACTCCGTCGCGAGCAACACCGCCCTGCAGAGGCTGGCCATGCGGGGGGACACCTTGATGATGGTCCAGCGGCCGTTTGGTGAATCGTTGGGCCTGCGCTGGACGCTGGTGGTGGCGGCGCCTGAAAGCGACTTCACCGCAGAGATGGACAAGGCGTGGAAACTCTCCCTGGGCCTGATTGGCGGGCTGGTTTTTCTGGGTGCCTTGGCGGCCCTGTACGTAGCGAACCGCATTGGGCGCCGGCTTTACCGCCTCAGCATGGCAGCCAGACTGCTCGGACGTGGCGAGGTGCCCAGGATAGACCGGCGCACCCACTTGCGCGAGGTGATGGAGTTGTCACAGGTCCTGCACGACAGTGCCGAACAGCTTCGGACCTACAGGGCCGAGGTGCAAGCCAAAACCCGCGTCATTGAGGAAGCCAACGAGATGCTGGAGCAGCGTGTCGCGCAGCGTACGCAGGAGTTGCTGGCATCCCGGGAAGAGGCCTTGCAGGCGGCCCGGGCCAAGGCTTCCTTCCTGGCGACCATGAGCCATGAAATCCGCACGCCGCTCAATGGTGTGGTCGGGATGAGCACCCTGCTGGCCGAGACAGCGCTGGACGATGAGCAGAGTGATTACTTGCAGACCATTCGTTTGTCCAGCGACCAGTTGCTGGCTGTGATCAACGACATCCTGGACTTCTCGAAAATTGAATCCGGCAAACTCGATCTGGAGTCTGAACCCCTGAGCCCTCTCGGTGCGATCGAGGAAGCCTGTGACATTGCCGCCCCCCGGGCCCGGGAAAAAAATCTGGAGCTGATCGTGGATGTGCCGGAGGTCGCTGGCAGCGGCGCGCCAGAGCTGCCAGCCGCCATTGCTGGCGACATCACGCGTCTGCGGCAGGTGCTGATCAACCTGATCAACAATGCCGTCAAATTCACTGAAAAAGGCGAAGTGGCCGTGAGTGTCCGGCGGCTGCCGGTTGCAGGTGACCCGCAGCTGGCCGTGCTTGAGTTCCGTGTGTCGGACTCGGGCATAGGAATCCCCCCCGATCGCATCGGCTCGCTTTTCCAGGCATTCACCCAGGTCGATACGTCTACAACCCGCAAATATGGCGGGACTGGACTGGGTCTCGCCATTTGCAGGCGTCTTGTCGAACTCATGGGGGGAGACATCGGGGTGGACAGCGAACCGGGAAGGGGCTCGACATTCTGGTTCACCATCCAGGCACCTGTGGCGGTGCTGCCGGCGTTGCCAGGTGCCATGGATGCCACGGCACTGCACGGCAAACGGGCGCTGATCGTGGACGACCATGTCACCAACATACGTGTGCTCACGCGGCAGTTGCAGATGTGGGGCATGCAGGTGGCAAGCGCCGAGTCCGGGGCCCAGGCCTTGCGGGATTTGGCGCAGGAAAGATCGGCGCGGCCTGACATCATCATCACCGACATGCACATGCCGGAAATGGACGGCGTCACTCTCGCGCGCGCGATCAAGGGCAGCAGCGCGCTGTCTACGGTCCCGCTGGTGCTGCTGACATCAGGCTTCATGCCGCCCGGTCACGAGGCTGCGCGCCTGTTCGAGGCGCGCCTGCTCAAGCCTGCCAGGCAGAAACAGTTGTTTGATGCGCTGGCCCGTTGCCTGTCGGCACAGCAGTTGCAGAAGGCTCCGGCAGACATCGGGGCAGGCAGCGCGCCGGCCGGCGCGAAAAACCTGACCCTGCTGGTGGTTGACGACAATGCGGTGAACCTCAAGGTCGCTTGCGCCATGCTGTCCAGGCTGGGCTACCAGACCGAGACCGCGCTGGATGGCCGGGAGGCCGTGCAGGCGGTGGCTCGGGCCCATGGGGCAGGCTGGCGATTCGGTGCCGTGCTGATGGACGTGAACATGCCCCGCATGAACGGGTTTCAGGCCACGCAGCAGATCCAGACCATGATGGGCAACAAAGCGCCGCCCATCATCGCCCTGACGGCTGCCGCGTCGCCCGAAGACCGTGCCCGCTGTGCCGCTGCCGGCATGGACGACTACCTGACGAAGCCGCTGCATGTGGCGGCCCTGGCCCAGGCGCTGGAACGCTGGCTGCCCAGGATGACCTCGGCAGCGGGTGGTTCGGGCCGGCCGGAAAAACCTGTGTCTGCGCGGGACCGGTCGGCTGACGCAGCATTCGAAGGCGCGGCGCCGACGACCAAAACCAGTCCGTCTCCCGCGCCGGAGCTGAAATTGATGGATATTGAGCGGCTGGCCCAGTTCAAGGAGTTTGACGACGAGCACCTGACCATGACCCGCGAGGTTATTGGACTGTTCATCGCCGACGCCTCCCAGAAACTCGATGCCATCGACCAGAGCATACGGGCCGCAGATCCGGTGGCTCTGGCCTGGGCTGCGCACGCGTTGATTGGTGCGACCAGCAACGTTGGTGCGGTGGCCATGCAAGCCGTTTGCGCTGAACTTGAACTGGAAGCAAAAAACGGCCGCGTCCCCGCCGATGCACGCCAGCAGGTTGACCGACTGCTGGCCTATTGGACGCAAACCCGGGCGATTCTGGCCAGTTGGATGTGAGTGAGCGCCTGCATATCGCCCTGTTGAGGGAGTTCCGGGTATTCAACTGGAATTTGGCGCAAAAGCCTGACTCATCCGGTGAGCGCTGTCTTTTACCAGACGATCCACAGCATAAAAGTTGTGAATTATTTACACAAAACTGGGGATATATTTACTATCTACATTCAGTCAGGCTTCATACGCTTAACAACTTGTAACGGCTACAAGGCGCATGAAATGAACACCGTGTTGAATGCCGGATTTTCGGACCCGGCCCTGCTTATTGCCGCTCCGGGTCTTTCGGAGACCGGGCCGGATGTGCTGTCCATGCTGATTGATGTGCTGGCGCACGGGCTGGTCGTTCTCGGTGAGCGGGGCCAGCTTGTCCATGCCAACCAGATTGCCCGCATGGAACTCAACCGGGGCAGGGTGTTGTGCAAAGCCGGGGATGATGAGGTGCAGGCCGTTACGCCCGCGGACAACAAAATACTGCAGCTGGCGCTGACCAAAGCCGCTGCTGGAAAACGCAGCCTGATCAATGTCTCCGGGGGTGGTTTGAACCTCATGCTGGCTGTGGTTCCCCTCAAGCCGGAGGCAGATTCCTGGAAAAGCCGGATTGCGCTGTTCTTTTCGCGGGCAGAGGTTTGCGAATCGGGGATGTTCGGCTTTTTTGCCCGCAGCTACGGTCTCACGCAGACCGAGGAACAGGTCCTGGCCATACTGTGCAGGGGCTTGAGCACCCCGGAAATCGCCCTGCAGCTCAAGGTGGCGGTTTCTACGGTACGCAGCCATGTGCGCAGCCTGTGTGCCAAGACCGGCTCCAGCGGCGTGCGTGAGCTGGTCAACCGGGTGGCGGTGTTGCCCCCGGTGGCGCCTTGCCACCTGGTTCAAATCCACTAAAAATTCGCGACCGGCGGGGTTTGCAGTCCCACCGGCGGCACGTCACGTGCTAGATTACGGCTCATCATGAGCACGTCAATCCCTTCTGCCGAAGACCTCTACACCCCCCTGGTTCCCGAGTTGCGCTCACTGGCGCGCCGTGGCGTGCAGCGTACGTACCGTAAAAATGCGGTGCTTATCAACGAAGGTGAGTCCGGCGACAGTCTTTTTGTGCTTCTCAAGGGGAGCGTCAAGGTCTTTGCCATGGATGAGAGCGGGCGCGAGATCACCTACGGTACCGTCAACGCCGGCGACTATTTTGGCGAAATGTCCCTTGATGGCGGCCCCCGTTCCGCTTCCGTGATGACGCTCGAGCCATGCACCTGCGCTGTGCTCAGCCGCACGGATGTCAGTGAGCACCTTGTCGAAGAGCCTGAATTCGCCATCAACCTCGTGGTGCAGGTGATCCGGCGCGCCCGGGCTGCGACCGAGACTGCGCGGAACATGGCCTTGCTTGATGTGTATGGCCGCCTGGTTGCCTTGCTGGAGGAGCGCCGCGGCGACGTCGCTGAGGGCGCCGGCAGTGCCGCCATGCTGGAATCCATCACCCACCAGGACATCGCCAATCGCGTGGGTGCCTCGCGGGAGATGGTGAGCCGCCTGCTCAAGGACCTTGAAAAGGGTGGCTACATCGAGCTGGGCATCCGGCGCATCACCCTGCTCAAAAAGCTGCCCAGCCGCTGGTGACAGCCCTGGCCTGACGGTCTGCGTCCCGCCAGTAGCTGCGCCAAAGGGGCGACGCGCTACCCGTCGGCCCGGCCCCCAAGGAAATCCCGTGAGCCCTGTTTGTCGGTGTGCCTGTTTTGCAGTTCCCTCCAAGCTGCTGAAAAAAATTGCCGCCAAGGCCGGAGAAGCCGACCGGCACGTGATGCATGGCCATATCGAGAGCACAGCGCGTCTTCGTTCCCTGCGAAGCGCCTGGAGCGCGCCGTCACCGCCCGCCGGGCATCTGGCGGCACCCGCGCCCCAGGCGGCGCCCTACCAGCGCGCGGTGTTTGATGCCGGCACAGGCATGCAGCTTCCGGGCAAGTCCGTACGAACGGAAGGCGGCAAGCCGGTCAGGGATGTGGCCGTCAATCAGGTTTACGACAACACTGGCATCACGCTGGATTTTTTCCTGCAGGTTTTCGACCGTAACTCCATCGACAACCGCGGGATGCGCGTGAGCTCGGCAGTGCATTTCGGGAAAAACTTCAGCAATGCCATGTGGACCGGCGAGCAGATGGTTTACGGGGACGGGGACGCCAACGTGGGTGGGTTCACCCAGGCGCTCGACATCATCGCCCATGAGCTCACGCATGGCGTGACCCAGCATATGGTGCGGGGCGGACTGGGGGTGGTCCGCGTGCCCGTCAGGAAGCGGGAGTTCAAGGAGCAAACCCATGCGCTCGAGGGGCAGAGCGGCGCCCTCAATGAATCTTTCTCCGATGTGGTCGGCTCCATGGTCAAGCAGTGGCATGCTGGCCAAGACGTGACCCAGGCCAGCTGGCTGCTCGGTGAGCACATGCTTGCGCCGGAACATGGCCGGGCCATCCGTTCGCTCAAGGACCCGGGCAACCGCAAGCTGACCTGGTACGAAGACGATCAATTCAAGAGCATGGATCAGTATGTCGAAGGTGCCGATGTCCATGACAGTTCCGGCATTCCCAACCACGCGTTTTATCTTGCGGCTCGCACAATGGGCGGCTTTTCCTGGGAAACCGCTGGTCCGATCTGGTATGCGGCTTTTTCCTCGTTGTCGCGCAAGTCGGATTTCGAGGACGCCGCAAAAGCGACGCTTCAGGCCGCCGTGGCACGTCACGGGATGAAGTCAAAAGAGTACAGGGCCGTCCAGGCGGCCTGGCGGGCTGTCAAAGTGCTGCCCTGAGCCGTTTGTATTCCCTTGCTTTGTTTCTGGCACCGTGCAAGCATCCGGGTTGCCAAAGTTGCAAGTTGTTGAGTACCCCCAAAGATGCCCTTGCGTTGCCCATCCTGCCTGACCACCCATCCGGACGCTAACCGATTCTGCGGTCACTGCGGCACCCTTCTTCATGCCGGTGCTGAGACTAACCATCGGCTGGCGCCGCCACCCGTGCCGGAGGTCCAGTGGGGAGCGCTCAAGCAGGCCACGATTGTGTTTGCGGACATTGTCAGTTCCACAGAACATGTGGCCGGACTTGATCCCGAGCAGGCCATGGAGCAGTTGCGGCCCGCCGTACAGCGCATGTGCCATGCGGTGGAACGTTTTGGCGGCACTGTGGTGAGAACACTGGGTGACGGCATCATGGCCCTGTTTGGCGTGCCCAAGGCGCTGGAAGGCCACGCCAGCCTGGCTTGCGAGGCCGCCATTGCCATGCAGGCGGCATTTGAAGGCCATGCTCAAGGAATGCGCATCCGGGTCGGCCTGCATTCCGGGCAGGTGGCTCTCGATCCGGAGGCCGCCGATGCCACCAAGGGGGGCGGTGTGCACGGTCATGCCATCCACCTGGCCAGCCGCGTGGTGGCCCTTGCCGAGCCCGGGGGTATCTGCCTGACGGCGGATTGCCTTGCCCTGGTCCGCTCCGTTTGTGATGTCCGGCCTATGGGCCCTCATGTCCTTAAAGGCATCAGCGAGCCCGTGGAGATACATGCCCTGCTCGGCATGAAGCACGATGTGCACAACTACCATTTTCACGAGGCGGCCCTGTCCGTTTTCAGGGGACGGGCCAGGGAACTGGAGACCCTGAAAAGCGCGCTTGCCCGCGCCGAACATGCACAAGGCGCGGTGCTGGGCCTGTCGGGTGCGCCCGGGACCGGCAAGAGCCGCCTCTGCCATGAGTTTGCAGAGTGGTGTCGTGCGAGGACGATACCCGTTTTTGAGGTCCGGACCCAGCTGTATGGGCACGCCACGCCTTTGCAACCTGTGCTGATGCTGCTGCGTACCTGTTTTTTCCAGATTTTGCCCACAGACGAGCCTGCCACTGCGCGCCAGCGCATCGCGGATATCCTCGCGAAATCCGGCGCCAGCGCGGCCGATGATTTCGCCCTGCTGTGCGAGTTTCTGGGTGTGGCTGAAGGGGGTACGGCTTGTTCGCTCAACCCGAAAGCGCGGCGCGCGAGGTTGCTGGGGCTGGTGCATGAGCTGGTCAAACACACCGGAACCCGTCTTTGCGTCATCGTCTTCGAGGACCTGCACTGGCTCGATGAGGCCAGCGCCGAGTTCGTCTCCGCCCTGGTGCAGGCCGTAGCCGGTACCCGGCTTTTGCTCCTGCTCAATTACCGCCCCGGTTACCAGCTCCTGTGGGCGGAGTCGCCACATTTCCAGGCCATGCATCTGGCAGACCTTGGCACGGACGATGCGCGGGATCTGGTGCAGGATCGGTTGCGCCATCATCCGCACCTTCAGGGATTTTTACCCCTGATTGTCGAGCGATCCGCAGGCAACCCGTTTTTTGCCGAAGAACTCGTCAACTCGCTGATCGAGAAAAGCGTCCAGCTGAAAATCTCCGGTTCCGGTGTATCGGATACGGCACCGCTGGTGAATGCCCTGCCTGCGACGGTGCAGGCCGTGATCGGCGAGCGGATTGACCGGCTCGTTGCAGCGCAAAGGACCTTGTTGCACATCTGTGCCGTCATCGGCAAGGAAATTCCCTTGGTGGTGTTGCAGGACGTCGCGGTTTACCTTGTCAGCCAGGTCGAGAGCGGACTCGATGGGCTGTGTGAGGTCGAGTTGCTGCAGCTTCTGCGGGAGATCGCCGGCGGGCGCCGTTTTGCCTTCCGGCATCCGCTGATCCAGGAGGTGGCCTACAACACCCAGCTCAAGGCCCGGCGTGCCAACCTGCATGCCGCGGTGGCCGTTGCCATGGAGGCCCACTACAGCGCACAGCCGGGCGAGTTTGCCGCCTTGATCGCTTATCACTATGCAGCCGCAGGCCAGCTCGTGCAGGCAGCCGAGCACGAAGCGCGCGCGGCCAGGTGGACGGGCTCGACCAATTCTGCGCAGGCCATCAAGCACTGGCGCCGGGTGTGGTCACTGCTGGAGGGGCAAGAGCGCTCGCGCGAGGTCAACAGCCTGCGCGCGCTGGCCGGTGGGCGGATTGTCTACCTCGGCTGGCGGGAGGGGCTGAAGCCGGACGAAGTCCAGCAGATTTGCAGTGAGGCCATGGGGCTGGCGAGAGACATGGACAACCGTCTTGAGCAGTTGCTCCTGTTTGCCCAGGGGCGCATCCTGCAATCCGGAGGCGGAGCGGCAGACGACTATGTGGCGGCTGTGCGCAAGGCACTTTCACTGACACCGCCGGGCAAGGATGCCGGACGTGTTGCGATGCTCAACGTGGCACTTAGCCAGGCCTATGCCTGGGCGGGCCTGCTGGATCAAGGGCTCGCTGCAAATGATGCCGCCTTGCTCGACCTGGAGAGCATAGACACATTCGATCGTGAGTTCATTGATTTCAGCATTGAACAGTGGGCACTCGGAATTCGCGCACGATTGTTGGTACGCATGAATCGGCTGGGTGAAGCACAGGCTTGCCTGAAGAAAATGTTGTCTGCCAACGAAGGATTGAACGATCCGGTGATCGGCCAGATTACGCATCACATTCACGTTGAGCTGGCGGCGATGACCCAGGATGCAGCGCTTGCCAGGGAGCATGTCGCGGTTGTCATCAAAATCGCGGAGCAATACGCCAGCCCCTATTCAAGGATATTTGCGCTTTGGAGTTCCGGCCTTGCGGAAGTCAGTGTCGGGAACCTGACGGTGGCGCAGAGCAGTTTTTTGAGCGCCCTTGAACTGATTGCGAGTTCCAAAGTGGCTGTCGAGTTTGAGGCAGAGATACGGGCGGGTATTGCCGAGTGCCATCAATACCTGGGTGACTCCGAGCTGGCGCTGGTTTCCGCCAAAGAGGCTATCGCTGTTTCGAGGCAGCGCAGCAACCGGCTCGCTGAATGCCGGGCCCTCATCGTGTGGGGCGCTGTGCTGGCGTCAAAGAATGAGCCGGCAAAGGTCGAAGAGGCCCATGACATGTTTGAACAGGCCGCACAACTGATTTCCCAGACCGGGGCCAAAATCTTCGAGACTTCACTGGCACGAGCCAGGGCCTTGCTGCCTGCGGGGTTGTAGAGGCCGAGCCTTTGGGGGCTCAGGCCGTTCGTGCGAGCAGTGTGTACTCGCGCATGCCGTAGCCGGTAATAATTTCTACCCTCGAATTGAATGCCCGTTCGCAGTGCTGGCGCCAAACGTCTGGATGAGCACTGTAGAGTTCAGGTATCGCCGGAATGTGGGCCGGAAAAGGGGCCAGAAAATTGACCGCGAAGCCCCGGCGGCTGGTTGCATGCATGTCCGCCAAAGTCTTCGCAACAAAGTGCTCCCACAGATCGACCGGCTGGTTAAGTTTTACATTGAAGATGCCGCTGGCAACCGAATAGTCAGCCGTTCGCGGACTGATGCTCGCGACTGCAAATGCTGTGGCCTGGCGCTTTTCCCATAACACCTGGGCATGAGCAATCATGGCCGGCGAAAGATCTATTCCCAGGTAGTCAACCGCTTTGCCCCGAAAGCGCTTCGCCAGAAAAGCCAGCAAGGCGCCATAACCGCACCCTACGTCATTGAGTGTGATGGGGGCATCAAAATTGCAGAGCTTGAGCAGATGCACAAAACGCATCTGCTGCGTCGGCACGCAGGACCAATCGACACCCAGGGGGGTGGCCCCATAGGTGTCGATCTTCCTGCTGTAGTATTGCCCGACTTCAGCAAGCAGGCCTTCAAGTGGGTTCTGTGAGGGGGGCGCTGTCACTGGCGGCTACGGTTGAACCGTCTTCCAGGTCGCTGCCTGTTCCCGCCGTCGCTTATTTTTTTGTGCGGGGTTTGGCCGGTTTCACCGCAGCTTTGGATTGCCGCGCTGCGTTTGCTGCTTGCACCGATTGCATAGGTAGCGAGATCGTGAGGTAGTCCTGCTCAAGGTAGTGCACGGGACGGCCCTTGTCGGTGATTTTGACTTCTGCGTTTTGTTTTTCGCCCCGCATGTCGTGGGAGGTGAAGTACACCGGCAGGGGATTGTTTGACGCCAGGTTTTTGATCAGGGCATTGACGATGGCAACGTCGCCGTTTTGTTTGGGGCGATTGGAGTCGTGCTTGCTCAGGGCGCCCACCAGGGCGTACCAGCGGGTTTTAACTTCGTTGTTGCGGGCGCCAAGGTTGAGGGCCATCACGCTGGTTTTGAAAGAGCGGCCCTTCTTGAAAATCTTGAACTCTTTCTGCAGCGCAACCATCTCTTCTATGCCACCCTGGTGTGTGTCCTTGCCTTGCGGTGGGGCAAATCGAAGGTTCAGCTCATCCAGCATGCTGCCAATGTAGATGTCATGCTCTTTCATAAACCAGCCCATATTTTTCTCCTGTGGTCAAAGGTTGAAGTCGTAAAAAATGCAACGCTGTGTTAACGCGCTGTGAGTGTAGGCCCAAGTGCCGCATGTGAAAAGAGCGACAGCGGTGATGAGAACTTTAGCTTTCGTTTCACACAAAATCAGGCGCGCACGGCCGCTGATACCGGCGGCTCAGGTACCTCGCGGATGACTGCTGGCCTGCTTGCGAACCCGGTGCACAGCGTCCCGGCCAGCCTCACATGTTGTTCAGAAGTCGCCGGGCTTCCTGTGGTGACGCATCACTGGTTCCAACCAACCGTGCCACACCACCGCTGCGAGTTCCTGCGGCTTTCAATCCCAGCAGCACAGGGTTTTCATCGCTGTACGCATGAACGTCAGGGACTTTTACGACCCCCGGACGTATCGGCCGATGTGCGTCCGGGTCAGGTTTGCGTGGCGAGTACTTCGCCCACATTGAACCCGTCACACGAACCCCGCCCACCGACATCGTCCTGGCGCCCGTCGCAATGCTGTTGAAGTTGCCGCTTCGGCGAATGGGTGAAGGATTGTCCGGGTGATCGACAAATGAGCCGGGATTGCCGCTGGTGTCATACCACTGGTCTTCGAAGTGGGACTGTCTCGCTCCTGTCTGAACGCCAATGATCTGATCATCCCGTTCGACATAGGCATCCACTGTGACACTGCCTGCCCTGGTGTTGGTGATTTTTATTTCCCAGACCCCACTTGGCGCTGTGGAAGTTGATTTGTCAAAGGAGAACGTGGATGACACTGCGATTAAGGCGCAAGTTCCGTTCGCGCCAGTCGCTACAGATCTGGGATAAATCAGCGCGCACAGGGGCTTGCCGTTGCGGGCGTTCCACGTGCCTGACTTGCCCCATGCGAGAGGGGGCAAGCTGGTCTGACCTGGTGGAGTAAGTTGCACTTCAATGCCATGCGCACCAGATGGAATCCAGAGTTCCAGAAAATTTTGTGTCAAATCACCCGGTTGCCCCCGCCAATGCAGCGTGACGTGCTCACCTTTTGATAGCGTTGCGTTGGCGTGCGTACGGCTCTGGTAGTTGTTGCTGACGGGCAGGATGATTTGCAGGCGCCCCGTCTGCAGGGCAATCAGCTGATCCATCGCCGCCTCAAGCACTGAACTGCCGTCGTGGGGTCCGGCAAGCGTGCCCCAGCTGAGGTTGACGGCCACCTTGGCGGAAGGTGCACATTTCGCCAGAATGTACATGAGGCCGTCCATGATGTGCACATTCATCGAGCCGCCCGAAGTGTCCACCACCGTGTCCCAGTCGAGCTGCACAGCCACAATGTCGCAGCGGCTTGCATCATCATCGGCCAGCTTCCAGCTGGGTGGCGCATTGGGAGAAGGTGGTACACCGGCGATCTGGGCCAAGACAGTGCGTGGGCCGCAGGCAATGTCGAGAACATGGGTGCCATGGTTCAGCCGCTTGTTCAGCTCCATTCCCATCTTGAATTGCTCGTACACGGCAGTTTCATCTACCAGCCCGTTGTAGGTGTGTTGCTCCATGGCTTGGTCAATATCACCGGCCGTCAGCTCATGACCATAGCCAAGTTCGGTCGGCGTTGATCCCGCGCCTTCCTTGTCCTGGCGCCAGAAGTACCGGGTTCGCGCTTTACCTCCGCGTAAAAAATTGGCATTCGCAAAGGCGAGACCGCCGTCAATCAATCCGATCACCTTTCCCTGGAGCAAGGCGTGCGACCCAGTGGCGCCTCTCGTTACTGGATTGGTTGGGTCGTCGGCGCGGCGGCCTGCAGGTAACCCGCGTATCCTTCGACTGCGAGAGTCAGCGCGTTTTCCGGTTCGCTTTCGAGCGCCCTTTTGGTCTGCTCGAGAGCGAGCTGTGTGTCGCGTTGGGGTGAGTCGCTGAGTCCCCGGATGATCCGCATGATGTGCCACTTTGCCAGCCATGCACGCGGTGTGGCGATGCGGCCATGTCGTTCTATCAGCGCGTCAAGGGCCTGCCGGCTGCGATCAAAGTCACGGACCCGGTGGCCGTCAAGGAAGTTGTCGCCTGAAGTGAAGTGAGTCAGGCCGTTTTTTGCGTGTTTTGAGGCTCCTTGACGTGTGGGGTTTCTGGGTT
>LNFM01006268.1_pt1 | contig 19719 bp, 18 predicted proteins | sample 596031 | NCBI WGS metagenome assembly LNFM01 (sample SAMN04254537, study PRJNA301005) | activated carbon metagenome | isolation source: dual media filters at the Ann Arbor, Michigan drinking water treatment plant | place: USA: Ann Arbor | reverse complement strand
CGCCAGCCCAAACACTGGCAGCCCATAAAAACAGGGCGCAAGGGGTGGCGATGGAAGCTCTTCTGCGGGAATACCTGCCAATCCTGATCTTCCTTGGACTAGCCTTCGGGTTGGTCTGCGCCATGCTCGGCGGGTCGTATCTGATCGCCCGCCAGAATCCGAACTCGGAAAAGCTGTCGCCGTTCGAATGCGGGTTCGCACCGTTCGATGATGCGCGCGGCCAGTTCGATGTTCGCTTCTATCTGGTGGCGATCCTTTTCATCATCTTCGATCTCGAGGTCGCGTTCCTGTTTCCGTGGGCGGTGGCGCTGGGCGACATCGGCCTTTTCGGCTTCTGGTCGATGATGCTGTTCCTCGGCGTGCTGACGGTGGGCTTCATCTACGAATGGCGTAAGGGAGCCCTGGAATGGGAGTGATCACTCCGGCCAAGCCCAATTCGGCGGCCGAGGCGGCGCTGTCGCGGGCGCTTAACGACGAGCTGGCCGACAAGGGTTTCGTGGTCGCCCAGCTCGACAAGCTGGTCACCTGGGCGCGCACCGGTTCGATGTGGGGACTGACCTTCGGTCTGGCCTGCTGCGGCGTCGAGATGATCCATTGCTGGATGAGCCGCTACGATCTCGACCGCTTCGGCTTCGCCCCGATGCCCAGTCCGCGCGCCGCCGACGTGATGATCGTGGCCGGCACGCTGACCAACAAGATGGCGCCAGCGCTTCGCAAGGTTTACGACCAGATGGCCGAGCCGCGCTACGTGATCTCGATGGGCTCGTGCGCCAACGGCGGCGGCTACTATCACTACAGCTATTCCGTCGTGCGCGGCTGCGATCGCATCGTGCCGGTCGACGTCTACGTGCCGGGCTGTCCGCCGACCGCCGAAGCGCTGCTCTATGGTGTGCTGCAGCTTCAGAAGAAGGTCCGTCGCACGGGCACGCTGGTGCGCTGATGAGCGAGGCCCTCAAGGAACTCAGCGACCATATCGCCCAGACGCAGGCGGGCGTGGTGTCGAAGACGGAAGTCCGCCTCGGCGAGCTGATGCTAGAAGCGACGCCGGACAAGATCGTCGCTCTGCTGACCTACCTGCGCGACGATCCGAAGTGCCTGTTCAAGCAGCTGATCGACATTTGCGGCGTCGATTGGCCCGAGCGCGAGAAGCGCTTCGACGTCGTCTACAATCTGCTCAGCCTCAAGAACAACCAGCGCATCCGCGTGAAGGTGCAAACCGACGAAACGACGCCCGTGCCGTCGGCCGCACCGGTCTACAGTTCGGCAGGCTGGTTCGAGCGCGAGACCTACGACCTTTACGGCGTGTGGTTCTCCGACCATCCCGACCTGCGCCGCATCCTCACGGACTACGGTTTCGAAGGGCACCCGCTGCGCAAGGATTTCCCGCTGACCGGCTTCGTCGAGCTGCGCTGGGACGACGTGCAGAAGCGCGTCGTGTACGAGCCGGTGAAGCTCGCCCAGGAGTTCCGCCGCTTCGACTTCCTCAGCCCCTGGGAAGGGGCGCCCAAGGTTCTTCCGGGCGACGAGAAGGCCCAGGAACCGGCCGCGGCACCGGCGAAGGCGAGCTGACATGTCCGACATCGAAATCAAGACACTGACCATGAACTTCGGGCCGCAGCATCCGGCGGCCCACGGCGTGCTGCGCCTCGTCGTCGAGATGGACGGCGAGATCGTCGAGCGCTGCGATCCGCATATCGGCCTGCTGCATCGCGGCACCGAGAAGCTGATCGAGTACAAGAGCTACCTGCAGGCGGTGCCGTACTTCGACCGGCTCGACTACGTCTCGCCGATGAACCAGGAGCATGCCTACGCACTCGCGGTCGAGAAGCTGCTGGGCATCGAGGCGCCGGAGCGTGGGCAGTACATCCGCGTCCTGTTCTCCGAGATCACGCGCATCCTCAACCATCTGCTGAACGTCACGACCTTCGCGATGGACGTCGGCGCGCTCACGCCGCCGTTGTGGGGCTTCGAGCAGCGCGAACTGCTGATGGAATACTACGAGCAGGTGAGCGGCTCGCGCATGCACGCGGCCTATTTCCGGCCGGGCGGCGTCCACCAGGATCTGCCGGCGGGCATGCTCGATTCGATGGAAGGGTGGATCAAGCAGTTCTACCCGTTCATGAAGGACATCGAGAGCCTGCTGAACGAGAACCGCATCTTCCGTCAGCGGACGGTCGATATCGGCATCGTGTCGGCCGACCAGGCGCTCGACTGGGGATTCTCGGGCCCGCTGATCCGCGCCTCGGGCCTGCCGTGGGACCTGCGCAAGTCGCAGCCCTATGACGTCTACGATCGCATGGATTTCGACATCCCGGTCGGCAAGACCGGCGACTGCTACGCACGATACCTCGTGCGTATCGAGGAAATGTACCAGAGCACCCGCATCATGGAGCAGTGCATCGCCGCGCTGCGCAAGGTCGGTGGTCCGGTGCGGGTCGACGACCGCAAGATCTCGCCGCCGCGCCGTGGTGAGATGAAGGACTCGATGGAAGCGCTGATCCATCACTTCAAGCTCTACACCGAGGGCTACAAGGTGCCCGCCGGCGAGACCTACACGGCGGTCGAGGCGCCCAAGGGCGAATTCGGTGTCTATCTCGTGTCCGACGGCACCAACAAGCCTTACCGCTGCAAGATCCGCGCTCCCGGATTCCCGCACCTGCAGGCGCTCGAGATGATGACCAAGGGACACCAGCTCGCCGACATGTCGGCGAACATCGGCTCGCTCGACATCGTGTTCGGCGAGATCGACCGCTAGGAGACGATGCGATGGCGATGATCACCGCCGACCCCAAGGACGTCCCGCAGGTCGCGAGCTTTTCCTTTACGCCCGAGTACATGGCGAAGGTCGAGGAGCAGATTGCCCATTATCCGCCGGGCCGTCAGGCGAGCGCCGTCATCGCGGTGCTGGACCTGGCGCAGCGCCAGCAGGGCTGGCTGCCGCGCGCGGCGATGAACGAGGTGGCGCGTCTCCTCGAGATGGCGCCGATCCGCGTCTACGAGATCGCGACCTTCTATACGATGTTCCAGTTGCGGCCGAAGGGTAAGTACCTGCTGCAGGTCTGCACCACGACGCCGTGCTGGCTGCGCGGGTCCGAAGCTGTAATGAAAGCCTGCCAGCATGCCGCCGACGGCGAGACGTTCAGCGTGCAGGAGGTCGAGTGCCTGGGCGGCTGCGTCAACGCGCCGGTCGTGCAGATCAACGACGATTTCTACGAGGATCTCGACGAGGCCTCGATGAACAAGGTGCTCGACGCGCTCCGGCGCGGCGAGACGCCAAAGGCCGGACCGCAGGTGGACCGCCAGACGTCGGCGCCGCAGGGCGGCCTGACAACGCTGAAGGGCGAATAGACGATGCTTGGCGACAAGGACCGCATCTTCACTAACCTCTACGGCGTCCATGACTGGCGCCTGGCCGGCGCGCGCACCCGTGGCGCCTGGGACAATACCAAGGCGATCCTCGACAAGGGCGTCGACTGGATCATCGACGAGATGAAGAAGTCGGGCCTGCGCGGCCGCGGCGGCGCGGGATTCCCGACCGGCATGAAGTGGTCCTTCATGCCCAAGGAAGTGAAGGACCGGCCGCACTATCTCGTCGTGAACGCCGACGAGTCGGAGCCCGGCACCTGCAAGGATCGCGACATCATGCGCCACGATCCGCACCTGCTGATCGAGGGCTGCCTGGTCGCGGGCTTCGCGATGCGCGCCCATGCCGGCTACATCTACGTGCGCGGCGAATTCTACAACGAGGCGCAGCACCTGATCGCTGCGATCAAGGAGGCCTATGACGCGGGCCTGCTCGGCAAGAACGCCTGCGGCTCGGGCTGGGACTTCGATCTCTACGTCCATCGCGGCGCCGGCGCCTACATCTGCGGCGAAGAAACGGCGCTGCTCGAGAGCCTAGAGGGCAAGAAGGGCATGCCGCGGCTGAAGCCGCCGTTCCCGGCGGGCGCCGGCCTCTATGGCTGCCCGACCACGGTGAACAACGTCGAGTCGATCGCGGTGGCGCCGACGATCCTGCGCCGCGGCGCCGCCTGGTTCGCGGGCATCGGCCGGCCCAACAACACCGGCACCAAGCTCTTCTGCATCTCTGGCCACGTGAACCGGCCGTGCAACGTGGAAGAGGAGATGGGCATCCCCCTGCGTGAGCTGATCGAGCGCCACTGCGGCGGCGTGCGCGGCGGCTGGGACAATCTGCTGGCGGTGATTCCGGGCGGTGCCTCGGTGCCACTGCTGCCGAAGTCGATCTGCGACACAGTCCTGATGGACTTCGACTCGCTGCGCGACCAGCGCTCCGGCCTCGGCACCGCGGCGGTCATCGTCATGGACAAGTCGACCGACGTGGTGAAGGCGATCGCGCGGCTCAGCTACTTCTACAAGCATGAGAGCTGCGGCCAGTGCACGCCCTGTCGCGAAGGCACCGGCTGGATGTGGCGCGTGATGGAACGCATGGTCACGGGCAACGCGCGGCTCGAAGAGATCGACGCGCTCGAAGACGTCACCAAGCAGGTGGAGGGCCACACGATCTGCGCGCTGGGCGACGCGGCGGCGTGGCCGATCCAGGGCCTGATCCGGCATTTCCGGCCCGAAATGGAGCGCCGCATCCGCGCGCGCACCGAAAAACTGGCAGCCGAGTAGGCGGGGCGGGGAGCAGGCAATGCCCAAGGTCAAGATCGACGGCGTCGAGTTGGAGGTGCCGGCCGGCATCACCGTGCTGCAGGCCTGTGAGCTGGCGGGCGTCGAAATTCCGCGCTTCTGCTATCACGACCGTCTCTCCATTGCCGGCAATTGCCGCATGTGTCTGGTCGAGGTGAAGCCGGGCCCGCCCAAGCCGCAGGCGAGCTGCGCGCTGCCCGTCGCCGACAAGCAGGAGATCTTCACCCAGACGCCCACCGTGCAGAAGGCGCGCAAGGGCGTGATGGAATTCCTGCTCATCAACCATCCGCTGGATTGCCCGATCTGCGACCAGGGCGGCGAGTGCGACCTGCAGGACCAGGCGATGGCCTACGGGTTCGACCGCAGCCGCTATCACGAGAACAAGCGCGCGGTGCCGGACAAGGAGCTTGGGCCCCTTGTCAAGACGTCGATGAACCGCTGCATCCATTGCACGCGCTGCATCCGCTTCGCGACCGAGGTCGCCGGCGTCGAGCAGCTCGGCGCCACGGGCCGCGGCGAGAGCATGGAAGTCACGACCTATGTCGAGCAGGCGCTGTCGACCGAGCTCGCCGGCAACCTGGTCGATCTCTGCCCGGTCGGCGCGCTGACGTCGAAGCCCTACGCCTTCGAGGCGCGTCCCTGGGAACTGACCAAGACCGAGTCGGTCGACGTCCTGGATGCGCTGGGCTCCAACATCCGCATCGACACGCGCGGTGCGCAGGTCATGCGCGTGCTGCCGCGCCTCAACGACGACGTGAACGAGGAGTGGATCTCCGACAAGACGCGCCACGCGATCGACGGGCTGCGTCATCAGCGGCTGGATCGGCCCTATGTCCGCACCAAGGGCAAGCTCGTGGAAGCGACCTGGGACCAGGCCTTCGCCGCCATTGCCGCCAAGCTGACCGGTCTGGACGGAAGCAAGATCGCGGCGATCGTCGGCGACCAGTGCGACGCCGAGTCGATGGTGGCGCTGAAGGACCTCATGGCTTCGCTGGGCTCGCCCAACGTCGACTGCCGCCAGGACGGCGCCAAGCTCGACGGTCCGCGCGGTAGCTACATCTTCAATGCCGGCGTCCGCGGCATCGACCAGGCGGATGCGATCCTGCTGATCGGCACGAATCCGCGCGTCGAGTCGCCGGTGCTCAATGCCCGCATCCGCAAGCGCTATGTCCACGGAAAGTGCCCGATCGCCAGCATCGGCACGGCCGAAGACCTGACCTATCCGGTCGAGCGGCTGGGCGCAGGCCCGGCGACGTTGCGGGAATTGGTCGACGGCAAGCTCAGCTTCTTCGACAGACTCAAGAACGCGAAGCATCCGCTGATCGTCGTCGGCATGGGCGCGCTCGCCCGCGAGGACGGCGCTGCGGTGCTGGCAATGGTTCATGAACTGGCCGGCAAGCTGAACGCGGTGCGCGACGACTGGAACGGCTTTGCCGTGCTGCACACGGCGGCGGCGCGCGTCGGCGGCCTCGACCTCGGCCTGGTGCCGGGCGAGGACGGCCGCGATGTCGCGGGTATTCTGGAAGGCTGCCAGAAGAAGGAGATCGAGGCGGTCTTCCTGCTCGCGGCCGACGAGATCGACACCACGAAACTCGGCAAGTCCTTCGTGATCTACCAGGGCCATCATGGCGATGCCGGCGCCCATCGCGCCGACGTGATCCTGCCGGGCGCGGCCTATACCGAGAAGCCCGGCATCTACGTGAACACCGAGGGCCGGGTCCAGGTCGGCCGGCGCGCCGGCTATCCGCCGGGCGATGCCCGTGAGGACTGGGCGATCCTGCGCGCGCTGTCGGAGCGGCTGGGCAAGACGCTGCCTTACGACACGCTGCACCAGGTCCGGGCGCGACTCGTGGCCGTGAACAAGGTCTTTGCGGCGATCGACCAGCAGGCGCCCGGCGCCTGGGGCACGTTCGGCAAGCCGGGCGCGACCACCGATGCGCCGCTCAAGTCGGCGGTGCCGAACTTCTACATGACCTGTCCGATCAGCCGCGCGTCGAAGACCATGTCCGATTGCATGGCCTCCCGGTCCCATCTCATGGCGGCGGAGTAGGGACATGTACGCCGATCTGATCACCTTCTTCACGACCAACTGGCTGGGCATGGCGATCGTCATGCTGGCGCAGTGCCTTGCGGTCACCGTGCCGCTGCTGGTGGCCGTGGCCTACATGACCTATGTCGACCGCAAGGTCTGGGCCTCGATCCAGCTGCGCCGCGGTCCCAATGTCGTCGGTCCGTTCGGCCTGCTTCAGCCCTTCGCCGACGGGCTGAAGCTGGTGCTCAAGGAGACGATCGTTCCGTCGAGCGCCAACGGCGTCCTGTTCATCATCGCCCCGATGATCGCCTTCATGACGGCGCTGGTCGCCTGGGCGGTCGTGCCGTTCGACGACGGCTGGGTGATCGCCGACATCAACGTCGGTATCCTCTACCTCTTCGCCGTCTCGTCGCTGGGCGTCTACGGCATCATCATCGCGGGCTGGGCCTCGAACTCGAAATACGCTTTCCTCGGTGCGCTGCGCTCGGCGGCGCAGATGGTGTCCTACGAGGTCTCGATCGGCTTCGTGCTGATCACCGTGCTGCTGTGCGTCGGCTCGCTCAACCTGTCGCAGGTCGTGCTGGCCCAGTCCGGCTGGTTCTGGAACTGGTTCTGGCTGCCGCTGCTGCCGATGTTCGTGATCTTCTTCATCTCCGCGCTGGCGGAGACGAACCGTACGCCATTCGACCTGCCGATGTCGGAAGCCGAGCTGGTGGCGGGCTTCCACACCGAATACTCGGCCATGACCTTCGGCCTGTTCTTCCTCGGCGAGTACGCCAACATGATCCTGCTCTCGGCCCTGGGCGCGGTCCTGTTCCTGGGCGGCTGGCATTCGCCGATCCCCTATGCGCCGTTCACCCTGGTGCCGGGCGTGGTCTGGTTCGCCCTCAAGATCGCCTTCCTGCTGTTCATCTTCAGCTGGACCAAGGGCACCCTGCCTCGTTACCGCTACGACCAGCTGATGCGTCTGGGCTGGAAGGTGTTCCTGCCCGTGTCGCTGGGCTGGGTCGTCCTCACCGCTGCCGTCCTGACGTTCGGCGGCTGGCTGCCGAAGCCCTAGGAGCAATCGCCAATGGCTTCCCTCGACCGTACCGCGCGCGCCTTCCTGCTCACCGAGCTGCTGGCGGGCTTCGCCCTCACCCTGAAGTACATGTTCAAGCCCAAGGTGACGGTGAACTATCCCTACGAGAAGGGTCCGCTCAGCCCGCGCTTCCGCGGCGAGCATGCCCTGCGCCGCTACCCCAACGGCGAGGAGCGTTGCATCGCCTGCAAGCTCTGCGAGGCGATCTGCCCCGCCCAGGCCATCACGATCGAGGCCGAGCCGCGCGACGACGGCAGCCGCCGCACGACGCGCTACGACATCGACATGACCAAGTGCATCTATTGCGGCTTCTGCCAGGAAGCCTGCCCGGTCGACGCGATCGTGGAGGGGCCGAACTTCGAGTTCTCGACCGAGACGCGCGAGGAACTCATGTACAACAAGGACAAGCTGCTCGCGAACGGCGACCGGTGGGAGACACTGATCGCGGCGAACCTCCACTCCGAAGCGGCGTATCGCTGAGCCGGGCGGGGGAGAGACAGATCATGATACTCCAGGCCCTGGCCTTCTACGTCTTCGCCGCGATCACGGTGGCTTCTGCCGCCATGGTCGTCGTCTCGCGCAATCCCGTCTATTCGGTGCTGTTCCTGATCCTGGCGTTTTTCAACGCCGCAGCCCTGTTCCTGCTGATCGGGGCCGAGTTCATCGCGATGATCCTGGTCATCGTCTATGTCGGCGCGGTGGCGGTGCTCTTCCTCTTCGTGGTCATGATGCTCGACATCAACCTCACGCAGCTGCGGGAGGGGTTCCTCGATTACTTCCCGGTGGGCGCGCTGATCGGCGCTGTGCTGTTCGCGGAGCTGCTGCTGGGCGTCGGCATCATCGGTGCCGGCTCGGCGACCATCGCGGGCCTGAATGAGCATGGCGCCCAGGTGACGGCGATCGACAATACGCGTGCCATCGGGCGGGTGCTCTACACCCAGTACTTCTATCTCTTCCAGGTCGCCGGGCTGGTGCTGCTGGTCGCCATGATCGGCGCCATCGTACTCACCCTGCGCAGCCGGCCCGGCGTCCGCCGCCAGAAGGCGGGCGAGCAGATCAACCGCACGAAGGAACAGTCGATCACGGTGGTCAAGGTGCCGACGCGGGGAGGGGTGTGATGACGATCGGCCTGGGCCATTACCTCACCGTCGCCGCCGTGCTGTTCACGATGGGCATTCTCGGCATCTTCCTGAACCGCAAGAACGTCATCGTCATCCTGATGTGCGTGGAGCTGATGCTGCTCGCGGTGAACATCAACCTGGTGGCCTTCTCGGTCTTCCAGGGCAACATCGTCGGGCAGATCTTCGCCATGCTGGTGCTGACCGTGGCCGCCGCGGAGGCGGCGATCGGGCTGGCAATCCTGGTGGTCTATTTCCGCAACCGCGGAACGATCGAAGTCGAAGACATCAATGCGATGAAGGGCTAGGGGCGCGCTCATCATGGATCTCGCCATCAAGCTCATCGTCTTCCTGCCGCTGCTCGCGGCGGCGATCGCCGGCCTCTTCTGCCGCGTCATCGGGGCACGTCCCGCGCAGGTCGTGACCAGTGCCGCGCTGCTGATCGCGGCGGCCCTCTCGGTCTTCGTCTTCGTAAAGATCGGCTTCGGGACGGAGAAGCTGATCGTCGTGAAGCTCTTCTCCTGGATCGATTCAGGGACCCTCGACATCGCCTGGGCGCTGCGCGTCGACACGCTGACCGCGGTCATGCTGATCGTGGTCACCGGCGTGTCGTCGATGGTCCACATCTATTCCATCGGCTACATGGAAGACGATCCCGGCATCCCGCGCTTCATGTCGTATCTCAGCCTGTTCACCTTCTTCATGCTGATGCTGGTGACGGCCGACAACCTCGTGCAGCTCTTCTTCGGCTGGGAAGGCGTGGGCCTCGCTTCCTACCTGCTGATCGGCTTCTGGTACGACAAGCCCTCCGCCAATGCCGCCGCGATGAAGGCCTTCATCGTGAACCGGGTCGGCGACTTCGGTTTCGCGCTGGGCATCTTCGCCGTCTGGATGCTGTCGGGCTCGGTCGGCTTCGAGGAGATCTTCGGCAAGGCACCGCAGATGGCGCAGATGCGCATCGAGTTCCTCGGCATGGACCTGCCGGCACTGGAGACCGCCTGCCTGCTGCTGTTCGTCGGCGCGATGGGCAAGTCGGCGCAGCTCGGCCTGCACACCTGGCTTCCAGACGCGATGGAAGGCCCGACCCCGGTCTCGGCCCTGATCCATGCCGCCACGATGGTCACCGCCGGCGTCTTCATGGTCTGCCGCCTGTCGCCGCTGTTCGAGCTGGCGCCGACCGCCTCCATGGTCGTGACCCTGATCGGCGCCGCGACGGCCTTCTTCGCCGCGACCGTCGGCCTGACCCAGTTCGACATCAAGCGCGTCGTCGCCTATTCGACCTGCAGCCAGCTCGGCTACATGTTCTTCGCCTGCGGCGTGGGCGGCTACTCTGGCGCCATGTTCCACCTCACGACGCACGCCTTCTTCAAGGCGCTGCTGTTCCTCGGCTCGGGCTCGGTGATCCACTGCCTCCATCACGAGCAGGACATGCGCAAAATGGGGGGCGTGCGCGAGAAGGCGCCGCAGACCTTCATCCTGATGTGGGTCGGAACCCTGGCACTGTCGGGCATCGGCATCCCGTTCCTCCTAGGCAACGGCCTGGGATTCGCGGGCTTCTACTCCAAGGACATCATGCTGGAGTCGGCCTACGGCGCGCACACGACGGTCGGCCTGATCGCCTTCTGGCTGGGCATCATCGCCGCCTTCATGACCGCCTTCTACTCGACGCGCCTGATGTTCATGACCTTCTACGGCAAGTATCGTGGCGATCATCACACCTGGGATCATGCCCACGAGTCGCCGCTGGTCATGATGATCCCGCTCTATGTGCTGGGCATCGGCGCCGCGTTCTCGGGCCTGGTCGGCTACGACTGGTTCGTCGGCCACGACTGGCGCGCCTTCTGGGGCAATTCGCTCGCCGTGAAGGCCACGGAAGAGGTGCTGCACCACGCCCACGAGGTGCCGCTCTGGGTGAAGCTGCTGCCGCTGGCGTTCGCGGTCGCCGGCATCGCCCTCAGCTACTACTACTACGTCCTGCGCACCGACATGCCGGAGCGCACGGTGAAGCGGTTCCCGGGCCTGCACGCGCTGTTCTACAACAAGTGGTACTTCGACGAGCTCTACGATGCGGTGTTCGTTAAGCCCTCGCTGGCCATAGGCCGCTTCCTCTGGAAGAAGGGCGACGGCGCCGTGATCGACGGGCTTGGCCCCGACAATGTGGCCGCTCGAGCGCAGGACATGGCGGGTATGCTGATGCGCTTCCAGAGCGGCTATCTCTATCACTACGCGTTCGTGATGCTGGTCGGCGTGGCCGGTCTCGTCACCTATTTCATACTGTCGGCGAGGTAAGGCCCCCGATGTCGAGTTGGCCCATCCTCTCTCTGGTCACGTTCCTGCCGCTGGTGGGGGCGCTTTTCTGCCTGATCGTCAACGGCCCGAAAGAGGCCGTCGACCGTAACTGCCGCAGCGTGGCGCTGGTCACGACGCTGGCGACCTTCCTGATCTCGCTTCTTCTCTGGATCCGCTTCGACCCGACGAAGGCGGGGTTCCAGTTCGAGGAGAAGGTCGCCTGGGTGCCGGCGCTGAACATCGGCTATCACGTCGGCATCGACGGCATCTCGCTGTTCTTCGTGCTGCTGTCGACCCTGCTGACGCCGATCTGCATCCTGGCGAGCTGGGAATCGATCAAGGTCCGCGTCAGGGAATACATGATCGCGTTCCTCGTGCTCGAGACCTTCATGGTCGGCATGTTCTGCGCGCTCGACCTGGCGCTGTTCTACATCTTCTTCGAGGGCGTCCTCATCCCGATGTTCCTGATCATCGGCGTGTGGGGCGGCAAGCGGCGCGTCTATGCGGCCTTCAAGTTCTTCCTCTACACGCTGCTCGGCTCGGTGCTGATGCTGCTGGCGATCATCGCCGTCTACGGGCAGGTCGGCACCACGGACCTGCCGACGGTGATGGAGAAGCTCGACCTGCCGTTCACCTGGCAGTGCTGGCTGTGGCTGGCCTTCTTCGCGTCGTTCGCGGTGAAGGTGCCGATGTGGCCGGTCCACACCTGGCTGCCGGACGCCCACGTCGAGGCGCCGACCGCGGGCTCCGTCATCCTGGCCGGCGTGCTGCTGAAGATGGGCGGCTACGGCTTCCTGCGCTTCTCGATCCCGCTGTTTCCCGAGGCGACGCAGTACTTCGCGCCGATGGTCTTCGCCCTCTCCATCGTGGCCGTGATCTACACCTCGCTGGTCGCGCTGGTGCAGGAGGACATGAAGAAGCTGATCGCCTATTCGTCGGTCGCCCATATGGGCTTCGTGACGATCGGCGCCTTCGTCATGAACATGCAGGGCGTGCAGGGCTCGATCTTCCAGATGCTGAGCCACGGCATCGTGTCGGCCGCGCTGTTCCTCTGTGTCGGCGTGGTCTACGACCGCATGCACACCCGGGAGATCGCGGCCTATGGCGGCCTCGTGCATCGCATGCCGCGCTACGCCTTCACCTTCCTGTTCTTCACCCTGGCAAGCGTGGGGCTGCCCGGCCTGTCGGGCTTCGTTGGCGAGTTCCTGGTCCTGCTGGGTGCCTTCAAGGCCAATACCTGGGTGGCGTTCCTGGCTTCGACCAGTCTCATCCTGGGCGCGGCCTACGCGCTCTGGCTCTATCGCAAGATCGTCTTCGGCGAGCTCACCAAGGACTCGCTCAAGGGCATCCTCGACATGAACGGTCGCGAGATCGCGATCTTCCTGCCGCTGGTGCTGCTGACGATCTGGATGGGTGTCTATCCCAACTCCTTCCTCGACCCGATGGCGCCGGCGGTGGACAAGCTGATCGGCGACTATCAGGCGGCTTTGAAGCTCGCCCGCACCGCGGCGCTGGTACCGTGAGCGGCCGGGAGTAATGAACATGATCGTCGGTCTCGAATCCTGGACCCTGGCCCGGCCGGAAATCTTCCTCGCGGCGGCCACCGTGCTGCTGCTGATCTACGGCGTCGTCCGGGGTGAAATCGCCACCCCGTTCGTGTCGGTGGCGACCTCGGTGGCGCTGCTCGTGACGGCGGCGCTGCTGTTCCTGCCGTATCGCGAAGGGACGGCTTTCTCCTCGCTGTTCATCGTCGACCGTCTGACCGCGACCATGAAATCGATGGTGCTGGTGGGTTCCGCCATCGCCATCCTGATGTCGCGCGCCTACTTCGAGCAGGCCAAGGCCTGGCGGTTCGAGTATCCGATCCTGGTCGCCCTGGCGACGCTCGGCATGATGCTGATGATCTCGGCCAACGACCTGATGGCGCTCTATGTCGGCCTCGAACTGCAGTCGCTGGCGCTCTACGTCATCGCCTCGTTCCAGCGCGACAGCGTCCGTTCGACCGAGGCCGGCGTGAAGTACTTCGTCCTGGGCTCGGTCGCCTCGGGCATGCTGCTGTTCGGCTCGTCGCTGATCTACGGCTTCTGCGGCGGTACGGCCTTCGTCCAGATCTCCGGCGCGCTGGCCGACGGCCGCGCGACCGAAATCGGTGTCATCATCGGCTTGGTGTTCGTGGTTGCCGGTCTCGCCTTCAAGGTCTCGGCCGTGCCGTTCCACATGTGGACGCCGGACGTCTACGAGGGCGCTCCGACGCCGGTGACGGCGCTGTTCGCGGTCGCCCCGAAGATCGCCGCCCTGTCGCTGCTGGTGTCGGTCCTGATGGGCCCGTTCAAGCCGCTGTTCGCGCAGTGGCAGCAGATCATCGTCGTGGCTTCGGTGCTCTCGATGGCGCTGGGTGCCTTCGCCGCGCTCCGCCAGCAGAACATCAAGCGTCTGATGGCCTATTCGTCGATCGGCAATGTGGGCTACATCCTGCTGGGCGTCGCCAGCGGCACCGAGAAGGGCATCCAGGCGGTGGTCTTCTACCTCGCCATCTACCTGGTCATGACCCTGGGCGTCTTTGCCACCATCCTGATGATGAAGCGCCGCAACATCATGGTCGAGCAGGTCTCCGATCTCGCGGGCCTCGCCCGCAGCCAGCCGATGATGGCGCTCGGCATGCTGATCTTCATGTTCTCGCTGGCTGGCATTCCGCCGCTCGCGGGCTTCTGGGGCAAGCTCTACATCTTCATGGCCGCGGTCGACGCCAAGCTGTTCGTGCCGGCGGTGCTGGGCGTTCTCGCGTCCGTGGTGGCCTCGTACTACTACCTGCGCATCGTGAAGGTGATGTACTTCGACGAGCCGGCCGAGGCGATCGACCGACCGTCCTTTGGCGTCAACCGCGTGGTTGCGATGGCGGCCGCCTTCCTGATCGCGATCTTCTCGCTGGTTCCGCAGCCCCTGAGCCTGATCGCCGAAGCGGCCGCCAAGGGTCTGTTCCAGTGACCTCGATGCCCGTCCTCCCGGACGGGTGGACGCTGGTCGCGCTCGAAAGCGTCGGCAGCACCAACGACGAGGCCATCCGTCACGCCGACGCCGGCGTTCCCGAAGGCACGGTCGTCTGGGCGCGCGAGCAGTCGGGCGGCCGCGGTCGTCGGGGCCGCAACTGGGCCTCACCGGTCGGCAATCTCTACAGTTCCACCATCCTGCGGCCGGCCTGCCTGGCGCAGCGCGCAGCCGAACTGGGCTTCGTCGCCGCGCTCGCGGTCGGCGACCTCGTGCCGCCGAATCGCAACGTTCGCCTGAAATGGCCCAACGACGTTCTGGTCGATGGCGGCAAGGTCGCGGGAATTCTGCTGGAAAGCGCGATCGGCCAGGACGGGCTGGTCGAGCATGTCGTGGCCGGCATCGGCGTGAACGTCACCTTCGCGCCGCAGCTTCCGGAGATGCGCTATCCCGGCGCGGCGCTGGGCGGGACGGTCGAGGCGGCGCTGGAGGGTCTCACGCGGGCGCTGGCGGCGCGCTTGGCGCAATGGCGCCATGACGGCTTCGAGACGGTGCGCCGTGAATGGCTGGAGAAGGCGGGCCCTCTGGGAGCCGAGGTCGACGTCCGGCTGGGCGAGGGGCTGCTCCGGGGCCGGTTCGCCGGGCTGGACCGCGAGGGCGCACTCCTGCTGGATACGGCGGAGGGCCCGCGCAAGATCGTGTCGGGTGAATTGCTGGGCCGGGCGGCCTGAGGAGGGCGGGAATGCTGCTGGCCATCGACGTTGGCAATACCAACTCGAAGTTCGTCGTCTTCGATCATGACAGGATCGTCGCCGCGTGGCGCCTGCGCACCGAGTCCAAGCGCACGTCCGACGAGTATGCCGCCTGGGTGACCCAGCTCATGCACCTGCAGGGCTTCGATCCCAGGTCGATCAAGGGCGCGATCCTGGCCAGCGTCGTGCCTGCCGTGAATACGCACCTGAGGCGCCTCTGCGAGACCTACTTTCACAGCAAGCTGCTGATTGTCGGCGAGCCCGACTGCGAGCTGGGCATCAAGGTCCTGATCGACCGTCCGGCTGAGGCGGGCGCCGACCGTCTGGTCGGTGTCATCGCCGGCCATACAAAGTATGGCGGGCCGCTGATCACGATCGACTTCGGCAGCGCCACGACCTTCGACCTCGCCGACAAGGACGGGAATTTCATCGGTGGCGTGTTCGCGCCCGGTGTCGAGCTGACGATCGAGGCCTTCTATCTGATGACGGCGCGCCTGCCGCGCATCCGGGTCGAGAAGCCGGCCCAGGTGATCGGCAAGAGCACCGTGGCCAACATGCAGTCGGGCATCTTCTGGGGCTATGTCGGGTTGATCGAGAGCCTGATCCGGCGCATCCGGGAGGAGTATGGCGAGCCCATGAAGGTGATCGCCACGGGCGGACTCGCCAGCGTGTTCAAGGACGAAATCGGATTGTTCGACTTCATCGAGCCCGACCTGATGTCGCTCGGCCTGCTGGAGATCTGGCGGCGCAACCGCGGATGACGGTTCCCTCGAACGACGAGCTGCTCTTCCTAGCCCTCGGTGGGGCCGGCGAGATCGGCATGAACCTCAACCTCTACGGCACGGCCGGCAAATGGCTGATGGTCGATCTCGGCATCGGCTTCGCCGACAGTACGATGGCCGGCGTCGAGGTGGTAATGCCGGATCCGGCGTTCATTGTGGAGCGCCGCGACGACCTCGTCGGCATCGTGCTGACACATGCCCATGAAGACCATCTTGGTGCCGTCGCGGACCTCTGGCCGCGGCTCAAGGTACCGGTCTATGCGACGCCCTTCGCCGCCTCTGTCCTGAAGCGCAAATTGATCGACGCCGGCCTGCGGGACCAGGTTCCGGTCACCGAGATTCCGCTGGGGGGCAAGTTCAGCCTCGGGCCGTTCGAGCTCGAGATGATCACCATGACGCATTCGATCCTCGAGCCGAATGCGATGGCGATCCGCACGAAGTTCGGCACGGTCTTCCACACCGGCGACTGGAAGATCGACCCGGATCCGCTGCTGGGCGACCTCACCGACGAGGCCATGCTGAAGCGCATCGGCGACGAAGGCGCGCTCGCGATGGTCTGCGACAGCACCAACGTCTTCGTGGAGGGCGAGGCCGGCTCCGAATCGAAGGTCCGCAGGAATCTCGAGAAACTCACGAAGGGACGCGGGGGCAGGGTGGCCGTCACCTGCTTCGCCTCCAACCTCGCCCGGGTCGAGAGCATCGCGTTGGCCGCGGTCGCGGCCGGCCGACACCCGGTCCTGTCGGGCCGCGCGCTCACTCGCATGCTCGAATCGGCCCAGGAATGCGGCTACCTGCTGGATTTCCCCGAATGCGTTCCCGAGAAGCAGGCTGGCTACCTGCCGCGCGACAAGGTGCTGTTCATCTGCACCGGCAGCCAGGGCGAGCCGCGCGCTTCCATGTCGAAGCTGGCCGGCGGCGAACATCGCGACCTCGTCCTCGAGGCCGGGGATGTCGCGATCTTCTCGTCGAGGGTCATTCCCGGCAACGAGCATTCGGTCGGGCGCCTGCAGAACACGCTCATCGGCCGTGGGGTGAAGGTCATCACCGACCGCGAGGCCGATATCCACGTCTCGGGTCATCCGGCGCGGGACGAGCTGGTACGCGTCTATCAGTGGGTCCGGCCCAAGATCGCCCTGCCGGTCCATGGCGAGGTGCGGCACATGATCGAGCATGCCGACCTGGCCCGAGCCTGCCAGGTGCCGGAAACCATCGTGGCGCCCAACGGCACGCTGGTGCGGCTGGCGCCGGGGCCGGCGGAAATCATCGACCATGTCTTTTCCGGCCGACTGGCACGCGACGGCGACGGGCTGATCCCGCTGGACGGGGAATCGCTGCGCGAACGGCGCAAGCTCCTGTGGAACGGCGCGGCGGCGGCGACGCTGGTGGTGGACAAGCGCGGCAAGGCCCTGGCGCCCCCCAAGGTCTCGCTGCGCGGGATCGACGACGCAGGCGGCGAGCTGGAGGAGGCGATCGAGGACGCGCTGGCCGAGATGTTGGCCGACCTCAAGACCGCCGAACGCACCGACGACCGGCGCATCGAGGAGGCGGCCCGTCAGGCCGTCCGGCGCGTCGTGCGGGCGCACCTCGGCAAGAAGCCGTTGACGGACGTGCACATCGTCCGCATCTAAAGGGCGCGCAGCCGCCGGAGAAGACCATGATCGGACGCCTCAACCACATCGCGATTGCCGTGCCCGACCTGGCCAAGGCGAGCGAACTCTACCGCACCGTGATGGGCGCCAAGGTGAGTGCGCCCAAGGAACAGCCGGCCCATGGCGTCACGGTGGTCTTTGTCGAGCTGCCGAACACCAAGATCGAACTCCTGCATCCGCTCGGCGAGAAGTCGCCGATCGCCAATTTCCTGGCCCGCAACGCCGACGGTGGAATCCATCATGTCTGCTACGAGGTCGAGGACATCTACGCCGCCCGCGACAAGCTGAAGTCGCAGGGTGCGCGCGTTCTGGGCGATGGCGAACCCAAGATCGGCGCCCACGACAAGCCCGTGCTGTTCCTGCATCCCAAGGACTTCACCGGCACGCTGATCGAACTCGAGCAGGTCTGAGGAGCATCGCGCCATGGGCTGGGCTTCCGGCATCATGGTCTACCTGGTGATCTGGTGGATCGCGCTGTTCATGGTTTTGCCGCTGGGCGTGCGGCGCGTCGAAAACCCGGGCAGGGGCCAGGAAACGGGCGCGCCCGAGCGGCCGGACCTGCTTCGCAAGGCGATCATCACGACCATCCTGGCGGCGGTGCTTTGGATCGCCTTCTATGGCTTCTACCAGCTGGATCTGCTGAGCTTCAGGCGGCTCGAGGGGTCCTGAGCAGCGCTGCCATGGGGCGCTCTTCCCAAAAGGAAACGGCGGACCGATGGTCCGCCGTCCTCTACCCCCGAAACTCGTCGTAGGCGGCTTGCGCCGCTCTCCTCCCTAAACCCGGACAGTGCCCAAGGCTGAGGCTGTTTAGCGTGCCGCTAACCGGTTGCCAAGACCTTTTCTTTCGATCCGATCGTCTTGGGCAGAAGAATCTTCAAGGCCCCGGTCGTTCGAGTACAAACTAATGTCCGTACCGTTTCCCTGTTCATACAATGACCATGTATTTGATCACGAACAGGACAGCGAGAATTGCCACGGCCGGATGTACATCGCGATAGCGGCCGGCGGCAATCTTGATGCCGGCGTACGAGATGAAGCCGAATGCGATGCCGTCGGCGATCGAGAACGTGAAGGGCATGGCGATCGCCGCGATGACCGCCGGCGCCGCCTCGGTGACGTCGCTCCATTCGACCTCGGTCAGGCCGCGCGCCATCAGGCAGGCGACGTAGAGCAGTGCCGGCGCGGTCGCATAGGCAGGGATCGACGCGGCGAGCGGCGAGAGGAACAGCGCCAGCAGGAACAGCACGCCGACCGCCGCGGCTGTGAGGCCGGTGCGTCCGCCGGCATTGATGCCCAGCGCACTCTCGATGTAGCTCGTCGTCGTCGAGGTGCCGGCCGCCGCGCCGAGCATGGCGGCGGCACTGTCGGAGATCAGGACGCCACGCAGCCGTGGCACGGTGCCGTCGGGTCGCATGAAGCCGCCGCGATGGGCCAGCGCGATCAGCGTGCCGGTATTGTCGAACAGGTCGACGAACAGGAAGGCGAAGACCACCGTTACGAGCCCGACCTGCAGGGCCCCCGAGAGATCCATCTGGAGGAACACGGGCGCGATCGAGGGCGGAGTGTCGAAGATGCCCACGAACTTCTGCTGGCCGGCCAGGATGGAGATCGCCGTCACGACGAGAATGCCGATGATCACGCCGCCCATGATGCGGCGGTGTTCGAGCGCGACGATGAGGACAAAGCCCAGGACCGCCATCACCACTGGCCAGCTCGTCATCTTTCCGTGGGTGACCAGCGTCGCCGGGTGGGCGACCACAATGCCGGCATTCTTCAGGGCGATCAGCGCCAGGAACAGCCCGATGCCGGCCGCGATCGCCATCTTGAGTGACTTCGGGATCGCATTGACGATCCATTCGCGGATCGGCAGCACGCTGATGATCAGGAAGAGGACGCCGGAGATGAAGACGCAGCCCAGCGCGACCTGCCAGCTGTGGCCCATGCCGCCGACCACGCCGAAGGCGAAGTAGGCGTTGAGGCCCATGCCCGGAGCGAGAGCAATCGGATAGTTGGCGAGGAAAGCCATCAGGAAGCAGCCGACCGCGGCCGCCACGCAGGTGGCGGCGAAAACCGCTCCGAAGGGCATCTTGGCCTCGGCCAGGATCGCCGGGTTGACGAAGATGATGTAGGCCATCGCCAGGAATGTCGTCAGACCGGCGACCAGTTCGGTCCGGACGTTTGTCTTGTTCTCGCTCAGCTTGAAAAGTCGTTCCAGCATCCCGCTCCCCCCGAAAGTCGCGCCCAGTGTGCGGGCACATGGCTGTGAAAAGCCAGACGTGCCACCCGGTTTGCCTTTGGCCGACCCGTTCCCTACAGTCCGCCGCCACCCCGATACCCGGACCGAGGACCGATTTCGCATGCGCATGAGCCAGTACTTT
>LNFM01006267.1_pt1 | contig 19719 bp, 21 predicted proteins | sample 596031 | NCBI WGS metagenome assembly LNFM01 (sample SAMN04254537, study PRJNA301005) | activated carbon metagenome | isolation source: dual media filters at the Ann Arbor, Michigan drinking water treatment plant | place: USA: Ann Arbor | reverse complement strand
CCGATCGCAAGGAGTTCATCTTGACGGTCGCCGTATCGCCCGGGGACCTGCCGGTTTCGACCGCCATGTCTCCTGGTTCATGGCCGGCCCTGGTGCTCAACGCGGATTACCGCCCGCTGAGCTACTATCCCCTGTCGCTGTGGTCGTGGCAGGATACGATCAAGGCCGTCTTCCTCGACCGCGTGACCGTCGTCTCGACCTACGAGAAGGCGATCCACTCGCCGAGCTTCGAGATGAGGCTCCCGAGCGTGGTCTCCCTCAAGACCTATGTGAAGCCGTCGCGCAATCCCGCCTTCACCCGGTTCAACGTCTTCCTGCGCGACCGATTCCGCTGCCAGTACTGCGGCCACGGCGAGGACCTGACCTTCGACCACCTGATCCCGCGCTCCAAGGGCGGCCAGACCACCTGGGACAACGTGCTGACGGCCTGCTCGCCCTGCAACCTGCGCAAGGGGTCGAAGACGCTGAAGGAATCGGGGTTGCAGCTGGCGCAGCTGCCCTTCGCCCCGAGCGTGCAGGACCTGCACGCCAACGGCCGGCTGTTCCCGCCGAACTACCTGCACCAGAGCTGGATGGACTACCTCTACTGGGATACCGAGCTGGAGCCGTGACCCGCCTGCGGCCGTCTCTCGTGGCACTTCTGCGGGTCTTCAGCCGGGCCTTGCGACCTGTCCGGGCTCAGGGGGACCCTGCATCGGACGCGGCCACGACGCTCCGGGCACAGGCGAACATCCGTACTTATCCTTAGATTGCGTCCCACAGATTTCGGTTGCTGAATCGTGGGTCCACCTGGGGAGGTTGGGGCACATGGTGGGCGGAAGTGTGGATGTCGACCGCTACGCGTTCGACGTGATCGACCGGCTGGAGGGGAAGACGGAGCCGGGCCAGGTCATGTCCGAACTCGTCGGCGTCATGCGGCATTTCGGCTTCTCCTCCCTCATCGTCACCGGCGTGCCCCTGCCCCATCAGAACCTCGAGGCCCTCGTGCTCGCCCATCACTGGCCGGAGGGCTGGTGGGATCGCTACAACAGCCGCGGCTATGCCCAGATCGACCCGGCGATGCGGAAGGTGATGAGCTCGGTCATGCCCTTCGTCTGGAGCGAGTCGCGCACGCCGACGATCAGCCGCGAGCAGGCGCTGATCCTCGACGAGGCCGGCGATTTCGGCCTCGCCGACGGCTATTGCGTGCCCATCCACTCCGGCGGCGGACTGGACGCCTGCGTCTCCTTCGGCGCCGACCGCGTCGCCCTATCGCGGCGCGAGCAGCGCTCGCTCCATCTCATCAGCCTCTACGGCTACGAGGCCATCCGCCGGGCGAGGCTTCCCGGCGATGGCGGGGGATCCTTCGGCCTGACCCCCCAGCAGATCGAGTGCATCCGCTGGGCCGCCGAGGGCAAGTCGAACTGGGAGATCGGCCAGATCCTGGCGATCTCGGAGAACACTGTGAAGAACCATCTGGCCGGCGCCCTGGAGCGGACCGGCTCGACGTCGCGGGCCCATCTGGTCGCCCGCTGCCTGCGTCGCAAGATCATTCCCTGATTCCGCATGTGCTCTGTTGCAGAGCGCAATAGTCTGATCGGGCCAGTGACAGACGGGCCCTCGAAACCCACCCTTTCCCCATGGTCATCTTGGGAGGGTTGGCATGCGGCTACTCGTCATCGACGGGCGCGATATCGCCCGGCACGCGTCATTGATGGACGAAGCTTTCCGGCTTCGTCATAGGGTTTTCGTCGAGGAACTGCGCTGGGAAAGGCTTCGCAGGCCGGACGGCCGCGAGATCGACCAGTTCGACGTCGAGACGGCCCGTCATTTCCTCATCCTGGACGACGACGATGCCCTCAGGGTCTATACTCGCCTGCTGCCGACGGAATTCCCGCACCTGCTCAGCGACGCCTATCCGCATCTGGCCCCGCGCGGCATTCCGCGGGGGCCGCAGATCTGGGAATGGACGCGCCTCGCCATCGATCCGAAGTACCGCGGCGACGGCAGCTGGTCGCGCGGCTCCGGCGAGATGGCCCGGGCGGTCGTCGAACACTGCCTCGCCAACGGCATCGAGCAGATGACCTGGGAAGGCCATCCGGTCTGGGTGACGCGCTTCCTCGAAATGGGATTCTGGCCGACCCCGCTCGGCCCCATCACCGACATCGACGGCGGCCCGGTGATCGCCGGCGTCATGGACGTGACCCCCGACATTCTCGACGGCTTCACCGGGCGCGGCATCGCCTCGACCCCGATGCACGCCGTCATGGCCTGACCCGAACCGGAGGAGGGACGACATGCACGGACTGAAACCCTATCCGTCGGCGGACACCGACGACTATCTCGCCACCCTGGTCGTCCAGACGGCGGTGATCGCCCGCAGGCGGCAGGCGCGCTTCCTGCAGATGCTGCTCGAGATGGCGGCCCACGAGGCGCTGCGCCTCGCCGAGGGGCAGGAGTTGCGTGCCGCCTCGGCGGAGACCACCGAGGAGGCCCTCGACGCCCTGGAGGCCTATCTGCGCCACGCGCGCGGCACGGAGCCCTTCCTCATCGCGGCGGTGCCGGACGAGGACGCCCGGGCGCGTCACGAGACGGCGCAGGACGTCGTCTACGGCTATGCCGCGCGTGAGGCGACGCGGCGCACCCGGATGCAGCGGCAGGCCGCGTGAGGAGGAAGTGATGAAGCGATCCGACGAGATCGGACAGTTCGCCGCGGAGTTGGAGGCGGCGACGGGGAAAGCGAAGCGGCACGGCCTGGACCTTGCGGCCTATCTCCTCGAACTCGCGGCATCCGAGGTGCGCGAGGCCTATGTCGTCCAGCGCTATGGCGAGGAGCCGTCCCACCCGACGACGCGACCGTCGCGGCGCAAGGAGATGACGGCCGGGCGATGACCCCGGCCGCAGTCACGCCGCGCGGCCGGTCTCCCGTGGCCGGCTGGCGGCGGCGAGCGCCACCAGCGCGAGGGCGGAGGCGATGACGACGTTCCACCCCGCCAGCGACAGGCCGAGGAAGCGCCAGGCCGCCACGGTGCAGTCGGCGAGGGGCTTGGCCGTCTGCAGCTGGCGCAGGAGATCGGCCGGATTGCGGGCGATGGCGGTCGGCTGGGCGCAGGTCGTCGGTCCCTGCCAGAAGCCCCATTCGGCACCGGCGTGATAGACGCCGAGGCCGGCGCCCCAGATCATCAGCCCGGCGAGGGCGAGGAGGCCGAGACGGACGATCGCGGCCGGCCAGCGGCGCCACGCCATGGCGGCGACGGCGAGCGCCGCGGGGATGACGGCGTAGTAGGGCACGCGCTGCTGGAGGCAGAGCGGACAGGGCGGCAGACCCACCACGTATTCGAAGACATAGGCGCCGAGGATGGTGCCGGTGGCGGCGGCGGCGACCACCAGCGCCCCAGACAGCCAGGGTCGGCTCAGGCAGGTCGCGACGATCTCGGCGGGTTTCATGGCGGCGGTTCTAGCCGCTCACGACGTTCTGTCCAGTGGCCCGCGACTGCGGCATGGGTTTCCATTGACCCGGCCGGCCCCCTCGTCCATCACAAGATGATGAGCTCGGCTGATCCGATCGACCGCCCGCGCCGCGGCAAGACCTACAGCGTCCCGAACCTGCTCACCTACGGCCGCGTCCTCGCCGTGCCGCTGGTGGCCGCCTGCCTCTTCGCTCAGGTCATCTACGAGGGCGGCATCTGGCTGCGCTGGGTGGCTCTTGGCATCTTCATCGTCGCCGCCATCACCGACTATTTCGACGGCTACCTCGCCCGCGCCTGGTCGCAGCACTCGGCCATCGGCCGCATGCTCGACCCGATCGCCGACAAGCTGCTGGTCGGCATCGTTCTGATGATGCTGGCGGCCGACGGCACCATTCTCGGCTGGTCGCTGTGGGCGGCGATGGTGATCCTGGCGCGCGAGATTCTCGTCTCGGGCCTCCGGGAGTTCCTCGCCGAGCTGCGCGTCTCGGTGCCGGTGACGCGGCTCGCCAAGTGGAAGACGGCGGTGCAGCTGGTGGCGGTGGGTTTCCTCATCGCGGGCCCGGCGGGCGACCAGATCATGCCGGGCATCACCCTCGTCGGCATTGCGCTCCTGTGGTGCGCCGCCATCCTGACGCTCTATACCGGCTACGACTATTTCCGCGCCGGCGCCGGCCATCTGATCGAGGATGACGAGCCGTGAAGGTGCTCTATTTCGCCTGGGTGCGCGAGCGCGTCGGCAAGGCTTCCGAGGAGATCGACCTGCCGGCGGACGTCGTCACCGTCGCCGACCTCGTCACCCATCTCATCGGCCTCGGCGAGGGCTATGCCCATGCCTTCGAGAACCGCACGGTGATCCGGGCCGCGCTCGATCAAGTCCATGTGAAACCGGAGGCTCCACTGGCGGGGGCGCGCGAGATCGCCTTCTTTCCGCCCATGACCGGCGGCTGACTGCCCGCATGAGCCAGCCCCCCGATCCCCCGCGCGCCAAGGTCAACCGCCGCCGCCTGCTCGGCGTCCTCGCCTCGCTGCCGATCATCGGCGGCGCCGGCGGGGCCTTCGCCTATCGCAGCCAGCCCTACTACACCGGGCCGGTGAGCGACCATTTCGACGGCACGCGCTTCTTCGACCCGCACGGCGCCCCGCCCAAGGCCTTCACCGAGCTCCTGCGCTGGCAGTTCGGCGGCGACGAGCGGGCGCGCTGGCCGGAGAATTGGCCCCTGGACCGTGCCGACGTCCCGCCGCCCCGCGTCGAGGACGACGCCATTCGCCTCTCCTACGTGGGCCACGCCACCGTGCTGATGCAGACGCGGGGGCTGAACATCCTCTTCGATCCCGTGTGGTCGGAGCGGGTCTCGCCCGTTTCCTTCGCCGGGCCCAAGCGCGTCAATCCGCCCGGCATCGCCTTCGAGGCGCTGCCGAAGATCGACCTCGTCCTGGTCAGCCACGGCCATTACGACCATCTCGACCTGGCGACGCTCTCCCGCCTGCACGCGGTCCACCAGCCCAAGGTGATCACCCCGCTCGGCCAGGACGCGATCATGAAGGCGCACGATCCCGCCATCCGCGCCGAGGCCCACGACTGGGGTGCCCGGGTCGACATCGGCAACGGCATGGCGGTGCATCTCGCGCCGATGCGGCATTGGACGGCCCGCGGCCTGTTCGACCGCAACAAGGCGCTGTGGGCCGCCTTCGTGATCGAGGCGCCGGGCGGGCTCGTGTACCACATCGGCGACACGGGCTATGGCGACGGCCATCATTTCCGCGAGGCGAAGCGGCGGTTCGGCGGCTTCCGCCTCGCCATCCTGCCCATCGGTGCCTACGAGCCGCGCTGGTTCATGCGCGACCAGCACATGAACCCGGCCGAGGCGGTGCAGGTGATGATCGATTGCGGTGCGCGCCGGGCGCTCGCCCATCACTGGGGCACGGTGCAGCTCACCAACGAGGCGATCGAGGAGCCGCGCGTGGCGCTGCACGCGGCCCTCGCCGAGCGCGCCATCGCCCCCGACCTGTTCCGGGCCATTCGCCCCGGCGAGGTCTGGGAGCTGCCCGCCGCGGAAGCCTGACGGCCGCTACTGGATCTGCAGGCCGCGGAGCAGGCGCTCGATGTAATCCATCTCGATCTGCGGCCGGTCCTGGTCGGACAGGCGGCGGCGCAGCTCCTCCAGCACGCGCTGGGCTCGCTGGGCGGCGCCCTCGCCGGCATTGGGAATGCGCACGTCGGAGTTCTCGTTGGCCTCGCGGCCGCGGGTCGGCCGTCCCAGCGGATCGTAATCCTGGTTGCCGGCCTGCCCCTGGCGACCGCCCGGCTGGCCGGGCTGGCCCTGCTGACCCTGGCCCTGACCCTCCTGCATCTGCTGGGCGAGGCCCTGGGCGCCCTGCTGCAGGCTGCGCAGCGCGCGGCCCTGGGCGTCGGTGGCGCCCTGGCCGTTGCCGCGGCCGAGGGCCTCTTCGGCCTCGCGCATGGCGCGGCCGGCATTGCCCATGCCCTCCTGCGCCTGGCGGCCGCCTTCCGACTGGCCCTGGCCCTCGCCGCCCTCGCCCTGCTGACCCAGCTGCTCACGCAGCTGGTCGAGGAGTTCGCGCAACTGGCGCTGGGCGTCGCCGAGCTGGTCGTAGCCCTGCTCGCCCTCGCCCTGTTCGCCCTGCTGGCCGGGTTGCTGCTGCTGCCCCTGCTGGCCCTGCTGGCCGCGCTGACCCGGGCGCTGCTGGCCGCGCTGGGCGCGACGCTGCTCCTGGTTGCGGCGGAAGGTGTCGTCGCGCAGCTGCTGCTGCCGGCGGATCATGTCGGCCAGACGGTCGAGGGGACTCTCGCCCTGCTCGCCCTGTTCGCCGTTCTCGCCCTGCTGCTGTTGCTGCTGGCGGCCGGCCTGCAGGTTCTGCAGCATCTGCTGCAGCTCCTGCATCAGGCGCTGGGCCTGGTCGCGGGCGCCGTTGCGGGCGAGGTTCTCGATGCGGTTGAGCATGTCACGCAGGTCCTGCGGACGGACCTGGCGCGCATTGGGATCGCGCTGGGCCTGCTGCTGGTTGCCGTCCTGCCGGTTGCGCATGGCCTGTTCGGCCAGCTCGCGCATCAGCCGGTCCATGGCCTGGCGCAGGTCCTGCGAGAGGCGGCGGATCTCCTCCTCGGACGCACCGCGCTCGATGGCCTGGCGCAGGCGCTCGGCGGCCTGGGACACGGCCCGCTCGGCCTCGGAGACGTCACCGTCCTCCATGCGCACGGCGATGTCCCAGAGATAGTCCATCACCTCGACCAGCGCCGCGTCGTCGCGGGCACGAACGAGGCGGAAATAGGCGGTGCGCAGCCCGAGATAGACCGGCGTCTCCAGTCCGAACTGCTGCGGTGCCGTCGTCAGCGCCTCGAGGGCGCGGGCGACGCGCGGGGCGGCGTTGGCGTCGAGGGCAAGGATGCGGCGCTGCTCGACGAGGGCGCGCGGCACGGGCTTGGAGAAGACGCGGGCCGGCAGGGTGCCGTAGACCGTCTCGGAGAAGCCCTCGTTGCCGGCGTCGTCCTTCGCCCGCAGCTTCACCGCCACCTGCAGGCCGGCGAAGGGATGGGCGACGAAATCGCGGGCGGTCTGGCCGCTGCCCTGGCGGGTGCGGGCCTGCGGCAGGGTGAGCGGCAGGGGCGGCAGGTCGGCGAGCGGGCGGGCGCCCGGCCGCTGCAGGGCGAGGGCCGAGGGGGCCAGCGACAGGGTCGCCTCGGCTTCCTTCACGCCGTAGTCGTCCTCGACCTTGTAGGACAGAACGAACTGGTTGCGCTGGTCGGTCTGCGGCGCGCGCTCGAAGGCGATGGTGGGGGCGCCGTCGGGAATGGCCTCGAAGCGCCAGGCGAGGGGCGGCGCGCCGGAGCCGCTGACCGACAGGGTGCCGTTCTGCGTCACCGTCCAGCGGGTTTCCGCGAGATTCGCGGGGGTCTGCGCCGGCGCGGCCGGGGCGCCCTCGGCGCGTTCCGGCGGAGGCGCGGCGGCGACGCCCCCCTCGGGCTTCACCGCGACGTCGGCGAGGCCGGCGACGCGCAGCGTGACGACGGAGCCGGCCGGCACCTTGAACACCTCGGGCTCGGCGGCCGCATGGGCTGCGGGAGCGCCCTCGCCGGAACGGCGGGTCGGCAGGATCACCGGCGGGCGGGCGGTGTAGGGCGGCGGCGTCACCCAGGCGTCGATGCGGTAGTTCACCGGAACCGGCGGAGCGCGCCAGTCGAAGGCGGTCATGAGCCGCTGGGTCCGCTCCTCGCCGGCGAGGAAGAAGGCCGGAACGATGAGCAGCAGGGCGAGGGCGCGGATGGCGTAGCGGTCGAGGCTCGGCATCCGCGGCATGGGAATGCCGGTGCGAAGCCGGCCCGCCGCGGCGGCGACGCGGGCGCGATGCTCCTCCCACAGGGCCTTGGCGAAGGGATCGTCCGAGGTGGCGAGGCCGTCGGCGAGGGCGGTGGCCGGCCGGTGGCCGCCGTCCGTCGCCCGGTCGATGCGGCGCAGCGCCTCCTGGTCGGAGGGGCGGCGGATGGTGAGGAGCGGCCAGGCGGCGACGAGCAGCAGGGCGAGGACGAAGAGGACGCCGCCGAAGCGCGCCCAGTAGGGAACGACCTGCCAGAAGCCGAGCCAGGAGACGGCGAGGACGCCGCCGAAGATGCCGAGGAAGAGCACCAGCCGCGGCCAGACCCGCTCCCACAGGATGACGAGCTTGGCGCGGTCGATCGCGTGACCGAGAGCGAGATGATGTTCGTTGGGGGCCGGAGGCCGCTCCGTGTTCATGCCACCGCTCAAGATCCGCTCCGGTTCGAGGTCTCCTGCAACTTTCAGGCTAACACGCTAGGTCGCAAAAACCACCTTTTCATGGCGGCCCACCGATCACGGATCGGTCAGCGCTCAGGCCGCGTCGATGGTTGCCGCGAGGGCGGCGAGATCGACGTTGGCGCCGCAGGCGAGGACCCCGACCCGCTCGCCGGGGGCCGGACGGTAGGCGCCGCAGAGAAGGGCCGCGAGGGCCGCCGCGCCGCCCGGCTCGCTCGCCGCGCGCAGGCCGAGCCAGAGCCGCTTCTGCGCCTCGCGGATGGCGGCGTCCGGCACGAGGGCGACGTGGTCGACATAGGCCGAAGCTGTCTCGTGGACGCGGGCGAAGACGTTGCGGGCGCCGAGCGAATCGGCGGCGATGGACTGGACCTCGACGTCGACCGGCCCCCCGGCAGCGAGCGCGGCATGGAGGGCCGAGGAGCCCTCCGGCTCGACGCCGACCACCTTGACGCGGCGCTCGAACCAGCGGGCGATGCCGGAGATGAGGCCGCCGCCGCCCACCGCCACCAGCACGGTGTCGAGGCCGCCGGCATCCTCCTCCCATTCGAGGCCGACGGTGCCCTGGCCGGCCATGGTCGGCCAGGCGTCGTAGGCATGGACGGAGAGGGCGCCGGTCGCGGCCGCATGGGCCTCGCAGGCGGCGAGGGCGTCGGAATAGCGGGCGCCGCCGACGACGAGGTCGGCGCCGGTCTCGCGAATGCGGGCGATCTTGGCCGGCGAGGAGATCTCGGGAACGAAGATGCGCGCGGGGATGCCGAGGTTCGCCGCGGCATGGGCCACCGCGATGCCGTGGTTGCCGCCCGAGGCGGCACAGACGCCGGCCGCCGGCATGGTGTCGCCGAGCAGGGTGTTGAAGGCGCCGCGGGCCTTGAAGGTGCCGGTCACCTGCAGGAATTCGAGCTTCATGACGACGGGGACCGGCGTGGCGAAGGTCTCGGGGGGCAGGGTCATGGTCGGCGTGCGGCGCACCCGCCCGGCAATGCGGGCATGGGCGGCGCGGATGTCGTCTGGCGTGATCATGGGCAGGTCCCGTTGCGGCGAGGCACGGGACCCGCTTCGGCCGGTGCGGTCAAGCCCAGATGGCGACGGGCAGGCCATGCGCGTCGCGGCCCGGCGGATCGGGAAAGGGCTGGGCGGTCCCGGCATGAAGGCGCCGGGCGACGAGGGCGCACACGCAGGCGTCGAGGAAGTCGTCCCGCTTAGCCCCCCACTCGACCGGCGCATCAAGAAACGCTGCCGGGAAGCCGTTGCGTTCCAGCAGGTCCCGTCGTTCGCGCAGGCCCTGAGGCTTCGACTTCGGAAACACCATGGGCGCTTCGTCGTTGGCGCACCAGAAGGCCACTTCCGGATGCGTCTCGAAAACCCGCGCAAGCAGCGAGGCGTCGTTCCGCAGGAGGGAATCGATCTGCCTGATCTTGGGAAACAGGAAGAAGGCCTGCTTGGAAATCTTTCGAGGCGGATCGGATGTGGCCTCGGCGAGGCGGCAGGCTTCGGGATAGTCCGAGGCATAGACCGCACTGCGCGAGGGGACGGAAAACACCGACGACTTGCGACCTCCAAGGATGGCACGCGCGGCGCGTTCTGCCCCCCTCCCGCCCGGGCCGGCCGTCTCGGGAAGCCCGATCGGCATGTCCACGGCGATTTTTTCGACCCCCGTGGTCAGATCGGCGAAATTGCGCGTTATCGTGACGCATGGCGTCAACGGACCTGTCGTTGCGATGGTCACAGCGATCCATCCGGCGGGACAGCCGTCGACGCCTCGCACCATCGGCCGCTCCCCGCCGGGGATGGGCGTCACCTCGTTCCGGATGGCCATGCTCCGCCTCCTGCGCCGCCTCGCCCTCGCCGCCGTGCTCCTGGCCCTGACGCCGCTGGTGCTCACCCTCCTCTATACGGTGGTGACGCCGGTCTCGACACGCATGGTCTGGCGCATGGTGACGCTGAAGGGCTACGAGCGCAGCGTCGTGCCGCTGGACGCCGTGGCCCGGCCGGTGCCGGCGGTGCTCATCGCCTCGGAGGACGCCCAGTTCTGCCGCCACCGCGGCGTCGACTGGCGCGAGCTGATGGCCGTCATCGAGGACGAGGACGGCCCCTCGCGCGGCGCCTCGACCCTGTCGATGCAGGTCGCCCGCAACCTCTTCCTCTGGCAGGGCGACACCGGCCCCACCGCCGTGATCCGCAAGGGGCTGGAAATCCCGCTCGCGCTGATGATCGACCTCGTCTGGTCGAAGCGGCGGATGATGGAGGTCTATCTCAACATCGCGGAATGGGGGCCGGACGGTGAGTTCGGCATCGAGGCGGGCGCCCAGCGGGCCTTCGGCAAGCCGGCGGCGCGGCTGACCGCCGGCGAGGCGGCGCTCCTCGTCGCCATCCTGCCCAACCCGATCCGCCGCGACGCCCGGGCGCCCTCGGGGGGCGTCCGCCGCAAGGCCGCCATCATTTCGCGCCGGGCGGGAGCGGCCGACACGGCATGCCTGCGGCTCGCGGCGTCATGACCACCGCGGGGCGGTGGACGGGCGCGACAAATCACGCTTCTAATTCCGCCATGGTGCCCGCATTCGTCCTCCTGATCGTCCTGATGGCTGCGCCCGGGGCTGCGCGCGGCCAGACGCCCGCTCCCCAGCCCGACGCAGCCCTGACGGAGAGAGCGGTCGGTGCCTGGGAACTCTCCAATCCCGCCGGCAGCCGCAAATGCGCCGTCACGCTGAAGGCGGAGCGGGCGGGAACCGGCCGGGCGCTGACCTTCGGCGAGGGCTGCGTCGCGGCCTTTCCGGCGGTCGCGGCCATCGTCGCCTGGTCGGTGGGGCCGACGGGGTCGATCCGCTGGATCGACCGGACGGGCCAGAGCGCCTTCGACTTCGAGGAGACCGAGGTCGGCATCTTCGAATCGCTGCGGCAGGGGGATCCGACCGTCTATTTCCTCACCAGCCTGGCGCTGGCCGGCAAGACGCTGCCGACGGCCGACGAACTCGCCGGCGCCTGGACCCTCGGCCAGCCCTCGGGGCGCAGCCTCTGCGGCCTCCTCCTCAAGCAGGAGCTGGCGGCGGGCGCAGGGGCCCTGGAGCAGCGCTTCGCGGTGGAGGTGGCGGCGGGCTGCGAGCGCTCCATCGCCGCCCTCGGCCTCGCCCACTGGCGGCTGGACCGCGAGCTCCTCGTCTTCGGCGGCCGCGCCGGCACGCTATCCTTCAAGCGCGAGGAGGACGGCCGCTGGACCAAGACGCCGGCCGACAACCGCCCGCTGCTGCTCTCCCGGCCCTGACCGCACCGCCCGAATTGGGGACTGGCGTTTCGCGCGACTATTTCGTCCACTGAAACGATGGTTCGTCCGCGGCTGCCCGGACGCCCCGGAGGACAGGCCATGACAGACGCGACCGCAGAGGCTTCGGTGCTGGTGAGGAGGGACGGCGCCGTCGCCACCCTCGTGTTGAACGAGCCGAAATCGATGAACGCCATGTCGGCCGGCATCAAGGCGGGCATCGAGGAGACCCTGCCGGGACTTCTCGCCGACCCGGAGGTCAGGGCCATCGTCATCACCGGCACGGGCCGCGCCTTCTGCGCCGGCGGCGACATCCGTTCCATGGACGATCGCGGCACGCTCTCGGTGAAGACGCGGATGACGCGGACCTACAAATGGCTCATCCCGCTGCTCACCGCCGAAAAGCCGATCATCTGCGCGGTGAACGGGGCGGCGGCGGGCGCCGGCCTGTCGCTGGCGCTGGCCGGGGACATCATCCTCGCCTCGCGGGAGGCGCGCTTCAAGGCGGGCTTTCCCGGCCTCGGTGCGGCGGCCGACCTCGGCCTCGCCTACACCCTGCCGCGTGCCATCGGCTACCAGCGCGCCAGCGACATCCTGCTCACCAACCGCGAGGTCCTGGCCGAGGAGGCCCACGCCATGGGCCTGGTGGCGCGCATCGCCGAACCCGAGGCGCTGATGGCGGCGGCGATGGAGACGGCGCAGGCGCTCGCCGCCGGGCCCACCGTGTCGCTGGCGCTCACCAAGCGGCTGATGCGCCGCGGCTACGAGCTGCCGATCGAGGGCTTCCTGGAATTCGAGGCCATGTCGCAGGTGGTCGCCTTCGGCAGCGACGATTTCGGCGAGGGCGTCGCCGCCTTCAAGGGCAAGCGCCGGCCGGACTTCAAGGGCCGCTGAGCCCCAGGGGAGGATTTCGCATGGAGACGATGTTCAAGGACGGCCTGCTCACCGGCAAGCGCATTCTCGTCACGGGCGGCGGCACCGGCCTCGGCCGCGAGATGGCGGAGGACTATCTGCGCCTCGGTGCGACCGTGCACATCTGCGGGCGACGCAAGGGCGTGCTGGACGATACGGCGCGCGAACTGATGGACCGCCACGGCGGCAAGGTCATCACCCATTCCGTCGACATCCGCGTCGCCCAGGCGGTGGAGGAGATGATCGAGGAGATCTTCACGGCGGGTCCGCTGACCGGCCTCGTCAACAATGCCGCCGGCAACTTCATCAGCCCGACCAAGGACCTGTCGCCGCGCGGCTTCGACGCCATCGCGGGAATCGTCTTCCACGGCTCGTTCTACGTGACGCTCGCCTGCGGCAAGCGCTGGATCGCCGGCGGGCACAAGGCCTCGGTCATCTCGATCCTCACCACCTGGGTGTGGAACGGCGGCCCCTTCACCGTGCCCTCCGCCATGTCGAAGGCCGGCATCAACGTCATGACCCAGTCGCTGGCGGCCGAATGGGGCCGCTACGGCATCCGCCTCAACGCCATCGCGCCCGGCCCCTTCCCGACCAAGGGCGCCTGGGAGCGGCTCAATCCGGGCCTCGCCGCCGAGGAGGACAAGGGCCGCGAGGGCAGCCCCATGGGCCGCAACGGCGAGATGCAGGAGCTGAAGAACCTCGCCACCTTCCTGATGGCGGACGGCTGCGAGTACCTGACCGGCCAGACCATCGCCATCGACGGCGCCCGCTACAACGCCTCCGGCGGCAACTTCTACAACCTGTCGAAGATGTCGGACGCCGAATGGCAGGCGATGAGCGAGATGATCCGCGCAGCGAACGAGAAGGACCGCGCCAGCCGCACGGCCTGAGGCGAACGGGACTTCCGCGACGGTTTGTGCTGATATCCTTGGCGAATCCCGCGGGGCACCCCCCTGCGGGACCATCAGGAACCCGAGATGCCTTCCTTCGAGCCCGTCATCGCGCTGTCGCGCGGCCTGGAAATCCTGCGCGTGCTGAACGCCGAGCGGCGGTCGACGGTGGGATCGCTGCACAAGGCGACGGGGCTCAATAAGGCGACCATCGTCCGCATGCTCGAAACGCTGGAGCATGAAGGCTACGTCATGCGGGACGCGGAGCGGACCGAGTACCTGCCCACGGGGCGCTGCCTGCTGCTCTCCCACGGCTACGACCAGCACCTGTGGATCGGCGGCGTCGCCGAGCCGATCATGCACGAGTTCCGCAAGCAGATCGGCTGGCCCTCCGACATCGCCATCTTCGACCGCGACGCGATGATCGTGGCGCAGACGACGCGCGAGCCGGGCTCCATGCTGTTCTCGCGGCGTCCGGGGTTCCGGTTTCCCCTGCTCTCCACGTCCATGGGCCGCGCCTATCTCGCCTTCTGCCCCGAGGAGCAGCAGGAGCGGATCATCACCCTGCTCGCGGCCATCCCGGGCAAGTCGACCGAGCTCGCCCGCCAGCCGAAGAAGCTCGCACCCCTGCTCGCCGAGGTGCGCGAGAAGGGCTATGCGCTGATGGACGAGGCCTACAGCCAGCACGTCTTCGACGGCCGCGTCTGGGCCATGGGCGTGCCGGTGCGCGACGGCGACGAGGTCTTCGCCAGCATCAACATCATGATGCTGCACGGCGTCATCTCGGTGGAGGACGCGGTGAAGAACTTCCTCGCGCCGCTGCAGGAGACGGCGACGCAGATCGCCCGGGCGCTGACCGACAAGTTCCGCGCCACCCTCTGGGCGCCCGGCGGCGCCAAAGCGGACTGAGATTTCACCGTATTTCATTGCATGAAATGCTGTTTCGACGGGATTTGACCGTATCCCGGAGCCGTGAGAGGATTCGCATCGGGCCCGCAGAGGCCCCAACGGGCAAAGCCCGACAAGAACGATCCAGAGGGAACACCATGCGCCATCGCCTCTCCCGCCGCGGCCTGATGCTGGCCGCCGCCGCCACCGTGGCGGCACCTCCCCTGCTGCGCGCCCAGGGCGCCTGGCCGAACCGGCCGGTGCGGATTCTCTGCGCCTTCCCGGCCGGCGGCATCACCGACGGCTATGCCCGCGCCTATGGCGACTACATCCAGCAGAAGAGCGGCCAGACGGTGGTGGTCGAGAACCGGGTCGGGGCCGGCGGCGGCATCGCCGCCCAGGCGCTGAAGGCGGCGCCGGACGACGGCCACACCCTGATGATCACCATCTCCTCGACCATGCTGGGCAACCGGGTCATGTTCAGGAACCTGCCCTACGACCCGGACAAGGACTTCTCCTTCCTCGCCATCATGTCCACCGGCCACCTGCCGCTGGTGGCGCAGAAATCGACGGGGGCGAAGACCATCGCCGAATTCGTCGCCTTCGCGAAGGCGAACCGGACCAGCTTCGGCTCCTATGCCGCGGGGTCCTTCGCCCACATCGTCGGGGCCGAACTGAACCGCCGCTTCGGCCTCGACATGACCATCGTCCACTACCGGGGCGAGGCGCCCATGTGGCAGGACCTCCTCACCGGCAGCAGCCAGGTGGCCATGGGCAGCTACACCGCCGCCAAGGGCGTGCTCGACACCGGCGCTGGAACCGCCATCGCGGTGCCGACGGACAAGCGGATGTCGACCCTGCCGGATGTCGCCACCTATGCGGAACAGGGCCTGAAGGATCCGGTCTTCGACCTGATGAGCTGGGCGGGCTTCTTCGGCAAGGCGTCGATGCCGGCCGAGATGGTGCAGCAGATCTCCGACATGATGGTCGAGGCCGGCAAGACCGAGCGCATCCGGCGGCTGACGGCGACCTTCGGGATCGACGACACGGCGCAGGACCACAGGTTCTTCCGCCACATCTACGAGACACAGGGGCCGATCTGGCTCGATCATCTCAACCGGCTCGGCGTGACGCCGAGCTGAGCCCTGACGATCGGTCGCAGCACCGTTCCGACGGGGACGGCCCTAGACTGAACCGCGATTCACAACGGGACGCAGAAGCCCGCATTTCATTCCCGAGGAACGCCCATGCCCTTGACGCTCTCCCGCCGCCGGCTGGTCGCCGCCGGCGCCCTCCTGCCCTTCGCCGCGCCCGCCGTCGTGCGCGCGCAAGGGGCCGCCTGGCCGACCAAGCCGCTGAAGATCATCTGCGCCTTCCCGGCCGGCGGCATCACGGATGCCTTCGCCCGCGCCTATGGCGAGTATATCGGCCAAAAGAGCGGCCAGACCGTGATCGTCGAGAACCGGCCCGGGGCCGGCGGCGGCATCGCCGCCCAGGCGATGAAGACCGCGCCGGACGACGGCCACACCATCATGATCACCATCTCGACGACGCTGTTCGGCAACCGCGTCATGTTCAAGAGCCTCGCCTACGACCCGGACAAGGATTTTGCGCTGCTGGCGCTGCTGCCGACCGGCAGCCTGCCGCTGGTCGCCGCGAAGGCGACGGGCGCCACCACCATCGCGCAGTTCGTCGAGTTCGCCCGCAAGAACCGGGTCAGCTTCGGCTCCTATGCCGCGGGGTCCATGGCCCATATCGTCTGCAACGCCCTGAACCAGCAGTTCAGCCTCGACATGACCGTGGTGAACTACCGCGGCGAGGCGCCGATGTGGCAGGACGTGCTGACCGGCAACAGCCAGGTCGCCCTCGGCAGCTTCACGGCGGCCAAGGCGGTGCTCGACGCCAATGCCGGCACGGCCATCGCCATTCCCTCGACCCGGCGCATGCGGGCGCTGCCGAACACGGCGACGTTCATCGAGCAGGGCCTCGACAACCCGGTCTTCCGGCTGCTGAGCTGGGTCGGCTTCCTCGGCCAGTCCTCCATGCCCCAGGCGATGGTCGAGACCGTGTCGGCGCTGATGCTGGAGGCGGCGCAGACCGAGCGCATCCGCAAGCTCAACGAGACCTTCGGCATCGAGGACCCGGTCCTCGGCCATGCCGACTTCAGGAAGGTCTACGACGCGGAGGGCCCGATCTGGATCGAGAACGTGCGCAAGCTCGGCCTGACGCCGGCCTGAGATGCGGCGGCGCGCCGGGATCAGGCGATCCCGGCGAGGCCGTTGGTCAGCACGACGACGTCGCGCTCCACCACCCGGGCGCGGAACGAGATCACACCGCCGTCGCGCCAGATCTCGGTGCGGATCGTCTCGCCGGGCAGGACCGGGGCGGAGAAGCGCACGTCGAGGCGCCTGAGCCGCGCGGGGTCGTTGCCGCAGCACGCCTTGAGGATGGCGCGGCCGGCCACCGCATAGGTGCACAGGCCGTGCAGGATCGGCCGCTCGAAGCCGGCGCCACGGGCGACGTCCGGATCGGCGTGGAGCGGATTATAGTCGCCGGACAGGCGGTAGATCAGCGCCGCCTGCGGCAGGGTCTTCAGGTCGACCGCCTCGTCGGGCGCGCGGTCGGGCAGCGGATGGGGCTCGGGCGTCGGGCCGGAGGGGCCGCCGAAGCCGCCCTCGCCACGGATGAAGGTGGTGGAGGTCAGCGTCGCCAAGAGGTCGCCGGAGGCCTTGTCGATCACGTCGCGCTCGGAGAAGAGCAGCGCGCCCTTGCCCGGCCCTTTGTCGACGATCTCCGTGACGCGGGAGCGGCCGATCACCGTGCCGGTGGCGGGCAGCGGCTTGTGGATGACGAGGCCCTGCTCGCCGTGCAGGACCTTGCGCCAGTCGACCCCGGTGTTCGGGTCCTTCAGCCAGAAGCCGGGATAGCCGAGCACGACGGCCAGGGTGGGCAGGGCCTTCAGGCCGTCCTCGTAGACGAAGGGGAGCTCGCTGCGGTCCACCGGATCGGCGCCGCAGCCGACGCCGAGGGCGTAGAGGATGGTGTCCTTCGCCTCGTAGCGGTGCTCGAGGTCGGGGAAATGCCAGTTCTTCAGCTTGTCGTAGTCGATGGGCATGGGGGTGTCCGTTGGAGCCTGTCCCGTCATGCCCGGGCTCGTCCCGGGCATCCACGAATTCTCATCGGCGTCGCGTTCAAGTCGTGGATGGCCGGGACAAGCCCGGCCATGACGGCCAGGGGCGCGCCCTTCTCACAGAGACCGGGCGACGATCTCCTTCATGATCTCGGTGGTGCCGGCATAGATGCGCTGGATGCGGCTGTCGGCATAGGCGCGGGCGATGGGATATTCCCACATGAAGCCGTAGCCGCCGTGCAGTTGCAGGCAGGTGTCGACCACCCGGCCCTGGAGCTCGGTCAGCCACCACTTGGCCATGGCGGCGGTGGTCACGTCGAACTCGCCGCGCAGGAACTTGGAGATGCAGTCGTCGAGGAAGACGCGGGCGACCGTCACCTCGGTCTTCACCTCGGCCAGCTTGAAGCGGGTGTTCTGGAAATCGGCGATGGACTTGCCGAAGGCCTTGCGCTCGCGGGTGTAGTCGATGGTCCAGCGCAGCGCCGATTCCATCACCGCGACGGCGGAGATGGCGACCAGCAGGCGCTCGCGCGGCAGCTCGTTCATCATGTAGGCGAAGCCGCGCCCCTCCTCGCCGATGATGTTGGTCGCCGGCACGCGGACGTTGTCGAAGAAGAGCTCGGAGGTGTCCTGCGCCTTCAGGCCGATCTTCTCGAGGTTGCGGCCGCGCTTGAAGCCCTCGCGGTCGGCCTCGACCAGGATGAGGCTGACGCCCTTGGCGCCCTCCTTCGGGTCGGTCTTGGCGGCGACCAGGATGAAATCGGCGAGCTGGCCGTTGGTGATGAAGGTCTTCTGGCCGTTGACGACATAGTGGTTGCCGTCGCGGATCGCTGTGGTTCGGATGGCCTGGACGTCGGAGCCCGCGCCCGGCTCGGTCATGGCCAGCGCGCCGATGGCCTCGCCCGACGCCATCTTTGGCAGCCAGTGGCGCTTCAGGTCCTCGGAGGCGTTGTTGAGGATGTAGGGGGCGACGATGTCGGAGTGCAGGCGGAAGCCGGGGCCGGTGAAGACGTGGCCCATCATCTCCTCGATCATGATGGCGCTGGTGAGGAAATCCGCCCCGCCGCCGCCATAGGCCTCGGGAATGTTGGTGAGGAGCATGCCGGCGGCACCCGCCTTCAGCCAGGCCTCGCGGTCGACGACGCCCTCCTTCTCCCAGCGCGCGTGATGGGGGGCGATCTCCTCGGCGATGAAGCGGCGGCAGGCATCGCGGAAGAGGTGGTGCTCCTCCTTGTAGTAGGCGGCGGTGGCGGTCATGGCGCGCATCTCCTGAGCCGGACGCGGAGGCCCCGGCCCCGCGACGAGCCTCTATCCTAAGACAGGCGTTTCGGCGAATGAAACGGGATTTCGTTCAATTGACGATCGGACTATGGTTCGGCCACGTCCGCCATTCAGGCGGGACCGACGGATCGAGGATACGGGGATCGGCATGACGGGCACGGGCGCTCTGGACGGCAAGGTCGTGATCGTGACGGGGGCCGGGCGCGGCATCGGCCGCGAGATCGCCCTGACGGCGGCGGCCGAGGGCGCCAAGGTGGTGGTCAACGATCTCGGCGGCGCCGCCGACGGCTCGGGCGCCAGCGCCGCGCCGGCGGAAGAGGTCGCCGAGGAGATCCGCTCGAAGGGCGGCAAGGCGGTCGCCAATTTCGACAGCGTCGCGGAACCTGCGTCCGCCAATGCCATCGTCAAGACGGCGGTCGACGCCTTCGGCGGCCTCGACGCCGTGATCAACAATGCCGGCATCCTGCGCGACGCCATCTTCCACAAGATGAGCGTCGCGGACTTCGAACTGGTCATCAAGGTGCACCTGATGGGCACCTTCTACGTCTCCCACGCCGCGGCCCGCATCTTCCGCGAACAGGCGAGCGGCGCCTTCGTCCACTTCACCTCGACCTCCGGCCTCATCGGCAACTACGGCCAGGCGAACTACGCCGCCGCGAAGCTCGGCATCGTCGGCCTGTCGAAGTCCATCGCGCTGGACATGGCGCGGTTCAACGTGCGCTCCAACTGCGTCTCGCCCTTCGCCTGGAGCCGCCTCATCGGCACCATCCCGACGGAGACGGAGGCGGAGAAGGCGCGTGTCGCCCGCATGCAGGCCATGGGACCTGAGAAGATCGCGCCGCTCTCGGCCTTCCTCGCCTCCGACCGGGCGAAGGACGTCACCGGCCAGATCTTCGCCGTGCGCATGAACGAGATCTTCCTGATGGGCCAGTCGCGGCCGATCCGCTCCATCCATCGCGACGGCGGCTGGACCTGCGACAGCCTCGCCAGCCACGGCATGCCGGCGCTGAAGTCGTCCTTCTATCCGCTCGACCGCTCCGCCGACATCTTCTCGTGGGATCCGGTGTGAGGAGCCACGGGATGACGGGCGCAGCCCTTCACCTCTCCCCGGCGGGGAGAGGTC
>LNFM01007000.1_pt1 | contig 19720 bp, 17 predicted proteins | sample 596031 | NCBI WGS metagenome assembly LNFM01 (sample SAMN04254537, study PRJNA301005) | activated carbon metagenome | isolation source: dual media filters at the Ann Arbor, Michigan drinking water treatment plant | place: USA: Ann Arbor | reverse complement strand
AGGGAGGGGCAGCGCACCTCCTGCGAAGCCACCCGCGCAGACCCCCCTCCCTCAACGCAGCTCCCGCGCGATCACGGCCAGGGCGGCGGAGGAGATGGTGACTTGGCTCAGCACTTGGGTGAGGTCGCGGATGAAGCCCCAGGTTTCGTAGGGGGAGGGGTCTTGGGGCACGACGACGAGGCTGCCGGGGGGGATGGGCGGGCCGCCGGCTTGCCAGCCGGACAGGCCGGCGGGGGCGGCCTGGCCGTTGGGCAGGACGACGAAGGCGCGGGCGCTGTCGGCGAAGCGTTGGGTGCCGCCGGCGGCGCGGGTGTAGTCGCTGGCGCGCCAGCCGGAGCGGAATTGCAGGCTGCCCGGGTTCAGTACGGCGCCGACCACGGTCACTTCGTTGGGGCGTTTCGGGATGACGATGATGTCGCCCGGCTCCAGCAGCACGTCGCGGTCCGGGTGGGCGGCGAGTTGCACGGGGTCTGCTTCCACCACCATGCGTCCGGCGGCCTGGGCCTGGCGGAGGGCGGCGGCGAGTTCGCGCCCGGCGGTGATGGCGCTGCCCACATCCACCCCCTGCGCCCGGCCGCCGGCCACGGCCTGGCCCGCGGCGACCTGGACGAGGGAGGTTTCGAGGTCGCGGGCCGTGCGGGCGAACCCTTCCTGCTGGCGGCGGCGGACGCTGTCGCGGGTGAAGACGGCGCCGTAGGGGTAGGCTTGCGGGGTCAGCCCGCCGGCGCGGGCCAGCAATTCGGACAGGCGTTCGCCGCGGCGGATGTCGTAGCTGCCGGGGCGCAGCGCTTCGCCGGCCAGCACCACCGGTCCGCTTTCCCGGTCGGAGAAGCCGCGCGGCACGCGGAGGACGTCGCGCGGGGAAAGCCGCACGGCGCGGTAGTTGCGGGAGCGCAGGTCCAGCAGCAGGCGGGACAGGGGTTGCGCGCCGGATTGGTCGCTGGGTTCGCGGGCGAGTTCCACGGCGGACAGGTCCGCGCCATCCGTCGCGCCGCCGGCCGCGGCCAGCAGCAGGTCGAGGCCGGTATCGTCCAGCAGCGGGAACAGGCCGGGCTGGCGCACTTCCCCGCTCAGCAGCACCGCCTGGTCCAGCAGGAAGCCCAGCAATTGCGGGTAGTCGCGGAAGATCTGCGGGCAGGTGGGCGCGCCGATCTCGGGGAAGCCGGCGCCGCGGGCATGGGCGAAGCGGGCGGGGGCGCTGCGGGTGGCGATGGCGAGCTGGGTCAGCGCCGGGCAGGTTTCGTCGGCCGGAGCCTCCCCGCGCAGGGCGCGCTGCACGGGGGGGCTGGCCAGCCAGGCGATGTCGCTGTTGCCGAGCACGATGACCTCATCGCCCTCCGCCAAGGCCAGGTCAGCGGTGCCTTGCAGGGTGCGGGCCAGGTCGAAGGGGATGAAGTGCCGCCCGCGCGTGGCCGGGTCCAGGCGGAGGATCACGGACAGCCGCGGATAGGGGTCGGGCCGCACCAGCCGCGGGTCGTTCAGCAGCGATCGCAGCGTGGCGCCGCCGCGTCCGACGGCGCGGGTGACGGGGGCGGAGACGTGGCCGGCCAGGCGAAGCTGGTTCGCCACCACATCGGCGCCGGGTTGCACCAGCACGCTGTCGCCGCGGCGCACGGCATCGCGCGGGCCGATCTCGGCGAAGCTGCGGCCGCCGCCATCCTGGGTGCCCTGCACCAGGAAGCGGTTGCCGGAGGGGCGCAGCGGGTCGCCGGCCAAGCGCAGCAGGGTGGCGAGGGGGGCGGTGGTGGCGCGGGCGGGCAGTTCGTAGATGCCGGGTCGGGTGACCTCCCCCGCGATGGCGACCACGCTGCCGAGTGGCGGGACGATGATGCGCTCACCTTCCCGGAGCGCCAGGTCCACCTCCGCCCCTTCGCCGGTGATGACCGAATACAGGTCGATGATGCGCCGGCCGGAGGGGCCTTCGACGCGGATGGCGCGCAGGCTGCCGGTGCGCCGCGGCCCGCCGGCCTGCATCAGCGCATCCAGCACGGAGGACAGGGCGGTGACGGTCTGCATCCCCGGTCGCTGGACCTCCCCGGCCACGAAGATGGCGATCTGGCGGACCTGGCCGATGGACAGGAAGATCTCGGTGCCCGGCATGTCCCGCGCCATGCGGGCTTCGAGGTCGGCGCGCAGCGCGCCGAGGGTGCGGCCGGCGGCGGGAATCGGCGGCAGGTCCGGGGTCAGGATGGTGCCGTCGCGCTGCACCCGCAGGGTCAGGGTGGCGCGGGTGCGGCCGCGCAGGGCCAGCACCAGCTCATCCTCCCGGCCGATCAGGTAGGCATCGGGCAGGGCGCCGGATTGGCTGGGGGCGCGGCTGGTGGCCGTGAAGCTGTCATAGCCGAATTGGCGCAGGGCCACGCCCAGGCGTTCGGCGAAGAAGGCCTCCGTATGGGACAGCGGCTCCCCGCCCGGCGGGGCGGCGGGAAGGGCGGGGGCCGCGGCGAAGGCGGGGGCGCTGGGCGCGGGCAGGGGGCCGCTTTGGGGGCCACTTTGGGGGGGCGTGGGGCTGCGCCCGGCGGTGGCGGCGCGCATGCGTTCCAGGATGTCCTGCTGGGCGTCCAGCGGCAGGGCCGGCACCGGCAATCCATTGGGCAGCAGGGACGGCAAAGCGGGAGGCGCCAGGGCCGCGCCTTCGGATCCCGGACCGGAGAATTGCGCGCGCGCCGGGTTGCTGGCGAGGGCCAGGCCGGCGGCTAACAGCGCATAAAATTTCAACCGCAGGATGAATTGCATTTTCATTGTTCAGCCTGGATGTATCATAAGCATATGATTCATGTCTGACCAAATCCCATTCAGTTCTGAACAGGACGCCTGGGTTGCAGCCACCCCGGTCCCGGCTCGTCGCGGGGGCAGGGGGCTGGGCCGGTTGTGGCTGATGGTGGATGCGGCCTGGCGGCTTGGTGCGCGGCCAGTGGGCCTGATGCTGCTGCATCGCGCCAGCCTGGCCGCTGGCCTGCCGCAGCGCCGCCTGGCCGATGCCGCCGCCCCGGCTGGCCGATTCCTGCCCGATCGCCCTTCCAATGCCCCTTTGGCCTTGCCGCCCGCCTTGCCGCCCGCCATGGCAATCCGGCTGCGCCAGGCCGCTGCCGGCCTGGCGCAGCCGGATTGGCATGGCGGGTACGACCCCGCCGCCCCTGCCCTGGGCATGGAGCTGTTCAGCCGCGGCGATATCCGGCCGGTCTGGGAAGCCAGCCGATTCGGCGACCTGCTGCTGCTGGTCCAGGCCGCGCTGATCGATCCGCAGGGCGATCACCTGGCGCGGGCGGAGGCATTGCTGGCCGCCTGGTGTGCCGCCAACCCGGCCTTTCGCGGCCCCGCCTGGGCCTGCGGCCAGGAAGCCGCGCTGCGGGCGCTGTCGCTCGCCCTGGCCCTGGCGCTGCTGGATGCGGACCGGGATCCGCCGCCGGCCGCCCGGGCCCTGCTGGCGTTGTGCGAACGGCGCATCGCCGCCACCCCCGCCTATGCCGCGGCGCAGGACAACAACCACGCTTTGTCCGAACCTGCCGGCGCCTTTGCCTGTGCGCTGCTGCGGCGCGATGCCGTGGCCGCGGCGCGGGCCGCGCGGCGCCTCTCGGCCGCCGTGGCGCGGCTGGTGGCGCCGGATGGCGGCTTCGCCCAGGTCTCGGCGGGCTATGCGCGGCTGGCGCTGGATGTGCTGTCCATCGCGGAATGGCTGCGCCGGCGGCATGGCGCACCGGCCTTCCCGGCGCCGCTGGCCGATCGTGCCGCCGCGCTGGCCCTCTGGCTGCACCAGCTGGTGGCGGCGGAGGATGGCAGCGGCCCGGCGCTGGGGGTGGAGGATGGCTCCGCCTTCGCCGATCTCGGCCTGTACGGCCCGGCCGATGCGCGCGGCAGTGTCGAACGGGCGGCGCGGCTGTTCGCCGGGGCGGGCGCCGACCTGCCGCGGGATGCGGGCTGCGCCTGGCTCGGCTTGCCAGGCCCCGTGCCGCGGCTGCGGCGCCCGGCGCGCTGGCAGGCTGCGGGCAGCCAGGGCTGGGCGGCGGCCGGTGCCACCGGCCTGCTGCGCACCGGGCCGCTCGGCTTTCGCCCCTCCCAGCCCGACCTGCTGCATTTCACGCTGCGCGATGGGCCGCGCCTGGTGCTGCGGGATGGCGGCACCGGCGCCTACAACCCGGCGGCGCCCTGGTGGTGGCAGGCGCTGGCCAGCGGTGCCGCGCATAATGCGGTGCTGTTCGATGATGCCGAACCGATGCCGCGCCTCGGCCGCTTCCTGTTCGCCCGCTGGCCGCGGCTGTGGAACCTGCCCGATGGCGCCGCGCGGCGGGATGCGGCGGGCCATCGCCAGGCCCGGCGAGTGCAGGTGCAGGGCCGGTGCTGGACCGTGACGGATGACCTGGCCGGCCGCTTCCGCCACGCCACGCTGCGCTGGCGGCTGCCGGAGGGCGATTGGCGGCTGCGCGGCCTGCTGGCCGAGGATGGCCGGCTGCAATTGCGGGTCAGCGCGGAGCCCGGCGCTTCGGAGCTGGCCCCGGGCGCCCTGTCCCTGGCGCTGGAACGCGGCTGGTACAGCCCGGCCTATGGCGCGATCGCGCCCTGCCCGGTGCTGCGCGTCACGGCCCACGCCCCGGTCTCCCGCCTGGTGACGCGAATCTGGCTGCCGCCGCGGGGGGATGCCGCATGCCACTGGAGGTGCTGATCGGCCGGCTCTGGCGGATACGCGGGCGCGTGGCGCTGCTGGCGCTGCTGCTGCTGGGTGCCGGCATCGCCACCGTCTACAGCCTGCCGCGCAGCTTCGTGGCGGAGGCGGTGGTGGCGCCGGCGGAGACGACGGGCATCGCCACCTCCTCCCTCCTCTCGGCCTCGCCTTCCATCTCCGGGCTGCTGGACCCGCGCCCGGCGGGCAATTTCGCGATCTATCTCGGCGCCCTGCGCTCCGCCGAGGCGGCGATGCGGCTGGTGGAGGCGACACCGTTGCTGGCGCTGCTGCAGGAACGCCGCGCCGCCGGGCCGGCGGGGGCGCTGCGCCGGGCGCTCGGACTTCGCATGGAGATGGACCTGGATGATGCGCGCGGCTGGCTGGCGCGCAACCTGGCGGTGACGCAGACGCTGGGCGCGGTGACCTGGACGCTGTCGCTGGCGCATCCGGACCGCGAGGAGGCGCTGGCCGCGCTGCGCCACCTGCACGCCTTCGCCGAGGCCAAGGTCCGCGCCGACCTGGCCGACATGGCCCGCCGCAGGGTGGTGGCGCTGGAGGCGCGGCTGGCGCGGGAGCAGGACCTTTACCTCCGCCAGGCGCTGTATGAGATGCTGGCCCAGCAGCAGCGCATCGGCCTGCTGGTGGCGGCGGATGAGGCGGTGGCGGCGCGGCTGGTCTCCGCCCCGCTGGTGGAACGGCGGCCTTCCCTGCCCAACCGGCCGCTGCTGGTCCTGCTGCTGCTGGTGACGGCGCCGCTGGCCGCGCTGGCGATGGCGGCGGCGGCCATCCTGCTGTCCGGCCTGCACTCGCTTTCCGCGGAGCCAGCCCCGCGCCCGGCCTATCGGATGGAACCGGCGGAATGAGCGCGGCGCGGCTGGCCCTGGCGGTGGCCCCGGTGGCGGTGGCGCCGCGCGGATCATGGCTGGCCGGGGCCGCGGGGGCGGTGGCGGGCGTGCTGCAGATGGCCGGCGCGCTGAAGACCGCCCCGCCCCTGGCCGGGCTGCCCTTCGACCTGACCCTGGCCTGCCTGGTGCTGCTGCTGCCGCTGGTCGCGCTGCTGCTGGCGACGCGGCGCTGGGATGTCTCGCCCGGCCTGGCCCTGCCGCTGGCGGCGGCGGCGCTGCTGTGGCTGTGGCTGGTGGTGGCGGGAAGCTGGTCCGCCTCCCGCCTCGTGCTGGCGCAGAAACTGCCGGAACTGGCGCTGGCCGGGCCGGCCATGCTGGCCGCCGGCCTGCTGGTGGGGGCGGAGCCGGTGGCGCGCGCGGCGCTGTGCCGGGTGACGCTGGGCATCGGCCTGCTGCTCGGCGCGCTGGTCGGCTGGGGGGCGCTCGGCGGCTGGCAGGCGCTGGTGCAGGGGCAGGATCCGGACCAGGCGCGGGTGCATTACCAGCTCGCCGGCCTCGCCATGGCCACCGCCGCCGCGCTGGCGGCGCTGGCGGCGGCGGAGGCGCGGGGCCTGCGGCGGCTGGCCTGGCTGCTGGTGGTGCTCGGCCTGGGCGCCGCGGCGCTGCTGCCCGGCGGCCGCACGGCGCTGGCCGCGCTGGTGCTGGGCGTGGTGCTGGTGCCGGCCCTCGGGCTGGGCCGCCGGGCCGGGCTGGCCTGGCTGCTGGCGATGCTGGCGGTACTGGCCGCCGGGGCCGCCTGGCTGCTGCTGCATCCGGCGCTGGCGGAGGGGCTGCGCACGCTGGAGCGCCTGACCTCGGAACCCGCGGGGCTGGAGGCGCGGCAGGGGCTGTGGCAGGCCGCGCTGGATTGGGGCGGGCTGGCGGCGCCCTGGGGCCTGGGCACCGGCGGCTTCACCATCGCGGCCGGGCATGGCGAATGGCGCGGCCTGTATCCGCACAACCATGCGCTGGAAGCCCTGGCGGAAGGCGGCTTGCCCGGGCTGGTGCTGTGGCTCGGGGCCTTTGGCGGCGCGGCGCTGGCCATGGTGGCGCTGGCGCCGCAAGCCGGGCCGGGGCGGCTGGCGCGGATCGCGGCGCTGGTGCTGCCGGTGGCGATGACCATCCTTGTCTCGACCGACCTCGGCAACCGCATGGCCTGGTTTGCGCTGGGCCTGGCGCTCAGCCTCGGGCTGCGGATGCGCCGGGATGTATGAGCGTTTCGGCAAGCGGGCGCTGGATGTGGCGGGCGCGCTGCTGCTGCTCGGGCTGCTGGCGCCGGTCTTCCTGGCGGTGGCGCTGGCGGTCCGGCTGTGCCTGGGCGCGCCGCTGCTGTTCCGCCAGCCGCGCGCCGGGCGCGGCGGGCGGGCCTTCATCCTGCTGAAGTTCCGATCGATGGCGCCCGGCGCGGCGCCGGATGCGGAACGGCTGGGCCGCTTCGGCCGCGCCCTGCGCGCCAGCGGGCTGGATGAATTGCCGCAGCTGGTGAACGTGCTGCGCGGGGAGATGAGCCTGGTCGGACCGCGGCCACTGCCCATGTCCTACCTGCCCCGATACTCGCCGCGGCAGGCGCAGGGGTTGCGGGTGCGGCCCGGGCTGCTGGGGCCGGGGGTGGCGGCCGGGCGCAACGCCGTGGATTGGCCGCTGCGGCTGGAGCTGGGCGCGGCCTATGCCACCGCCCCGCTGCGCCTGCATCGGGACCTGGCGCTGGCGCTGCGCAGCCTGGGGGTGCTGCTGCGCGGCCAGGGCGTGACGGCGCCGGGGCATGCGACCATGCCGGCCTTCGCCCCGCCGCCGCCTGAGCCGGGCCATGGCGGACCGGGCACGGATGGGTTGCGACGGTGCTGAACTGTGCATTGAATGCTTGATTTTTTGTTAACGAATCAACCAAGATGCGAGACGCCCCGGATCAATTCAATTTCCTGGTTCAATATGCCCGCACCCCAGGCCCTCCCCGCTGCTGCCGCCGTGCTGCCCTTTCCGGGGCGGCCGGCGCCGGCGCACCTGGCCCTGTCGCCGCCGCATCTGGCGGGCGGGGAGATGGAGGCACTGCGCGAGACACTGGACTCCGGCTGGCTCGCCCCCGCCGGCCCGGCGCCGGCGGCCTTCGAGGCTGCGCTCAGCCAGACCACCGGCTTCGCCGCCAGCCTCGCCACCACCTCCGGCACCGCGGCGCTGCATCTGGGCTATCGCGTGCTGGGGGTGCAGCCGGGGGATGAGGTCTGGGCGCCGGCGCTGACCTTCGTCGCCACCGTGGCGCCCGCCGTGCAGATGGGCGCGGTGCCGCGCTTCCTGGATGTGACGCCGGCCGGCTGGGGCCTGGACCCCGGCCTGCTGGCGGAGGAACTGGCCGCGGCGGCGCGGCGCGGCCGGCTGCCGCGGGTGGTGGTGCCGGTGGACCTGTACGGCCAGTGCTGCGACCTGGACGCCATCATCGCGGCCTGCGACCGCTGGGGCGTGCCGGTGATGTGCGACAGCGCCGCCGCCATGGGCGCGCAGCAGCGTGGCGGCCGCCATGCCGGCCATGGCGCGCGGCTGGCGGTGTATTCCTTCAACGGCAACAAGATCATCACCGCAGCCGGCGGCGGCGCGCTGGCCAGCGACGACCCGGCGCTGATCGCCCGCGCCCGGCACCTGGCCGGCCAGGCGAAGGAAGCCTGGCCGCATTACGAACATGAGACCACGGGCTACGCCTATGGCCTCTCCTCCGTCCTCGCGGCCCTCGGCCTGGCACAGTTGCGGGTGCTGGAGGCGCGGGTGCAGCGCCGCCGCGCCATCTTCGGCGCCTATGCCAGCGCGCTGGGCGACCTGCCCGGCCTGGACTTCATTGCGGAACCGGCCTGGGGCCGCGCCAATCGCTGGCTGACCGTGCTGCGGGTGGACCCCGCCGGCTTCGGCGCGGACCGCGAATCCCTGCGCCGGGCGCTGGATGCGGCGGGGGTGGAAAGCCGCCCGGCCTGGAAGCCGCTGCATCTGCAGCCGGCCTTCCGGGATGCGCCGCGGGCCGGCGGCGGCGTCGCGGCGGCGCTGTTCGAAACCGGCCTCTGCCTGCCATCGGGCAGCGGCATGGCGCCGGCGGACCAGGACCGCGTCATCCAAGTGGTGCGCCACCATGCCCGATTCTGAAAGCCACGGGCAACGCGGCGCGGGTGGGGAGGCGACGGGGCTGCGCATCCTGTACCTGCACCAGCATTTCTCCAGCCCCGCCGGCACCACCGCAACCCGCGCCTGGCACCACGCCGGCGCGCTGGCTGCCGCCGGGCACGCGGTGACGCTGGCCTGCGGCCGCTATGACGGCGCGGCCACCGGCCTCGATGGTCCGTTCCGCCGCGGCCGCCGCCAGGGCCGCGTCGCCGGGTTCGAGGTGGTCGAGTTCGACATTCGCTGCGGCAACAGCCAGGGTCTGCTGGCCCGCACCGGCGCCTTCCTGCGCTTCGCCGCCGCGGCCAGCCGGCTGGCGCTGCGTGGACGGTGGGACCTGATCATCGCCTCCTCCACCCCGCTGACCGTGGCGATTCCGGCGCTGCTGGCGCGGCGCCTGCGCGGTACGCCCTTCATCTTCGAGATCCGCGACCCCTGGCCCGAATTGCCGGAGGCGCTGTCCCGCAACGGCGGCGCCGTGCCGCGCTGGGTGCTGAAGCTGATGGGGCTGCTGGCGGATGCCGCCTGCCGGCGCGCCGTCGCCGTGGTGGCGCTGACCGAGGGCATGGCCCGCGCCGCCCTGGCGCGGGGGACGGAGCCGGACCGGCTGCGGGTGCTGCCGCAGGGCGCCGATCTGGTGCTGTTCCACCCCCGCATCGCCCCCTGGCGCCCGCCTGAGATCTCCATGCAGGAGGTCATGGCGGTTTATGCCGGGGCGCATGGACTGGCGAATGGCCTGCACCAGCTGCTGGACGCCGCCGCCCGGCTGCGGCGCACCGGCCTGCATCTGGTGCTGGTGGGGGATGGGTCGGAAAAACCGGCGCTGATGGCCCGCGCCGCCGCCGAACAGCTTCCCGTCACCTTCCTGGAGCCGATGCCCAAGGCGCATCTCGCCCGGCTGCTGGCGGCGGCGGAGATCGGGCTGCTCTGCCTGGCGCCGGTGCCGGAATTCGCCGAATGGACGGCGCCGAACAAGCTGGCGGAGGGGCTGGCCTCCGGCCTGCCCATGGTCACCAACCTGCCCGGCCGCGCCGCGCGGCTGCTGGCGGAGGGGGGCTGTGGCCTGACCGTGCCGCCGGGCGATGCGGATGCGCTGGCCGCGGCGCTGCTGGCGCTGGCGACGGACCCGCCGCGCCGTCTGGCCATGGCCCGCGCCGCGCGCATCGTCGCCGAGCGACAATTCGACCAGCGCCGGATCGCGGCCCGGCTGGTGGCGGTGGTGGAGGCGGTGGCCGGCCATGTGCCGCGCCGCGCCAGCCGCCGGCATGACCGGGCGGAGGCGGGATGAGCCAGCCGGAGGCGCGGCCGCTGATGCTGATGCTGTCCGCCGCGCATCCGGCCACCGATGTGCGGATCGTCGCCAAGCAGGGCGCCGCCCTGGCCGCCGCCGGCTTCCGGCTGCACCACCTGGCACCCCGCCTGGCCGGGCCGCCGCCGCCGCCCTGCCTGGATGGCGTGGCGCTGGAGACCTTCGCGGCGCCGCGCGGCTGGCTCGGCCGGTTGCGCGGCATTCCGGCGCTGGCCCGCCGCGCCGCGGCCCTGCGGCCGGCGGTGATCCATGCGCATGAGCCGGATAGCTGGCTGGCCGCGCTGCTGGCGGCGCGGCGCTGCGGCGCCAGGGTGGTGCTGGATGTGCATGAGCACTACCCCTCCCGCCTCGATCCGAAGCTGCCGGCGCCCCTGCGGCCGGTGCTGGCGCCGCTGGCGCGGGCGGCGGTGCGGCTGGCCTGCCGCGCCATGGCGGCGCGGGCGGATGCGGTGGTGCTGGCGAAGGATGGGCTGGCGGCGGATTACGCCGGCGCGCGCCGCTGCATCGCGGTGCGGAACTACGCCGACCCGGTGGCCGTCACGCCCCGCCAGCATGGCGCCGGGCCGCCCATCCTGCTGCATCTGGGCGCGCTGACGGCCAGCCGTGGCGCGCTGCTGCTGCCGGCGCTGCTGGCCCGGCTGCCCGGCGCCCGGCTGCGGCTGGTCGGCCGCTTCACCGATGCCAGCGAGGCCGAATTCTGGTCCCGCGCCGCCGCACTCGGCGTCACCGCGCGGATCGAGGCGCTGGGCTGGATGGCGCGGCCGGCGGCGCTGCGGGTCGCGGCGCAATGCGACATCGGCCTGGTGCTGTTCCAGCCCGGGGTGGAAAACCATCGCCTGGCGCTGCCGCACAAGCTGTTCGACTGCATGCTGGCCGGCCTGCCGGTGATCGTGCCCGACTTCGCGGAGGAGGTGGGCCAGGTGGTGCGGGAGGCTGAGTGCGGCCTGGCCGTGGATGTGACGGAGGTGCCGCGCATCGCGGAGGCCGTGGCGGCACTCGCCGACCCGACGCTGCGGGCGGCGCTGGGCGGACGCGGGCGGGAGGCGGCACTACGTCGCTTCGGCTGGGCGGGGGAAGCGGCGCGGCTGGTGCGGCTGTATCACGGGCTGCTGGCCGCCCCGGCGCGGCCGGCGGTGGCCCCGGCGCAGCCGGCGGTGGCGCCAGCGGCCGGCGCCTTGCGCACCAGCCAGCGATAGACCCCGGCGCCGCAGATGGTGCAGCCCGTCGCCAGCCATTTCAGGATATCCGCCCACCCCATCCTCGCCTGCCTGCCTGCCTGCTGCTGCAGCGGGCCGAACGCGGGACGGGGCGGTGCCGTTTCCCGGGATGGCGGCTCAGCCGGTGACGGCGTAGCCCTCCGCCGTCACCAGCGCGGCGAGTTCGGCGCGGGGCAGCGTGGTCTCGGCGCGGACCATGCCGCTGGGCAGGTCCACCTGCACCCGGGCCTGCGGGTCGCGCGCCTGGATCGCCTGGGTCACGGCGCGGACGCAATGGCCGCAGGTCATGCCCGCCACCTTCAGTTCCTCAGTCATCCGCGTGGTCCCTCCAGCTCCGCCAGGATCGGGCAATCCGGCCGGTCGTCGCCCTGGCAATGCTGCGCCAGGTGCCGAAGGCTGTCAGCCACCGCCTGGAGCGAGGCAGCCTTGCTTTCCAGCGCCGCGACATGGGCCAGCGCCATCTGCTTCACATCGCCGCTGGCGCGGGACCGGTCGCGCCACAGCGCCAGCAGCTTGCGGATATCCTCCAGCGGGAAGGCCAGGTCGCGGGCATGCCGGATGAAGCGCAGCACCGCGACATCCTGCGGGCCGTAGCTGCGATAGCCATTCGGCCGGCGCGTCGCCTCGATCAGCCCGATCGCCTCGTAGTGGCGGATCATCTTGGCGGAGACGCCGGACCCCGCGGCGGCCTCGCCGATATTCATGCCGGTGCTCATCGGCCGGCTCCCGCGGCGGGGCGGGTCTGCTGCGGCAGGTGGGGCCGCCAGCGGGACAGCAGCAGCGCGTTGGTCAGCACCGAGACCGAGGACAGCGCCATCGCCGCCCCCGCCAAGGGCGGCGACAGCAGCCCGGCCGCTGCCAGCGGAATGCCGAGCAGGTTGTATGCGAAGGCCCATGCCAGATTCTCCTGCAGCTTGCGATAGGTTCGGCGGGTGATGTCGAGGGCCGCCGGCACCAGCGCCGGATCCCCCCGCATCAGGGTGATTCCGGCGGCCGCCATGGCGACATCGGTGCCGGTGCCCATGGCGATGCCGAGATCGGCGGCGGCCAGGGCCGGCGCGTCGTTCACGCCATCGCCGACCATGGCGATGCGGGCGCCGCCCTGGCGCCAGCGCGCGATGGCGTCCAGCTTGGCCTGCGGCAGCACCTCGGCCTCGACCTGGGTGATGCCGAGCACGCGGGCCGCGGCCTCCGCGGCGGCGGGGCTGTCGCCGGACAGCATGGCGACCTCCACCTTCATGTCGCGCAGCGCCTGCACGGCGGCCGCGGCCTGCGGCTTCAGCGCATCCTCGAAGGCCAGCAGGCCGACCACGCGGCCCGATTGCGCGGCCGCACCATGCGGCGCCAGCAGCCAGGCCAGGCTGCGTCCGGCGGTGGCCTCGGCGCGGCTCGCCTCGGCCAGCTCCCGCATCTCCAGCCCCGATTCGGCCAGCAGGCGGGGGGAGCCGAGCAGCAGGCGGCGGCCCTCCACCACCCCTTCCACCCCACGGCCGGGCAGGGCGCGGAAGCCGGTGACGGCCGGGGTGGGGTCACCGGCCTGGCGCTGCGCCGCCAGCACGGCGCGGGCCAGGGGGTGTTCGGAGCCGGCCTGCAGCGCGGCGGCCAGCGCCAGCACCTCCGCCTCCGCCACGCCCTTCGCGGGGTGCAGCGCGGCCAGGCGCGGCTGGCCCTCGGTCAGCGTGCCGGTCTTGTCGAAGGCAACCAGGGTGATGCCCTGGCCGCGCTCGATCGCTTCCGCATCGCGCACCAGGATGCCGGCGCGGGCGGCCGCGCCGGTGCCGGCCATGATGGCGGCGGGCGTCGCCAGGCCCAGCGCGCAGGGGCAGGCGATGACCAGTACCGCCACGGCATGCAGCAGCGCCGCTTCCACCCCGGCGCCGGCCCACAGCCAATAGCCCAGCGTGGCGGCGGCAATCAGGATGACCACGGGCACGAAGACCGCGGCCACCCGGTCCACCAGCTTCTGCACCGGGGCGCGGCTGGCCTGGGCTGCGGATACCAGCGCGGCGACGCGGGCCAGCGTGGTCTCGGCGCCGACTGCCGTGGTGCGCAGCACCAGCCGGCCATCCAGCACCACCGTGCCGGTGGACAGGCTGGCGCCGGGCGCCTTTTCCACCGGGCGGCTTTCGCCGGTCAGCGCGCTTTCATCGACGCCGGCCTCCCCCTGTTCCACCACGCCATCCACCGGCACGCGTTCGCCGGGGCGCAGCACGACGACATCGCCCAGCACCAGGGAGGCCGCCGGCACCTCCCGCTCCGTCCCATCCTCGGCCAGCAGCCGGGCGGTGCGGGGGCGCAGGTCGAGCAGGGCGCGCAGCGCGGCGCCCGTGCCGCGGCGGGCGCGGGCTTCCAGATGCTTGCCGAGCATCACGAACAGGATGACGACGACGGCGGCTTCGAAGTACAGCGCGTGGCTGTGGCCGCCGCCATGTTGCAGCAGCAGCACGAGGGACAGGCCGAAGGCGGCCGATGTGCCGATGGCGACCAGCAGGTCCATGTTGCCGGTGCCGGCGCGCAGCGCCGCCCAGGCGGCGCGATAGAAGCGGGCGCCGAACCAAAGCTGCACGGGCAAGGCAAGGGCGAGCTGCACCCAGCCATTCGGCATCCAGTCCCGGCCGAGCCCCATGCCGACCATGCCGACCAGGAACGGCGCCGCCAGCAGCGCCGCCACCAGCAGGTCGCGCCGCTGCGCGGAGAGCCTGGCCAGGGCCGCCGCATCCTCCGCCGCGCCATCCTCCGGCGTGGCGGCGAGGCGGTAGCCGGCGCGGGCGAGTGCGGCGGCCAGCACGCTGTCCTCCACCGGCAGCAGCAGCCGCAGCATGGCCTGTTCGGAGGCGAGATTGACCGAGACGGAGGCCACCCCCGGCACCGCGGCCAGGGCGCGTTCGACGCGGCCGGCGCAGCTGGCGCAGGTCATCCCCTCCACCCCGATGGCGCGGGCGGATTCCGGCACCGCATAGCCGGCGCGGCGCACCGCGGCGGCCAGGGCCTCCACCGGCGCGCTGCCCTGCACCTGTGCGCGTTCGGAGGCCAGGTTCACCCGTGCCTCCACCGTGCCGGGCACGGCGAGCAGCGCGCGTTCCACCCGGCCGGCGCAGCTGGCGCAGGTCATCCCCTCGATCGGCAGGGACAGGCGCGGCAGGGGCTGGGCGGGGGCCTCAGGCATCAGGGTCTGGTGTTCCATGGCGGCAAGATGGGGTTTCCCAGGATGGGAAGGTCAAGGCCCCTATCTGCGTTCCTTCGTGACGCCGCATCTATGCCAAGCCGTGCGGTGGCGCGCATTGATCCAGCGCAGGTTTGCGGGGCAGTTGACGCGGGGCGTTACGGGGACGACATGCCAGCGCCATGTCCCAGACGTTGCGCATCGCCCTCGCCCTGGCCTGGCTGCTGCCGGTCCTCGACCCTTCCATGGCCTCGGCCCAGACGGCGGCCCAAGCGCCGGGCCAGATCCAGGCCCCGCCGCAGGATGTGCCGGTGCGGATCGTCAACCGCACCGGCCAGCCCGCCAGCGCGCTGCATGCGGTGCGCAGCGGCCGGGCGGATTGGGGCGGCAACCTGCTCAATCGCGGCCCGCTGCCGAACAACGCGGCCTTCGCCATGCGCCCCGGCGCCGAGGCCGGCTGCCGCTTCGATGTGCGCCTGGTGTTGGAGGATGGGCGGGAGGCGGTGGTCCGCGACCAGGATGTCTGCGCCACCCCGCGGGTGGAGCTTTATACCGCCCGGGCGGCGGCCCCATCGGCGGCCCCCTCGGCGACGCCCGGCGTGGCCCAGGCGCGGCCGAACCAGCAGGCGCGCAACGTCTCCACCGGTACCGGCTTCGTGGTGGCGCCGGACCGGGTGCTGACCAACCAGCATGTGGTGGCCGGCTGCGACCGCGTCCTGGCGCGCACACCGGATGGCCGCTGGCTGGCCGCGGTGCCGCCGGCGCAGGTGGATGCGGCGCTGGACCTGTCGATTCTGCGCATCCCCGGCAACCCCGGCCCGGCGCTGTCCTTCCGCGCCGGCCCGGCGGTGCGGCGGGGTGAGGGGGTGGTGGCCTATGGCTTCCCGCTGGCCGGCCTGCTCTCCGCCGACCCGAAGCTGACGCGCGGCGAGATCAACGCGCTGGGCGGCATCCGCAACGACCAGAACACCTACCAGATCAGCGCGGAGGTCCAGCCCGGCAATTCCGGCGGCCCGCTGCTGGACATGCAGGGCCATGTGGTCGGCGTGGTGGTGGCGAAGCTGGACAGCCGCCGGGTGCAGAACGTGGACAATGTGAATTTCGCGGTGAAGGGGGAGGCCGCCCAGGCCTTCCTGCGCCGCGCCGGCCAGGCCTTCCAGACGGCCCAGAGCAGCGGGGCGGATCGCAGCGCCGCGGATGTGGGGGATATCGCCAATCGCTCCACCGTGCTGCTGCGCTGCGAGCGATAGCGGGTAGGATGGGCGCCTATCCAGGAGCCTGCCATGTCCACCTGCCGCGCCGTGCCGACCCTGCTGCTTGCCGCCCTGCTGGGGCCCGCCCTTCTGTGGTCCAACGCCGCCAGGGCGGAGGATGAGGCCACCGCGGGCGCCGGGGCGCCCTTTTCCATCGGCGATGCCACCACTTCCGACGCTGGGGAATTCACCCTGGAAGGCGTCTTCGGCTACGAGCGGGCGCGCGGTGGGCGCGAGGATTTCCGGCCCTCGCCGACGCTGAAATACGGGCTGAACGACCGGCTGGAACTGAGCCTGGGCGGCGATTACGGCCTGGGCAACGCATCCGGCGTGAACCAGGGCAGCATCGGCCCGGCGCTGACGGCGCGCTTGGCGGACCAGCAGGGCCTGCTGCCCACCCTGTCACTCACCCTCGGCGCGTCGCTGCCCTTCGGGCCGGGACATGGCGGCAGCACGATGGACCTGGGCGCGGCGACGAGCTGGACCAGCGGCAGCGGCCCCGGCAGCTTCGGGCTGCACCTGAATGCGGGGTTCCTGGGCACGCTGGACCCGGCGCCCGGGGAGCGCCGCACCGGCTGGCTGGCCGGCGGCGCCATCAGCCATGTGGTGAACCCGGACACGGTGCTGGTCGTCGCCCATGTCCAGCAGACCCAGGATGAGGGGGAGCGCCCCCTGAGCCTGGTGGAGGCCGGCTTCATCCGCAGCCTGACGGACCAGATCAGCCTGGGCGTGGCGGCCGGCGCCGGGCTGAACCGCGATTCCCCCCGCCTGCGCCTGACCGCTGCCCTCAGCTACAGTTTCTCGACCGGGCGCTGATCAGCCGAACGCCGCGGCGCGGATCGACGGGTCGATGTAGCGCGTGATGTCGCCCAGCTCCTTCGCCGGCTGGGCGTATTTGCTGCGCAGCCGCAGCACGGTGCGCAGCCCGGCCTCATCGATCCGCAGGTCGCGGTAGATTCCGCGATCGGCGTCGAGCAGCGCCGCGGCGGCGCGGGTGGCGACCGGCGGCGGCATGTTGGCGCGGGCCGCCAGGATCGCCGCAGCCTCCGCCCGGTTCGCATCCAGCCATACCAGGCTGTCCCGGAAGCCGCGGGTGAAGCCGATGAGCTGGTCCCGCTTCTCCGCGATCACGCCGCGGCGGGCGGCGGCGACGATGCCCTGATAGGCACCCACCGCATCCCGCCCGCGCGCCAGCCGCCGGAAGCCGCGCGCTTCCGCCGCCAGGTCCAGCGGCGTGTTCAGCAGGGTGGCGGCCTGCCTGCCCTCCAGCAGTGCCGCCAGGCGTTGCGCGCCGCCGCCGACGGCGACCCATTCCACCTGATCCGCGATGCCCGCCTGGCCCAGCACTTCGCGCAGCACGAAGGCGAAGCCGGTGGTCATGGCATCAACGGACACCACCTTGCCGCGCAACGCGGCGAGGTCGGGCACATCGGCGGCGGCCATGACCGACAGCATGCCGTCATCGACGCCGAAGAAGGCGGTGAAGTCGGACGGCCCCGGCAGGGATGCTTCGCCCTGGCCCTCATTGTAGGCCACGATGTTGTCGACCGAGGTCAGCGCCAGGTCGAATTTGCCCGAATACAGATCCGCCGCCATGGCGCGGGAATTCGGCGTCAGCTCCAGCGCCACCTCCACCCCGTGGCGGGCAAAGAGGCCCTGGGCCTGGCCTGCCCAGAGCACGAGGTTGGAGGCGCCGGCAAAGGCCACGACATTCAACCTCGCCAGACCCTGCGCGGTGGCGGCGCCGGCCGCGACACAACCCGCGAGGGTCATGGCGCTTCTCCGCGTGAGGTCGTGCATGTCACGGTCAATCCGCGAACTGGCCGGCGGCCTGCAGGACCGGGCGCCAGCGCTCGATCTCGGCGGCCAGATGCGCGCGATGCACTTCGCCATTCTGGCGCGCCACCGGCTCCGGCGGGCTGCCGAGGCCGGTCATGCGTTCCACCACCCGCGGATCGGCAAGGGCAAAGCGCAGCGCGGCGTTCAGCCGGTCCTGCACCGGCCTCGGCGTGCCGGCCGGCGCGTAGAGGCCGTGCCAGATCGTCACCTCGAAGCCCGGCAGGCCACCCTGGATGGCGGTCGGCACGCCGGGCACCGCCGGCAGCGGTTCCGCCGTGGTCACCGCCAGCGCCTTGACCTGGTTCGCCTGGATGAAGGGAATCGCGCTGGTGGTCTGGTCGCAATAGATGTCGAGGCGGTTGGCCATCAGCTCCGGATAGATCGGGCCCGAACCGGCGAAGGACACCGGCGTGAAGCGCGTGCCGAGGCTGGCCTGGAGCAGCGTGCCGCACAGCTGGCTGGCGGAGCCGAGGCCGGCATTGCCGAGGTTGATGCGCTGGTGGCGGGGAAGTCCGGGCGGGTCAGCCAGACCATCGGCGTGGCGGTGACCAGGCCCAGCATCTCGAAGGCCGTCAGCGGGTTGTAGGGCAGGCGGCGATACAGCGTCGGCGCGGTGGCCATGCCGATATTGTGCAGCAGGACCGTGTAGCCATCCGGCCGCGCCTGGGCCACGCGGTTCACGCCGATGGTGCCGCCGGCGCCGCCGACATTCTGCGCCACGACATTCACGCCGAGATCGCGCGACATCGCCTCCGCCAGCATGCGGCCCACCGCATCGGTCGGGCCGCCGGGGGCGAAGGGGATGACCAGGGTGATGGCCTGGCTCGGCCAGTTGGTCTGCGCCCGGGCGGTGCCGGACAGCAAGGCGGGGGCGGCAAGCGCGGCGCCGAGCAGGCTGCGGCGGGTGGTCCGGATGGTCATTTCTTCTGTTCTCCCTTGGACGTTGTCGGGGTGGCCGGTTTTCCGGCCTGTTTCTTGAGTCTCAGCGGCCGCCGCCGATATCCACCAGCGTGCCGGTCATGTAGGCCGCCCCCGGCGAGAGCAGGAAGGCGACGAGGCTCGCCACCTCCTCCGGCTCCCCGGGCCGGCCGAGCGCGATGGCCGAGGTCATTGCCTTCAGCTTGTCCGAGCCCGCGCGCGCCTCATGGCTTTCGGTGCGGATCACGCCCGGCCGCACGCAGCAGACGCGGATGCCGAGTTTTCCCACCTCATTGGCGAGACCCGCGGTGAATCCATCCACCGCGCCCTTGGCTGCGGCATACATCACCCGCCCCGGCTGGCCGCCAAGGACAGAGGCGCGGGAGCCGATATTGACGATGACGCCGCCCGCACCGCCGCGATCCGTCGCCATGCGCTGCACGGCGGCGGAAGAACAGAAGACGGTGGTGCGCAGGTTGCCGTCCATCATGCGGTCGTAATCGGCCGTTGTGATGTCTGCGATCCTGGCTTCCGCACTGCCGCCGGCGTTGTTCACCAGACCCTTCACGGCACCGATGGCGTCGGCGGCGGCGAACAGCGCGGCGATGCCGGATTCGGATTGCACATCCGCCTGCACCGCCTGCGCGCGTCCGCCGGCATCCTTGATGGCGGCAACGGTGGCTTCGGCCGAGGCCGCGTCGCGGGCGTAGTTCACCACCACGTTCCAGCCATCCGCCGCCGCGGCCTTGGCGATGGCAGCCCCGATGCCGCGCCCGGCACCGGTGACGACGAGAACCCCCCGGTCGGTCATCGGCTCCACCCGCCGACCTGTGCCAGTTCCGCGCGTGCCTCCGCCGCCGTCATCGGCTCCGCGCCCAGTTCACGCAGCATCCGCACGGCGCGCTCCACCAGCACGGTGTTGCTGACCGCCAGCTCGCCCTTGTTGAGGTAGATATTGTCTTCCAGCCCGACGCGCACATGCCCGCCCAGCAGCCAGGCCTGCATCAGCATGGGGAATTCCATGCGCCCGATGGCGAAGGCGGCCCAGGGGGTGCCGGGGGGCAGGATGGATTTGGCGTAGTTCAGCGTCTCGGGGTTCCAGTCGAAGCCCCAGCGGATGCCCATGCAGATCTGGAACAGGCAGGGGCCGCGCAGCACGCCATCCGCGATCAGCTTCTTCGCCAGGCCGATATCGCCGCTGTCGAACACTTCGAGTTCCGGGATGGTGCCGACGGCATACATCGCCTCCGCCATCTTCGTCACCGACCAGGGCGCGTTGATCACCACGGCGCTGCCGGACCACATGGTGTTCAGGTCGAGCGTCGCGATCTCCGGCTTC
>LNFM01006995.1_pt1 | contig 19721 bp, 20 predicted proteins | sample 596031 | NCBI WGS metagenome assembly LNFM01 (sample SAMN04254537, study PRJNA301005) | activated carbon metagenome | isolation source: dual media filters at the Ann Arbor, Michigan drinking water treatment plant | place: USA: Ann Arbor | reverse complement strand
GGCGTTGCGGTGCTCGGGGTTGCTGATGGTCAGCACCATGGTCTGGCCATGGCTGTGGCTCTTGAGACTCGCGGTCATGTCAGGCTTCCTCGTGTGTGAGGCTCAGGCCAAGTGCACCACGGCGACGCAGCCAGGGAGACGGGCGGTAACGTGGGTCGCCATAGACCGTCTGCAGGTTGAACAGGATCTCCAGCATGTTGGTCGGGCCGATCCGGTCGCCCATGGCCAGCGGGCCCATGGGGTAACCCAGGCCCAGCGTTACGGCCACGTCCAGATCGGCCGGTGAGCAGACGCCTTGCTGGCACATGTCGGCCGCGATGTTGACGATGGTGGCCACCACGCGTTGCGTGACGAAGCCGCCGCTGTCGCGGATCACGCTCACCGCCTTGCCATCGCGCGCAAAGAGTGCGTGAGCCGCCTGCGCCATGTCGAGGCGTGTGGCGGGGTTGGTGGCGAGCACCCGGCGTTTGACCGAGGCGTCGTCCAGCATCATGTCGATGCCCACCGTGCGCGTGGCGTCCAGCCGCTCCACCGCGGCGAGCGTGGTCACGTCCAGACCCAGCGGCGCCACCAGGATCAATGCGGTGGAAGAGGGCGCTGCTGCGGTTTCGATCTGCGCGCCCAGGTCCTTGAGCAATTGATACAGCTCGACGCGGCGGGCCGCTTTGGGCGAGACCCACACCGGTGGCATCTCGGCCTCCTCGGGCACGGCGGGCTCCAGTGGCACCTGGGCCACACCCTTGTCGTAAGCGTAGAAGCCCTCGCCCACCTTCTTGCCCACCACGCCACCGGCCAGCCGCTGTGCGGTGATCACGCTCGGGCGGTAGCGGGGCTCTTCAAAGTACTGGTGGTAAATGGACTCCATCACCGGGTGCGACACGTCCAGCGCGGTCAGGTCCATCAGCTCGAACGGGCCAAGGCGAAACCCCATCTGGTCTTTCAGGATGCGGTCGATGGTGGCGAAGTCGGACACACGCTCGCCCACCACCCGCAAGGCCTCGGTGCCGTAGCCACGTCCGGCGTGGTTCACGATGAAGCCGGGCGTGTCCTGCGCGGTCACGGGTGTGTGGCCGAACTGGCGGGTGAAGTCGGTCAACCGCTGGCAGACCGATGCACTGGTCTTGAGGCCGGCGATGACTTCCACCACTCGCATCAGCGGCACCGGGTTGAAGAAGTGGAAGCCGGCCAGTTGGGCGGGCCGCTTGAGCGGCGCGGCAATGGCCGTGACCGACAGCGACGAAGTGTTGGTGGCCAGCACAGCGTCCGGACCGACGATGCCTTCGAGGTCGGCAAAAAGGCGCTGTTTCACGTCGAGCCGCTCGACGACTGCCTCGATCACCAGATCGCAGGGGGCGAGTTCGCTCAGGGCGCTGGCCAGTTGCAGGCGGTCCACGCAGGCCTGCATCTGCTCGACCGTCATCTTGCTCTTGCTCACCAGCGTTTGCCAGGTGCCGTGCAATGCGTCACGTGCGGCCAGCGCTGCGCCGGGTTGCACATCGAACAGCCAGACGCGACTGCCCGCCTGTGCGGCCATCTGGGCGATGCCACGGCCCATGGCGCCGGTTCCCACAATGCCAGTGTTCTGAAAGATGGGGTGCATAAGTGTGTTGTACTATGACAGAATCGCCCAACGAACGAAAGAAGGAAGTCTGGCGTGCGCAAGTACTGGACAGGTTGTATTTTGCTATCAACTGCCTTGAGCAGTTCCGCCGTGACCCTGGGTCGTCACAGCGGCGCGGCCATGGTCGGCCGCCCGCTGGACGTGCGCGTCCAGGTCCTGTTGGCGCCCGGAGAGGACCTGACCAACCTCTGCATTCAGACCGATGTTTTTTATGGTGACACCCAGGTATCACCCAATCTGGTCCGAACCTTGCCCCAACGAACCGCGCCCGACGTGGAGTCCTCGGTTCGGGTTCAGTCCAGCCTGCCGGTCAACGAACCCTTCGTCACCCTGTACGTCAAAGCCGGTTGCGGTACCCAGTTCACACGCCGGTTCGTTTTGCTGGCGGATCTGGTCAACGAGCCTCTCAGCGCTGATGCACAGCCGGCTGCAAGACCGGCTGCCGCCGCCGCCGCGTCCGTGGAAGCCTCGGTCTTGCCACGCGTGGCTGGAGCGCCTGGTACGTCCAGTGCGCCGACGTCTGCTGGCGCTGCAAGTACAACGAACTCTGGCTCTTCACAGCCCAGGCCTTCAACACCTGCGCGCGCCGATGTCCCGGGACCGAAGCCGCCTTCCGTGGTGCGGCGTGCGCCGTCGAAGCCGCCCGCGGCTCCCGCTGTTCCCCGACTTCAGTTGGACCCGATCGACCTGAGCACGGGCATCGAGCGTGACCCAACGCTCAAGCTTTCACCGCTGCTGCTGAGCGAGCCCAGCAGTTCCGAGGAGACACGCGCCGCAGCGGCACAGCTCTGGAAAAGCATCAACGCTTCCCCCGAAGATGTCCTGCGCGATGCTCAGAAGCTTGCGGCACTGGAGTCCGAGGTGGCGCAGTTGCGCGAGGCGCAGACTCGGTCGCGGGCAGCTTTGGGCGAGTTGAACACCCAACTCGAACAGTCGCAGGCGCAGCGGTTCCAGAACTGGCTGGTGTACCTGTTGGGTGGCTCCCTTCTACTGGCCTTGCTGGCGGTGCTGCTGGTCTGGCGGCGGCGGAGCGAGGAGCCGGTGGTGCAGGGCTCCGAAGCCTCTCGGGCCTGGTGGGCGCCCGAGGACGAAGAACAGACGCAGCGCGTTCCTCTGGATCCCGCAGACCCAGTCACCTCCCGAACTTCAGACCTGACGCCCCTGACGGCGAAGGGGGACAGCGTGGATGTCGACCTGGACTTTGATCTGGATCAGGACTCTTCCTTCGATGCTCTGAACGACCGCCCAGGCAAGGCTTCGGTCACCCAACCCATGCCGGCAACGTCCTCGGCAGAAGGGGCCATCGCCGCTCGCGACCGGCGCGAGTTTTCCACCAGCGCGATCGGTGTGTCCCGCTCCGTGGCCACCGAGGAGCTGTTCGACGTTCAACAGCAGGCCGACTTCTTCGTGTCGCTGGGAGAAGACGAACAGGCTATCCAGGTGCTCAAGGACCACCTTTTGGAAAGTCATGAACCCAGCGCGCTGACCTATCTCGACCTGTTCCACATCTACCACCGCCTCGGGCGTCGCCAGGACTATGAAAGCCTGCGGGATGATTTCAACCATGTGTTCAACGCTGGCGCTCCACCATTCGACAGCTACTCTCAGCGCGGGCGGGGTCTGGAAGCTTATGAAACTGCGTTCAGCCGCATCCAGGCACTCTGGCCACAGCCGCGCGTACTGGATCTGATCGAACAATCGATCTTCAGGGATGCGACCGACGGCAACTCCGAGGTGTTCGATCTGGAGGCCTACCGCGAGTTGCTCATGCTGCACGCCATCGCCAAGGATCTCATCCAGCGCGACAGTGCGCCCAAGCGTCCCAAGGGGGATTTTCAGCACACAGCCATGCAACCATTGAAGGCGGCGGGCAAGGCGGCGTTGGCGGGCAGTTCATCTGTCGCAGATGCTTCTGAGGGGCACACCCAGCCGATGGGCCTGGTCGACGTGCCTCATGCGTCTCCCCGGCTGGGTCTGGACATCAATCTCGATGATCTGGCCGAGGTGGCCAGCTTTGAAGCTTCTTTGCCCGAGGTGAGCGCGGTGGTCGAACCGTCAGCCAAGCCCACGCAGCCTGCCGACTTCGAGATTCGTCCTGGTGAGAGCCTGATCGATTTTGAGGTCGTCGACTTTGAAACGCCTCAGGATTCTGGCGAGGCTGGAAAGCCAGATCCGAAACATTGATCCGTCAAGACCGATACCACCCAATAAAAACGCCGCATTCGCGGCGTTTTTATTGGGTGGTACAGGCTTTATCGTCGAACTTGCAACGCACCCGGATTCACGATGTTCGTCGGTGTGCCCTTGATGAAATTGACCACATTGTCAAAAGCAGAAGCGAAATAAAGCTCGTAGCTGTCCTGCTCCACGTAACCGATATGAGGCGTACAGATGCAGTTCTCCAAGCGCAGCAGCGCATGTCCTTGAAGAATGGGCTCTGATTCGAAGACATCGACAGCAGCCATACCCGGACGGCCTCGATTCAAGGAGGCCAGCAGCGCTTCGGGTGCGATCAATTCAGCGCGCGAGGTGTTGACCAGCAAGGCCGTGGGTTTCATGCGACCAAGGTCCTCCAGAGAGACACAGCCGGCACTGGTTTCGCTGAGGCGCAAATGCAGGGACAAGACATCGGCATTGGCAAAAAAAGCCTCTTGACTCTCGGCGACTTCGAGACCCTCTGCAGCCGCACGATCGCGGGAGGCTGCACTGCCCCAGATCACGACACGCATGCCAAACGCTCGCCCGTAGCCGGCGACCAGTTGACCGATGCGGCCAAAACCCCAGACACCCAGAGTCTTTCCCTGCAACACCATTCCCAACCCGAAATTGATCGGCATCGCGGACGACTTGAGCCCGGACTGCTGCCAGGCGCCGTGTTTCAGGTTGGAAATGTATTGCGGGAGGCGACGCATGGACGCCATGATCAACGCCCATGTCAGCTCCGCCGTGGACACAGGCGAACCCACCCCCTCTGCCACCGCGACACCCCGTTCCGTGCAGGCCGCCACGTCGAGGTGGCTTCCAGCACGTCCGGTTTGGGCAATCAACTTGAGGCGCGGCAGTTTTTCAATGAGCTGGCGCGAAATGTGGGTTCGCTCACGGATCAGCACCAGCACATCGGCATCTCTGAGGCGCACCGACAACTGGCCCACACCCTTGACTGTGTTCGTGAACACCTTGGCAGGGTATGGCTCCAGTTTCTCTGCACACTTCAGCTTGCGCACGGCGTCCTGATAGTCATCAAGAATCACAATATTCATGCGCCTATTGTGCCTTTGCCGCCAGCTTTGACGGCCGCACGGAGATCAGGCGGCTCTTGCCATCGATGCTTGTTCCAGTGCGGCCAGCCGATCCAGCTCCGCGCATACCTCGCCAATCGGTCCGGCAATGACCAAGTGCGCGTCACGAGCCTGAGCGCGATGCGCCTCAACCTGGCGCAGAACCCGGACGCGACAGGCAGGAGACGAACCCGTTTGCTGGATCGCAATCGTTGGCCTTGTTTTCATTGCGGGACTGTTGGCGGCTTCCCTTTGCAGCCATCCTGCACGGGTGAAGCGCTGCAACGCCTTGCTCGCAGTGATGCGGGCAACGGGATGAGGCCGGGGCTCAGACGGAACGGGGAGCCAGCAGTCGATCAACTGCAACGGGGCGCGCCATGTATTGGTATCGAAAAATTTTCCCATGCGAAACTCCAGATGAGGGGGTTGAACACAGGCAGGATTGCGATGAAGTTGCCAACGCAGGGATGTGTCCGCAAGATGAGTTTCTGGCTCATCGGACCAAACGCCCGCCACCTGCTGAGGCAACGTGACCCAGAGGGTCAAGTCTGGAAACTGTTGCGGATGAGGCCGACTGCAAAGCCCTCGATCTCGAAGGGTTCACCGGGCTCGACCACGATGGTTTTGTAGTCCGGGTTTTCGGCGTGCAGCTCAATCACATTTTGGCGGCGCATGAATCGCTTCACCGTGACGTCATCACCCAGGCGGGCCACCACGATCTGGCCGTTCTTGGCTTCCTTTGCCGACTTCACCGCCAGCAGGTCACCGTCGATGATGCCGACATCGCGCATGGACATGCCGCGCACCTTGAGCAGGTAGTCGGGCTCGCGCTGGAACAGGCTGCGCTCGACATGGTAGGTCTGGTCCACATGCTCTTGCGCGAGGATGGGCGAACCGGCGGCCACACGACCAATCAGGGGCAGCATGAGCTGCGCCAGGCCGGGGAGCGGGAGTGTAAGCTGGCGCCCGCGCGAATCGTTGATGGAGCGGAGGTCTTCGCTGCGCAGGCGGATGCCGCGCGATGTGCCACTGACCAGTTCGATGACGCCTTTGCGCGCGAGGGCCTGCAAGTGTTCCTCGGCCGCGTTGGCCGACTTGAAGCCGAGTTCGCTGGCGATCTCGGCGCGCGTGGGCGGGGAACCGGTGCGCGCAATGGCTGTCTGAATAAGTTCCAGAATCTGCTGTTGCCGGGCCGTGAGCTTGGGCGTGGTGGTGGGCATGTCTAGCATGTGAACCTCATCAGGTTGGATGCCTCACCGGGCGGGGTATCCGAACGGTGGGTCACTGTTTTCTTATCCAGTGGCTGTATTTTTAACCAGTTCAAAGGACTTGGCAAGTGTTGATTGCAGACCAGACACGCCGCCTCGTGGTGTTGGGCACAGGCGGCACGATTGCCGGACGTGCCACTCAGGCGAACGACAACGTGGGTTATGTCGCCGGGCAGGTAGCGGTGAATGAGCTGGTGGCCATGGTCCCCGCGCTGGCGGCCTGTCCACTGGACGTGGAGCAGGTGGCTCAAATCAACAGCAAGGACATGGTGCTGGGCGTGTGGCAGGCGCTGGTCGCGCGGGTCGCCGCGCACCTGGATCGTCCTGCGGTGGCTGGTGTTGTGATCACCCACGGCACCGACACCATCGAGGAGACGGCCTTTTTGCTGCAGACCTTGCTCAAACCTGCCAAGCCGGTGGTGCTGACCTGTGCGATGCGTCCTGCCACCGCACTGGTGCCCGACGGGCCGCAGAACCTGAGTGATGCGGCGGCAGTGGCCCTGCATCCGGGGTCCGAAGGCGTGGTGGTTGTATGCGCCGGGCGCATTCATGGCGCGATCGATGTGGCCAAGGTGCATCCTTACAGGACGGACCCGTTTGACTCCGGCGACGCGGGCCCACTGGGTTGTGTGGAAGAGGCGCAATTGCGCATGTTCAGACCCTGGCCTCAGGCGGTGCACGAGGGCGCCTTTGATGCTGCAGCGCTGCAAACATGGTTGGGCGCCACCGCGCTGCCGCGCGTGGAGTTGATCTTCAGTCATGCCAATGCCGATGGGGAGGTTGTGCGCGCTCTGCTCGGCCACCCCAACCCTGCGGAGCGCCTGCGCGGTATCGTGGTGGCCGGCACTGGCAACGGCACCGTGCATGAGGATCTCCTGGCAGCACTGCAACAGGCACAGGCCAGCGGCATCGAGGTGGTGGTGGCCAGCCGTTGTGCGCACGGCCGTGTGGTGCCCCACAGCGGTCAGCCACTTCCTGATTCGGCTGGCCTCTCTCCCGTGAAGGCGCGCTTGGCGCTGGCTTTGCGTCTGCTGGGGAGCTGAATTGCTGGAGGCTCTGGGCGCCCATCCTTGGGCCTATCCGATGCTGGAGGTGGTGCACCTGATCGGAGTGGCCTTGATCCTGGGCAATCTGGTGCTGCTGGAGTTGCGCGTGTTCGGTTGGGCTTCGACACTCCCGATCGAGCCACTGGCGCGGTTGAGCCTGGGGTTGGTGGGTCTGGGTTTTGGCTTCGCGATGGTCACGGGCTTGTTGATGTTCGGCACGCAGCCCGGGGAACTGTTGGCCAATCGCGTGTTCACAGCAAAGATGGCGCTGATCATGCTGGCTGGCTGCAATGCCGGCTGGTTCCATGCGCGCCGTTCGCTGCAGCTCCAGGACACCACCGCCCAATTGAGCATGCTCTTGTCGATGGTGATCTGGATGCTGGTGATCACCTGTGGACGCTGGATTGCCTATGTTTGAAGGAGAACTGCATGCAACGACGTGAGTTTGTTCAGTTGGCCGCCGCGCTCGGTTGGGGTGGTGTCGCCACAGGTGCGCTGGCTCACCATGGATGGAGCAGCTTTGATCAAGGGCGACCGATCTATCTGGAAGGCAAAGCCGCCAATGTGAGGTGGCGAAATCCGCACGTTGAGCTGTCCCTGGAATTGCCCGGGAACTTGCGTGTGCCCGCCGATCTCTCCCAACGCGCCCTGCCTGCCCAGACCGCGGGTGTGGATGGACCTGCGCTGCTGGCCAAGGCCGTGGTACCCACCCGGCGAGATCGGCGCTGGGAGATTGAATTGGCGCCGCTGTTCCGCTTGGGGCAGTGGAGGATGCCCGAGATCAAAGATGGCGATGAACTGTCGCTGATCGGCTTCACCTTCAAGGACGAAGCGGGGGAGGCGATTGTGCGCGCCGAGTATGTGTTCTTTGGCGGCAATGTGTACGGCCTGCGATCAAGTCCGGCTTGATGCGTTCGCTCTAGCAGAAAGGCCAACAAAAAACCGGCTCGAGGCCGGTTCTTTGTTGAGCGCAGACAGCCTATTTCGACAGCGCTTCAAAAGCACGTGCCGTGATGTCTTCAACTGAGCCCATGCCACTGATGGCGCGGTACTGGGGCGCAGCAGCGGCGTCATTGCGAGCCCAACTGCTGTAATAGTCCACCAAGGGGCGGGTCTGCGCGCTGTAGACCTCCAGCCGCTTCTTGACAGTGTCTTCCTTGTCATCTTCGCGCTGGATAAGCGGTTCGCCAGTCACGTCGTCCTTGCCCTCCACCTTGGGCGGATTGAACTTGACGTGGTACGTGCGGCCGGACGCGGGGTGCGAGCGGCGGCCGCTCATGCGCTCGATGATCGCGTCGAACGGTACGTCGATTTCCAGCACGTAGTCGAGCTTGACGCCGGCTGACTTCATCGCGTCGGCCTGCGGAATGGTGCGCGGGAAACCGTCGAACAAAAAGCCGCCGCTGCAGTCGGGCTGTGCAATGCGTTCTTTCACCAGGTTGATGATCAGGTCGTCGCTGACCAAGGCACCCGACTCCATCACCGCCTTGGCCTGCAAGCCCAAAGGCGTACCCGCCTTGACGGCGGCGCGCAACATGTCGCCCGTGGAGATCTGGGGGATGCCGTACTTCTGGCAAATGAACGTTGCCTGCGTTCCTTTACCCGCTCCCGGAGCGCCCAACAAAATCAGTCTCATCGCTGTCCTTATTCAATGTTTCTGTGGCTTGGCCGTTTGTCTCGAACGGCTGCCCGCAGCCTGGGGCCGGGGGCGACCGATCGAGGATAGCACGCACATCCTCGCTCCCGGCTTACAGCGCAGGGTCACAAAATGGCCTGCACCCCACGGTATGGATTCAGTGCTGGGACAGCACGCGGCGAACCCGATCAAGATCTTGCGGCGTGTCCACTCCACCGCCCGGAACCGTTGCGCTCAGGTGAACGGCAATGCGTTCGCCATGCCACAGAACCCGCAACTGTTCCAGCGACTCCACAGCTTCCTGCGGTGATGGCTGCAAGGCGGGAAAGCGCCGCAGGAACCCGGCGCGGTAGCCGTAGATACCCACATGACGCAGCGGACGAGGCGAGGGCAGGATGGTTGCATCTCCCTGGACCATGCCGTCGCGGTACCAAGGGATGGGTGCCCGGCTGAAATACAAAGCGGTTCGGCGGTGGTCCAGTACCACCTTGACCACGTTGGGGTTGTGATAGTCGTCCAGCTCTTCGATGGCGTGCGCAGCGGTGCTCATCACGCAGTCGGGCCTGGCGTGCAACTCCTGCGCCACTGCATTGATGAGTTCAGGCTCGATCAAGGGTTCGTCACCCTGCACGTTGATCACCACTTCTTCGTCGGCGAGGTCAAGCAAAACGCAAGCCTCGGCCAGCCGGTCACTGCCACTGACATGGTCACCCCGCGTCAGGATGGCCTGCACGCCATGTGCTTCGCAGGCCTGCACGATGCGCACGTCATCAGTCGCCACCACACAACGGTGAGCGCGACTTTGCTGAGCCTGCCGGGCCACGCGCACCACCATGGGCAGGCCGGCAATCTCGGCCAGGGGTTTGTCGGGCAGCCGGGTGGAAGCCAAACGCGCGGGAATCAGAACCACGAAACGGCGTGACCCCTCATCTGCGCTCATGGCAGCGGTGTGGGTGCATTGGGGCGGGCGGCTTCTTCATCGGTCAACGTGCGCGCCTCATGCTCCAGCAAGACGGGAATACCGTCGCGCACAGGGTATGCCAGCCGGGCGCTTCGAGACAGCAGTTCCTGGCTGTCGCGATTGAAAATCAGGGGGCCTTTGGTCACAGGGCAGACCAGCAATTCAAGCAGTTTGGTGTCCATGGGCGAATGATAGACGTGCCGGCAACTCTGAGGGCCCTCAGGGGCGAGGTCTCCAGGCGTCCATGCGCTCGTCCAGCGCTTTGAAAAAGGCGGCTTCCGGGACCATTTCGAGCGGAATCGCCCAGGCCTGTTTGCGCTGCCCGGAAGGAGCTCGGGCGAGCATCGGGAACAGCTTGACTGCGTCTTTTTCGGTGCAGACGATGGTGCCGGGGGCGTCCTGCAACACAGCTTCATAGGCCGACTGAGGCGCGTGGTCTGCCAGCGCCACTTCCTGGCAGGGCCTCAGACCGCAAGCACGCAGCATGTCGAAGAACACCGCTGGGCGGGCAATACCGGCCACCGCCGTCAGCTGTTGCCCACGCAATTCGTCCAGCGGTACCCGCAGCCCCTCCTGCCCCACGGCATGTTGGCCCAAGCGGCGCACGGCGTCGTACACGTGAGTTCCCGCAACAGGGTCCCGTGGCGAAGAAGGGGCATCTTCGCGGCGCTGATGCAGCACCAACTCGGCCATCGAGGTTGCAGTGATGGATCGGGGCCAAGGTTCTCGCAGCATGCCGGCGGGCAGTAACCAACCATTGCCCGTGCCCCGGTCGTCGAAGACGACGATTTGCAGGTCTTGCTGAAGGGCAAGGTGCTGCAGCCCGTCGTCGCAGACCAGAACGTCAACCTCGGGGTGGGCAGCGAGCAGCGCGCGTCCCGCCCTGACTCTGTGAGATGAAACGCAAACGGGAACGCCAGTGCGAAGCCGGATCAGGGCTGGTTCATCACCGCTCTCGGACAGTGGCGTGTCTGGCTGCACGTGCACCACCTGCTGGCTTTGCCGACCATGCCCTCGCGACACCACGCCAGGATGCCAGCCCCGTGCGCGCATGTGGTTCACAACGGCAATCACCGTGGGCGTCTTGCCAGCACCTCCGACCACGACATTGCCGATGACAACTACCGGCACGTCCAATTTGTAGACCTTCTTCAGACCCAAACCGTATAGAAGACGCCTCGTTGCGATGAGCAGGCCATAGACGAGTGAAATGGGCCACAGGAGCCAGGCGAGCCAGCCGCGACGTTGAGATTGGATCAGCCACAAGGCCTCCAGGCGAGCCTGAATCATTGATGAACGCAGCGAGGCCCTTCAGGGCCTGCTGCGGACCGAGCCACCGCCGGTTTGTTGGGTGGCAAATGTGATTTGGACAAGGCCAGCCCGGCGCGCAGCGTCCATCACATTGATCACCGACTGGTGGGTGGCCGCAGCGTCGGCGCTGATGATGATCACAGTCTCTGCATTGTTCGCTGATGCCTTGGCCAGAGCGCCGGTGAGCAGCTCGACGCTGTTGCCCTCCAGCAGCTGCTTGTCGATCGAATAACGCCCATCGCTGCCAACGGCCACGATCACCTCACGCGTGTTGGTCTTGGGTGTTTGGGCATCTGCGACGGGCAGATTGACGTTGAGCTCGGTGAATTTGCTGTAGGTGGTGGTGAGCATCAGAAAAATCAGCACCACCAGCAAGATGTCGATGAACGGGATCAGATTGATCTCGGGTTCGTCGCGTGTGCCTGGACGGAAATTCATGGCATCAGTGCTTGCGCAGACTCAGCAAATGACGAGCAAAGCGTTCCGCAGCCAGCTCCAGACCCAGCAGGTACGTGTCCACCCGCGCGCGGAAATAGCGCCAGAAAATCAGCGCTGGAATGGCCACGATCAGCCCGAATGCGGTGTTGTAAAGGGCAATCGAAATACCCCGGGCCAATTGGGCAGGATCGCCCATGCCCGGTACGCCGCCCGCACCTGGGGCGCCTTGCGAACCAAAGATCTCGATCATGCCGATGACGGTGCCCAGCAGGCCCAGCAAAGGCGCCGCTGAAGCAATGGTGGCGAGTGCGCCCAGGTAGCGCTGCAACTGCGCTGCGGCCTGGCGCCCGGCGCCTTCCAGACTGGCTCGCAGGTCGTCTTCGCTGGCGCGCGGGTTGCTGTTGAAGGTGCGAAACCCGCTGGCCAGCACAGCACCCAGCACCGAGTTCTGTTCAAGCTGGGTCACCACGTCCGGCCCTGGAATACCGTTGCGCGACACCATGATGGCTTCGTCCAGCAATTTGGGCGGAATGATTTTGGCCGTTTTGAGGGTTGCGAACCTCTCGATGACGAGTGCCAATCCGAGGACGGAACAGATGATCAGAGGCCAGATCGGCCATCCGGCGGCTTGTATGATGGAAAGCAAGTCTGGGCTCCAGGCTGGCGCCGCTGAATCGCGCGGCGCTGGACGGTCCGGCGATTATGTCTCAGGGGTCTGGCCATGCCTCTCAGAGCCTGTCAACTTCGTGTGCCGTCGCTCCGCGGGAACTTCCGGCTTCATGCACATTTTCTGTGGATAACTTTGTGAAGAACCTTGTCTGCGCGACTCGCAGAACCAGGCGGGGTCTCGATTCTGTCAAATCGCTGAGCAAACAGGCAATGCAAAACGCTTTGAAATCAATGCCATGTCCGCCAGCGCGCGTCGCCACTGGAATCGCGGATTTGAACCCCAGCAACTGCGCGGTCTGTGGACACTTTTACTCCGGATACGCCCGTGATTGAGCCGTTTTCCGCAAGAGAGCCTGTATCGGCGGGGCGTGTGTGGGCAGTCGGTCCGCTGATGCGAGCCATAGCGGACACCTTGGCCGCGCGTTTCAATCCGGTGGCGGTGCGCGGCGAGATTTCAGGCTTCTCCCGTGCAGCCAGTGGCCATTGTTACTTTGCTCTGAAGGACGAGACCGGTCAGGTGCGTTGCGCCATGTTTCGGCGTTCATCTGACCAATTGAGCTTCAATCCGCGCGACGGACAACTCGTGGAAGCCCGAGGCAAACTGGACGTTTACGGCGCGCGCGGCGAACTGCAGCTCATCGTGGAAACCCTGCAACCGGCGGGGCAGGGCGCGCTGTTCGAGCAGTTCCTGCGTCTGAAAGCCCAACTGGAGGCAGAGGGTTTGTTCGACCCCATCCGAAAGCGGCCCTTGCCCGCGCAGCCTCGCGGCATTGGTGTGGTCACCTCGCTGGGCGCGGCCGCCTTGCGCGATGTGGTCACCGCGTTGCGTCGGCGAGTTCCGCACCTGCCCGTAGTGATCTATCCCGCCTCGGTCCAGGGCGTTCAGGCGCCTGGCGAACTGTGTGAAGCCTTGCGGACAGCCTATCGACGCCACGATGAGACCGGTGAAAGCGATGTGTTGCTGCTGGTGCGCGGCGGGGGATCGCTGGAGGATCTCTGGTCCTTCAACGATCCTGATCTGGTCCGCTTGCTGGCCAGAGCGCCCATGCCGGTGGTGTGCGGAGTCGGTCATGAGACCGACTTCACCCTGGCCGACTTCGTGGCCGACCTGCGTGCACCCACGCCCACGGCCGCCGCCGAGCTGTGCGCACCCCCTCGCGAGCAGCGACAGGGTGAGTTGAGCTACCTGCAGGAGCGGCTCTCTGCAGCCGCATTCGGCATCCTGGATCAACGTGCGCAACGCATTGACAGACTGGCGCAGCGCATGGGCCGTCCCTCGACGCGCCTGCACGACAGCCTGCAGCAACTCGGGCGCCTGCAACACCGTCTGCAGACCGGCTGGATGCTCACGACACAACAGCGGAGCAACCGTTTGGACATGTTGCAGACGCAACTGCCACTGGTATTGCGCCGCTCAGTGGATGCGCAGCATCGTCGGCTGCAACGCTGCGAACTCTCGTTGGGCCTGCTCGATCCCCAACTGGTGCTGGAGCGTGGTTACGCGTTTCTCACCGACGCCCAAGGGGTGGCGGTGACTCGGGCGGCCCAGGCGCAAGCCGGGCAGGCGCTCACCGCCACGCTGGCCGATGGCACTCTGGACGTTCGGGTCGAGCCCGGCTATCAGAGACCCTGACACCGTCTCTGCACAGTCGCGTGCCTACAATGGCCGCCTGTCCGCGGGTGAGACCACCCAGGCGGCAAGACTTTCCACAACAGCACTCACGAGGAACCTCATGGAACACACCCTGCCCGCATTGCCCTACGCCCTGGACGCCCTGGCTCCCCATTACAGCCGCGAAACGCTGGAGTTCCACCACGGCAAGCACCACAACGCGTACGTCGTCAACCTCAACAACCTGCAAAAGGGCACCGAATTTGAAGCGATGGATCTGGAGTCCATCGTCAAAAAGTCCAGCGGCGGCATCTACAACAACTCGGCGCAGATCTGGAACCACACGTTTTTCTGGAACTGCATGAAGCCCAACGGCGGCGGTGAGCCGTCCGGCGCGCTGGCAGATGCCATCACCGCCAAATGGGGCAGTTACGCTGCTTTCAAGGAGGCCTTCGTCAAGTCCGCTGTGGGCAATTTCGGTTCTGGCTGGACCTGGCTGGTGAAAAAGGCTGACGGCTCGGTCGACATTGTCAACATGGGTGCCGCCGGCACGCCGCTGACCACCGGCGACAAGGCACTGCTGACCGTGGATGTGTGGGAGCACGCTTACTACATCGACTATCGCAATGCCCGCCCCAAGTTTGTTGAGACCTTCCTCGACAAGCTGGTGAACTGGTCGTTTGCCGAAGCCAACTTCGCCTGAGCTGCAGCAATCTGGTGAAAGGGCTCGAAGCGCAAGCTTCGAGCCCTTTTTTGCTGTTGGCGACCTGGAAAAGAAACCAGATATTTCGTCGCGCTTTTTGCATGGTGAGATAAGGGTTCAAAAATCGGGGATTGATTCAGGCTCTCGAAAGCAAAATCACCTACGGTTCTACCTAGCCGGTCCCAAACACCGTGCCGCACGCTTCGAAGACCCCAGCCCAACAATTTTGGAGATACGCGATGAGCAGCCAGCCACCCACCATCATCTACACCCTGACGGACGAAGCCCCGCTGCTCGCGACCAGTGCGTTCCTGCCCATCATCCGAACCTTCGCGGCTCCGGCCGGCATCAACGTGGCCACCAGCGACATCTCGGTGGCGGCCCGTGTGCTGGCGGCTTTCCCCGAGTGCCTGACCGAGGAGCAGCGCGTGCCCGACCACTTGGCCGAACTCGGCAAGCTCACGCTCAAGCCCCAAGCCAACATCATCAAGTTGCCCAACATCAGCGCGTCGGTGTCGCAGCTCGTGGCTTGCATCAAGGAACTGCAGGCCAAGGGTTACGCTATCCCGGACTATCCTGAGAACCCCAAGACGGAAGAGGAAAAAGCGCTCCGCGCACGCTACGCCAAGTGCACTGGCAGCGCCGTCAATCCGGTCTTGCGCGAAGGCAATTCGGACCGCCGTGCGCCAAGGGCCGTAAAAGAATACGCCCGCAAGAACCCGCACAGCATGGGCGAGTGGAGTCAGGCCTCGCGTTCACATGTGTCGCACATGCACGCGGGCGACTTCTACCATGGCGAAAAGTCCATGACATTGGACAAGGCGCGAGACGTGAAGATGGAGCTGATCACAAAAAGTGGCAAAACCATCGTGCTCAAGGAGAAGGTGTCTCTGCTGGACCGCGAGATCATCGACTCCATGTTCATGAGCCGCAAGGCCTTGCTGGAGTTCTACGAAAAGGAAATTGAAGACGCGCACAAGACCGGCGTGATGTTCTCCCTGCACGTCAAGGCCACCATGATGAAGGTCTCGCATCCCATCGTCTTCGGCCACTGCGTGAAGATCTTCTACCGGCAGGCTTTCGAAAAGCACGGCAAGCTGTTCGACGAACTGGGTGTGAACGTCAACAACGGCATGGTCGATCTCTACAACAAGATCGCCACGCTGCCGCAGAGCAAGCAGGATGAGATCAAGCGCGACCTGCACGCCTGCCATGAAGGCCGGCCCGAACTGGCCATGGTCGATTCCGCCAAGGGCATCACCAATTTCCACTCGCCCAATGACGTGATCGTGGATGCCTCGATGCCCGCCATGATCCGCAACAGCGGCAAGATGTGGGGCGCCGATGGCCGCCTGAAGGACGTGAAGGCCGTGATGCCCGAGTCGACCTTTGCCCGCATTTACCAGGAAATCATCAACTTCTGCAAATGGCACGGCGCGTTCAATCCCAAGACCATGGGCACGGTGCCCAACGTGGGCCTGATGGCGCAGCAGGCCGAGGAATACGGTTCGCACGACAAGACCTTCGAGATCACCGAAGATGGCGTCGCGAACATCACCGATCTGGCGACCGGCGAAGTGCTGCTCAGCCAGAACGTGGAGCAGGGCGACATCTGGCGCATGTGCCAAGTCAAGGATGCCGCCATCCGGGACTGGGTGAAGCTGGCTGTAACCCGCGCACGCAATTCGGGCATGCCCGTGGTGTTCTGGCTCGACCAGTATCGCCCGCACGAGGCTCAGCTGATCACCAAGGTCAAGATGTACCTGCACGAGCACAACACGGCTGGTCTGGACATTCAGATCATGAGCCAGGTACGTGCCATGCGTTACACGCTGGAGCGAGTGGCCCGCGGTCTGGACACCATCAGTGCCACCGGCAACATCTTGCGTGATTACCTCACCGACCTCTTCCCCATCATGGAGTTGGGAACCAGCGCCAAGATGCTGTCCATCGTGCCGCTCATGGCCGGTGGCGGCATGTACGAAACCGGCGCAGGTGGCTCGGCACCCAAGCATGTGCAGCAACTGGTGGAAGAGAACCACCTCCGTTGGGATTCACTGGGCGAGTTCCTGGCGCTGGCCGTGTCCATGGAAGACCTGGGCTTGAAGACCGGCAACCTGCAGGCCAAGGTGCTGTCCAAAACGCTGGACGCAGCCACCGGCAAGCTGCTGGACAACAATAAAAACCCCTCGCCCAAAACCGGTCAGCTCGACAATCGCGGCAGCCAGTTCTACCTGGCGCTCTACTGGGCGCAGGAGCTCGCCGCGCAAAGCGAAGACTCCGCACTGGCGGCCAAATTCGCGCCGTTGGCGAAACAACTCGCCGACAACGAGAAAACCATCGTGGCCGAACTGGCCGCAGTCCAGGGCAAACCTGTTGATATTGGCGGCTACTACAAGCCCGACTTCGACAAACTTGAAGCCATCATGCGGCCGAGCAAAACCTTCAACGCTGCGCTGGCTTCAGTTCAAGCCTGACGCGCAGGCTGTGTGAACCAGGGAAGCGGCCTACCGTGTGAACGGTGGGCCGCTCAACTTTGAGCCGGCCTTGAGACCGCGCTTGTCGAACCAACCCTTGTTCATCTCAAGTACAAAGCGCACCGGCTTGGATGAGCAGTGGGAGTCCAGGCTTTGCGGCCGCATGTCGGCGAGATTGATGATGGTGCCGTCATCGGCCACGAAGGCGGCTGTCAGCGGAATCAGGGTGTTTTTCATCCAGAAGCACTGCTCGGAGGCCTGTTCGAAAGCGAACAGCATGCCTTCATTGACCGGCATTTCCTTTCGAAACATCAATCCAACCGCGCGTTCCTGCGGGGTGGCCGCCACTTGCGCCTGGATCAGATGCATGCCAGCCGACAAGGTGACCCTGGGCAACTGCATCTGCGGGGCATCTTGTGACCAAGCTGAACCTGTGGTCAGCAACACCAGTGACAGCAAATAAAGGGACAGTTTTCTCATGCAGGGAGTGGAATGGTTGGCGCCGCGGGCCTATTCTCCGCCATCCCCTTGTCCCGTGTGTGTCTGGGATGTGTCTGGCGCAAAGCCCGCTGGGTACGCATTGATGAATCCTGCAGAAGACTAGAATTTCCCCAGAGACCCAGCGCCACTTTCAGGCGTGCTCCAGCTCTGCGCGAGCAGACCACCTACACCAGAATTCACGGAGAACTTCCACATGTACAAACACATCAAAGTGCCCGCTCAAGGTGAGAAGATCACTGTCAACGCCGACATGTCACTCAACGTGCCCGATGAGCCCATCGTGCCCTACATCGAGGGCGATGGCACCGGACTCGACATCACACCGGTGATGCTCAAAGTGGTGGACGCTGCCGTTGCCAAAGCCTATGGTGGCCAAAAGAAGATTCACTGGATGGAGGTCTATGCGGGCGAGAAGTCGACCCGTGTCTACGGCCCCGACGTGTGGCTGCCCGAAGAAACGCTGGCCGCATTGCGCGAGTACGTGGTTTCCATCAAGGGGCCGCTGACCACCCCGGTGGGCGGCGGCATCCGTTCGCTCAATGTGGCCTTGCGTCAGGAACTCGATCTCTATGTCTGCCTGCGCCCGGTGCAGTACTTCAGGGGCGTGCCTTCTCCGCTCAAAGAGCCGGAGAAGACCAACATGGTGATCTTCCGCGAGAACTCGGAAGACATCTACGCCGGCATCGAGTACGAAGCCGAATCCGACAAGGCCAAGAAACTCATCAAATTCCTGACGGAAGAAATGGGAGTGACCAAGATCCGCTTTCCCAACACGTCTGGCATCGGCATCAAGCCAGTGTCGCGCGAAGGAACCGAACGTTTGGTGCGAAAGGCCCTCCAGTACACGATTGACAACGACAAGCCCAACCTGACCATCGTGCACAAGGGCAACATCATGAAGTACACCGAAGGTGGCTTCCGCGACTGGGCCTATGCCCTGGCGCAACGGGAGTTCGGCGCCGAGCTCATCGACGGCGGCCCCTGGTGCAAGTTCAAGAACCCGAAGACTGGTCGGGAGATTGTGGTCAAGGACAGCATCGCGGACGCTTTCCTGCAACAGATCCTGCTGCGTCCAGCGGAGTACTCGGTGGTGGCCACGCTCAACCTGAATGGCGACTACATCTCCGACGCGCTGGCGGCGCAGGTCGGCGGTATCGGCATCGCACCGGGCGCCAACCTGTCGGACACCGTGGCCTGCTTCGAGGCCACCCACGGCACTGCGCCCAAGTACGCGGGCAAGGATTATGTGAACCCGGGCTCCGAAATCCTGTCGGCCGAGATGATGTTGCGTCACATGGGCTGGAAGGAAGCGGCGGACCTGATCATCAGCTCGCTCGAAAAATCCATCGTGAGCAAGAAGGTCACCTATGACTTCGCCCGCCTCATGGAGGGCGCTACGCAGGTGAGCTGCTCTGGTTTTGGCCAGGTGATGATCGACAACATGTGAGGTTGCAGCGCCGGTTGCGTTCCAACCAGCCCCCTCCATCGCCCGATATTGCGAACTACACCCCCAAAAACCGCTTGCTCTGCGGTTTTGTTTTCGCCTTTCCCCTCACAATGAGGCATGGAAAAAACCATGTCCCACATGCCGGCCCCATCAGCGGGCGTGGGTGTGGGTTTGCCTTCGGGTCTGCCGCTAATCCCGCATGGTGATGTGGGCGGATACGCGCCGCTAGAATGGTTTTCATGGCCACCCAGAACCCCAAAAAACCCGAAAACCCGACGGCGCCTCCCAGTGTCAGCAACGACGAATCGGTGGTGCTCGAGCGGCGTGTCCAGCGCACCAAGCCTCCCCAGATGTTCCAGGTGGTGTTGCTCAACGATGATTTCACGCCCATGGAGTTCGTGGTGCACGTCATCCAGGAGTTCTTCAGCAAGGACCGCGAAACGGCCACTCAGATCATGCTCAAGATTCATCTGGAAGGAAAAGGCATTTGCGGCGTGTATTCGCGAGATGTGGCCAGTACCAAAGTTGATCAGGTCCTTCAGGCGGCGCGTGCCGCAGGGCACCCATTGCAATGCATGAGTGAGCCGGTTGAATAAATCGTAAATCGCCCAACCTGCCCCAACGACACCTTTCTGTTCATTTTTCAGACGTTTGCTCTTTCGATCATCCCAGCCCAAAGGACGTGCCCCATGATTGCCCAGGAACTTGAAGTCAGCTTGCATATGGCCTTTGTCGAGGCCCGGCAGCAGCGGC
>LNFM01006266.1_pt1 | contig 19724 bp, 18 predicted proteins | sample 596031 | NCBI WGS metagenome assembly LNFM01 (sample SAMN04254537, study PRJNA301005) | activated carbon metagenome | isolation source: dual media filters at the Ann Arbor, Michigan drinking water treatment plant | place: USA: Ann Arbor | reverse complement strand
AAAACCTAAATGCAAACGATAACGTTGCATTGAACGAAGTGCGCCTCGCGGCGTAACCGTTCGGGGTTGGTCCACCTAGCAACAGAACGGCCATCGCCGCGTCAGCCTTCGGGTTGGCGCGGCTTTTATCTGTGGCCCGGCTTCGTCGTCGCGCGTTGCCTTCAATTTGCGGCTCGATCGTGCTAGCGGGTGTGTCCGCAACAATGGAGTGCGCGTTGGCCGAGGCGATCATTTCCGCTGACACTCCCCGCAACAACCTGCTGATGGTCGCTGCCGGCGGCCTCGTATCCGGCATCCTCACGCCGTTGTTGCCGACGCTGATCGACCAACTCGTCGGCCTGCCGGGACAGTTTCGCATTTCGCTGATCGCGGTGCCGTTCGCCGCGCTCGTCTTCGTTCTGGTGCGGCGGTTCAGCGCCAATCCGTGGTGGGCGGCGGGGCTTGCCGCGATCGTCACCATGATCGCCTTTGTCTGCGCGGTGAATGCGGCGATCTTCATCGACGGGCAGGCTGCAGGCGCCGCGCCGATCATGCGGTATCTGCTCGCCGGATTGACGGGCGGCCTGGTCGGCACGGCCCTGATGGCGCTGGGGATCGGGTTCCTCCCCGCAGGGCCGCGCACGGCCGCTGCGTGGTGGCCGATGCTGATCACGGGCACGCTGGCCGGCGCGCTGCTGGCGCTCGACAATGCGCTCGGCCTTGACCGGACTTCGATCCTCTACCCGGTCTGGCAGGCCGCTGTCGCGGTGCGGCTGACGATGATCCTGCGCCGGATCAAGTCGTTCTGATCATCACGCTGCTGCCGGCACCTGATCGAGGAACCCGGTGATGCTGCGGATGCGTCCCTCGCTCAGTACGGCAAAATCCGTTCCCTTGATCGGGCTGTCGGCACCGTCAGGGCCGAGCCCCCAGGAAAAGCGGACGTGGTCGCCAAAGCCGTTCGGCTCGCCGATCAGCCTGAATTTGAAATCCGGAAAGCGCTGCTGCACGCCCGATATCAGCGCGTCGACGCCGTCGTGGCCATCGCCCGACATCAGCGGGTCGACATAGGTCGCGTCCGCCGTCCAGTTGGCGGCGAGCATTTCGCGGCGGCGGCTCGGCGCCCGCTCGTTCCACAGGTCGATATAGTCGCGGGCGATCGTGTTGACGTCGGTCATGATGTTCTCCTTGATTGCGGCCGAACGGATCGGCTGACCTCCTCATAGGAAATCGGCCCGGGCCGATCGATTACCTCGGAGGTCAAGGATTGAGCGCCGAGGTAAGCGGATTTCGAATTCGTGCGGGGCGCCAGATAGGAGACGAGAGCGTAGATGTCGGTGATTATTATGGGGACGAAGATTTCCGGCCTTGGGCTCGGCGTGACGACGGTGGCCAAGCAATACGAGCATCTCGTCAGGGAATTTCCTGACATCAGGGATGTGCACCAATGGGGGACGCTGAACCTCCAGCTCGATTACCCGCTGCGCATCCTCAACCCTGATTATACGACCTCAGCCATCGAGTGGGAGCCGGCCTGACTCGGATAGATATCGAGCCGTGCGCGACGGGAAAGGCGCAGCCGGCCTGGATCTATGTCGCGCACCGGTCGCCGCATCGCGCGAACACGCTTTTCATCGAGATGCTCACCGCGACGCTCGAGGTCGAGAACGGCGACCGCTTTCTGGTTCACCTTCCGGACTACAGATACTCGTCCTGTATCGTGCTGTGAGCGCGGCCTAAAGCGTTTTCGAGCGAAGTGGAAACCGGTTCGCGTGAAGAAAACGCGTCAAAACAAGAATCCAGAAAACGCAAATGGCCGGGGCGAAGCCCGGCCATGACGAAAGGAGCTTCGGTGTGCCCGCGGCTACTTCGCCGCGACGACCATGATTTCGACATTGTATTGTGGCGCCGCGAGCTTGGCCTCGACGGTCGCACGCGCCGGCGTATTGCCGGCCGATACCCAGCCGTCCCACACCGCGTTCATCTCTGGGAAGGTCTTCATGTCGGTGATGTAGATCGTGGCCGACAGCAGCTTCGATTTGTCGGTGCCTGCCTTCGCAAGGTGGCCGTCGATGATCGCAAGAATATCCTGGGTCTGTTCGGTCACGCTCTTGCCGGCGGTCTTGCCGGCGACGACGCCTGCGAGATAGACGGTGTTGCCGTGAACGACGGCCTGGCTCATGCGAGGTCCGGTTTCGAAACGCTGGACGGTCATTGTAGTCTCCTGAAATGAGGGCGGGGCTTATTAGCGCGCTGGTGCCCTGCGCGCCACTGCGTTCTAAGGGCCTCCGTCATGCCCGGGCTTCAGCCCGCCGCCTTCGCGGCCGCCCGACCCGCATTCCTTCCCGAGAACAGGCAGCCGCCCAGGAAGGTGCCTTCCAGCGAACGATAGCCGTGCATGCCGCCGCCGCCGAAGCCTGCGGCTTCGCCTGCGGCATAAAGCCCCTGGATGATCTGGCCGTCCGCGCCGAACACGCGCGAGTCCAGGTCGGTCTCGAAGCCGCCCAGCGTCTTGCGGGTCAGGATGTTGAGCTTGACCGCGATCAGCGGGCCGTGGCCGGGATCGAGGATGCGATGCGGGCTGGCGGTGCGGATCAGCTTGTCGCCGATGTAACGCCGCGCTTTGTGGATGTTCATCACCTGCGCGTCCTTGACGTAAGGGTTTGCGATCTCGCGGTCGCGCGCCTCGATCTGCGCCTTGATGTGTTCGAGCACGAGCAGATTGTCGCCGGACAGCGCATTCATGGCGCTGACCAGTTCCGCCAGGTTGTCGCGCACGATGAAGTCGGCGCCTTTCTCCTTGAACGCTTCCACCGGGGCCGGCGCGCCCTTGTTGGTCGCGCGCTTGATGGTCATGCGCCAGCTCTTGCCCGTCAGATCAGGGTTCTGTTCGGAGCCGGAGAGGGCGAACTCCTTCTTGATGATGCTCTGGGTCAGGATGAACCAGGAATAATCGTAACCGGTGCCCATGATGTAGTGCAGTTGCCCTAGCGTATCGGAGCCCGGGAACAGCGGCGCGGGCAGGCGTTTGCCGGTGGCGTCGAACCACATCGAGGAAGGGCCGGGCAGGATGCGGATGCCGTGGCGCGGCCAGATCGGATTCCAGTTCCAGATGCCCTCGACGTAATGCCACATCCGGTCGCGGTTGATCAGCCGCGCGCCGGCGGCCTCGGTGATGCCGATCATGCGCCCGTCGACGTGCTCAGGCACGCCGGAGATCATGTGCCTGGGCGGCTCGCCCAGCCGCTTCGGCCAGTTTTGCCGGACCAGATCGTGATTGCCGCCGATGCCGCCGGAGGCGACGATCACGGCCGGCGCGCGCAAGGTGAAATCGCCAACGACCATGCGCGACGAACTCTTGCCGCGCTCGATCGTATCCGGTTCGAGCACTGCCCCGCCAACGCCTTCAATTTTGCCGTTCGTCATCACAAGTGCGTCGACGCGATGGCGAAACCTGAACGTTAGTCGGCCAATGCTTTGCGCCTCGCGCGCACGCCGCTCGAACGGCTCGACGATGCCGGGGCCGGTGCCCCAGGTGACGTGAAAGCGCGGCACCGAATTGCCATGGCCCATCGCGTCATAGCCGCCGCGCTCGGCCCAGCCGACCACCGGAAAGATACGGTGTCCCATGGCGCGCAGCCATTCGCGTTTTTCTCCGGCCGCAAATGCAACATAGGCTTCCGCCCAGCGCTTCGGCCAATGGTCGTCGTCGCGGTCGAATCCCGCCGTGCCCATCCAGTCCTGCAGCGCGAGATCGTGGGAATCCTTGATGCCGAGCCGACGCTGTTCCGGAGAGTTGACCAGAAACAGTCCGCCGAACGACCAGAAGGCTTGCCCGCCAAGGTTTTGCTCGCCTTCCTGATCGACCACGATGACGCGTTTGCCGCTGTCGGCGATTTCCGTCGCTGCCACCAGCCCCGCCAGTCCGCCGCCGACCACGATTACATCCGCGTCATCAGCCATTGCTTCCTCCCCATCCACGGTGGATTCAAAACCGCCACATCGTTCGCGGTCAACGGCAAATGGTCCTTGCATGTAGCCGCGCCGCCACCCGGGGCAACGCAGCCGTGTTCCAGTTCAGGACCTGTTCGCGCGGAAGGTGCAGCGGCCCGGCAACACTTGATTTGAATTTGGTTTGACTGACGTTCGCTGCCTAGACAAAATCACGATCTCGAACGACGCTACGCCAGTCTTGCATCACGAAGACAATCAGATTCGGTTTCGACATCTTTCGACTGGGGCTGGGATAATGAAGCTGGTTACGGGGTTGCTTGCGGCGGTGTTGCTGCTGGCAGGGGTTGGAGTGAGCCACGCGGTGGTCCGGATTGCCGACGATCGCGGCGGCCGGATCGGTACCTATGTGGATAAATACCAGGGCCTGCGTACCTCGGGCGAAACCGTGATCATCGACGGGCTGTGCGCCTCGGCCTGCACCATCGTGCTCGGCGCGGTTCCCCATGACCGCATCTGCGTGACGTCACACGCCAATCTCGGCTTCCATGCCGCCTGGGACTTCGGCGCCAACGGCCGTGCGGTCACCAATCCCGAAGCGACCCAGATGCTGTATTCGATGTACCCGACCCCGGTCCGCAAGTGGATCACGGCGCGCGGCGGATTGAAGCCGCGCATGATCTTCCTGCGCGGCAAGCAGCTGCAGGCGATGTACAAGCCCTGCTACCTCGACGCCCAGGCCTCGACCAACAAGCCGGCCTCGCGCTGATCCAGCTTTCAGCTACTTGAACCAATTGCCGTGATGGCCGGGCAGAAGCGCGAAGCGCGTCTGCCCGCTGGATACCCCGGCCGTTTGCGTCTTGAGGCTTCGGGAAGGCGCCGCAGTCACTTTCGTTGCAGCCCTCCCTCCGCATGACGTGATGTCAGGCGTGGCCATTCCGCTTGCCTGCAAAGGGAACTGGCCCTATCTGAACCCCATGGTTCAGCCGATCTCCACCCAGCAGGGAATGATGGCGGTAGCCCGGTCTCAGGGCCGGGTGGCCGCCATGATCGTCTGGGGTGCCGCCGGCCTCGGCGGGCTGGTCGTGCTCGGCGCGGCTGCATTGTGGTTCCATTACGGCACCGCGGTGTTTTTCGAGATGATCGCCGCCGGCATCTCGGCCTGCTTCTGATCGGCAAGTTAAGGAATTCCGATGGACCGGACCATCCGCCCGCTGGTGATCATCGCTGCCTTTGCCGGCAGCCTGCTGATTGGACTCGTGGTCATGCTGTGGGCGGCCGGAGGCTTGAGCAGCGTGACCGCGCCGGCTGCGATCGGCGGGCCGTTTCAACTGACCGACCAGGCCGGGCAGGCCGTCACCGAGAAGAACCTGAAGGGCAAGCCGACGCTGATCTTCTTCGGCTTCACCCATTGCCCCGATGTCTGCCCGACCTCGCTGTTCGAGATTTCCGAGGTGCTGAAGGCGATGGGCAGCGACGCCGACCGGGTTAACGCCTTTTTCGTGTCCGTCGATCCGGAGCGCGATACTGCTGCGGCCATGAAGGATTATCTGTCGAGCTTCGATCCGCACCTGAAGGGGCTCACCGGCGATCCGCAGGCGGTGGCGAAAGTGATCTCGGCCTACCGGGTCTATGCCAAGAAAGTCCCGCTCAAGGACGGCGACTACACCATGGACCACACCGCGCTGGTCTATTTGATGGATAAGAACGGCCAGTTCGTAGCGCCTTTCAACCTGAAACGGACGCCCGAGGAAGCCGCCAAGGACCTGAAGCGGTATCTTTGAGCGGCGGTGTCTCGACTGGCACCGAATAGCCTAAATCGGCCCTCGCTTCGCAGGCCGGATGGTCTATAAGGCCACCGAATTCCGCAACAAATTGTCGCAATGTCAGATCCGACTGCTCCGCTTTTCCGTGCGCGACTGCCCCGAACCGCCGGCGCCCTGCTGGTGGCGATCGCGGTGGCGGCCGCGCTGGCTCCGGCCGCCCCGGGGGAGGTTCGCGCCCAGACGCCGGCGCGCCCGGCGGTGGAGGCCGCGCCGCAGGCGGTGCCCGGCTTCTGGGATCCGCGGCGGCGGCCTGACCGGCCGGACATGTCCCGCCTCACCGTGATCCGGTTCCTGACCGAGACGGACTATCCGCCGTTCAACTTCACCGGCCCGGACGGCAATCCCGCCGGCTTCAACGTCGACCTGGCGCGCGCGCTCTGCGACGAGATCAAGGTCACCTGCACCATCCAGATGCGCCGGTTCGAGACGCTGGTCGATGCGATCACCAGCAACCGCGGCGACGCCATCATCGCCTCGCTGGCGGTGACGCCGGCCTTGCGCGCCCGGCTCGATTTCACCGATCCCTATTACCGCGCGCCGGCCCGCTTCGTGTCGCGCCGTGACGCCGTGATGCCGGAGGTCCGCCCCGAATTCCTCGAGGGCAAGAAGGTCGGCGTCATCGCCGGCACTTCGCACGAGGCCTATCTGAAGGCGATGTTCACCGACGCCGAGCTCAAATCCTACGCCAATGACGACGCGCTGCGGCTGGCGCTGCGCCGGAGCGAGGTCGATTTCATCTTCGGTGATGCGATCGCGCTGGCGTTCTGGGTCAACGGCACGGACTCGGCCGAATGCTGCGCGTTCTCGGGCGGCCCTTTCGTCGAGAGCCGCTATTTCGGCGAGGGTATCGGCATCGCCGTCCGCAAGGGCAACGACCTGCTGCGGACGTCGCTGAACTGGGCGCTGTTCCGGATCTGGGAAAAAGGCCGCTTCACCGATCTGTGGCTGCGGTATTTTTCCATCAGCCCGTTTTAGCGCGCTGTCATTCCGGGGCGATGCGCAAGCATCGAACCCGGAATCTCGAGATTCCGGGTCTGGTGCTTGCGCACCATCCCGGATGACGGCGGAGAGGCCGTCATTTTGCATTTTGGCCCGGAAGCGCTAGTTTCCGCGGCCCCGGAGAAAGCCTTTCCAAATGTCCACGATCGACCTTGCCTTCAGCCCGAGCGATCTGCGTGCCCTCGCCGAACAATCCAACGCCTGGCCGTTCGAGCAGGCCAAGGCCATTGTCGCGCGGTTGAAGAAAAGCCCGAAGGACGAGGTGCTGTTCGAGACCGGCTACGGCCCGTCGGGCCTGCCGCATATCGGCACCTTCGGCGAGGTCGCGCGCACCACCATGGTGAGGCATGCCTTTCGCGTGCTGACCGAGGACAAGATCAAGACGCGGCTCCTGGCATTTTCCGACGACATGGACGGGCTGCGCAAGGTGCCGGACAACGTGCCGAACAAGGAGATGCTGGAGCAGCATCTCGGCCGGCCGTTGACGCGCGTGCCGGATCCGTTCGGCACCCATGACAGTTTCGGTGCGCACAACAACGCGCGGCTGCGCGCGTTTCTCGATACGTTCGGCTTCGACTACGAATTCGCCAGTTCGACCGACTATTATACGTCGGGAAAATTCGACGCCGCGCTGTTGCGCATGCTGGAGCGGCTGGAGAAGGTGATGGCCATCATGCTGCCGTCGCTCCGCGAGGAGCGCGCGGCGAGCTATTCGCCGTTCCTCCCCATTTGCCCGCGCACCGGCATGGTGCTGTACGTGCCAATCGTCGAGCACGATGTGAAGGGCGGAACGGTTTCCTACGACGATCCCGAAACGAAGGAGCGCGTCACGCTCCCCGTAACCGGCGGACATTGCAAGCTGCAATGGAAGCCGGACTGGGCGATGCGCTGGTTCGCGCTCGGCGTTGACTATGAAATGGCCGGCAAGGACCTGATCGACTCGGTCAAGCTGTCGGGCAAGATCTGCGCCGCGCTCGGCGGCACGCCGCCGGAAGGCTTTAACTACGAGCTGTTCCTCGACGACAAGGGCCAGAAGATCTCGAAGTCGAAGGGCAACGGCCTGACCATCGACGAATGGCTGCGCTACGCCTCGCCGGAATCGCTGTCGCTGTTCATGTACCGCGAACCGAAGTCGGCGAAGCGGCTCTATTTCGACGTCATCCCGCGCAATGTCGACGACTACCAGCAGTTCCTCGATGGGCTTTCGCGGCAGGATGCGAAGCAGCAGCTTGCCAATCCGGTCTGGCACATCCATTCGGGCAAGCCGCCCAAGGCCGACATGCCCGTCACGTTCCAGCTTCTGCTGACGCTGGTGTCGTCTTCGAACGCGGAGAATGCCGAAACGCTGTGGGGGTTCATCGGCCGCTATCGCCCGGGCGTGACGCCGCAGACCCACCCCAAGCTGGATGCGATGGTCGGCTACGCCATCAACTATTACCGCGACTTCGTGGCGCCGACGAAACAGTTCCGCGAGCCGACCGAGGGCGAGCGCGCCGCGTTGCAGGATCTGCGCGATGCGCTGTCGAACATGGCGGCGGGATCGAGCGCGGAGGAAATCCAGAACGTGGTCTACGAGATCGGCCGCCGCGAGCCGTTCCTGGATCAGGTCAAGAAGGGCAAGGACGGCAGGCCGGGCGTTTCGCTCGACTGGTTCAACATGCTCTACCAGGTCCTGCTCGGCCAGGAAAAAGGCCCGCGCTTCGGCTCCTTCGTCGCGGTCTATGGTGTTGCGAATGCAGTCGCGATGATCGACGGCGCGCTGGCAAGGAGCGCGTGACGCTCTCGTCGTCCCTGCGAACGCAGGGACCCATAGCCACAGGCCGGCATTATTCGTCTCGCTGTGGCTCCAGCCTCATGCAACAACGAAGGCCTGTGGTTATGGGTCCCGGCTCAAGGCCGGGACGACAGCGGAGGGCTTGGCTGCGCCCGGTGCCGCAAACCGGGATAGCAGGCCCGCTGCAATTTCAGCCGCGGCCATGGCCAAATTGCGCTACACTACATCGCATAACAGCCGTGAAAAGCCTCCGCCGAGAGGCAGCCATCAGCGAGCAGGGAGAACGCGCATGCAATTCAGGGTATCGCCGAAATCGCTCCAGGACAGCAGCAGCGCCGAGGAATGGCAGGCGCGGGTCGATCTCGCAGCCGCCCATCGACTCGCCTTCAACCAGGGCTTTTCCGAAGGCATCTTCAACCATCTGACCTTCGTCGTGCCCGGCAGCACGGACCGGTACTACCAGATTCCGTTCGGCACGCATTGGTCCGAGGTTACGGCGTCCTGCTTCATGGAAGTCGGCATCGACGATGGCGAGGTCAAGCGCGGCGAGGGCGAGGTGGAGCGTTCCTGCTTTTGCATCCACGCGCCGATCCACAAGGCGCTGCCGCAGGCCCGGGCCGTGTTTCACACCCACATGCCCTACGCCAGCGCGCTGACGCGGCTCGAAGATCCCCGTATCAAGGAGATCGGCCAGACCGAGGTCGGGCTGTCAGGTGCCATTGCGTATGACGACGAATACACCGGCCCGGCACTCGATCCCGCGGAAGGCGCGCGGCTGGCCGGCGTGATCGGCGACAAGAAGGTGCTGTTCATGGCCAACCACGGCATCTCCACGGTCGGCGCCACCGTCGCCGATGCCTATGACATGCTCTATTACATCGAGCGCGCCGCGCAGGTGCAGATCTACGCAATGTGGACCGGGCAGCGACTGAAGCAGCTCCCGGCCCCGGTGGTCGAAAAGACCCAGCGCGATTACCGGGACGATCATCTCTACAACGGACCGAGTCCGGCCCAGCGCCATTTCGATGCCTTGAAACGGATGCTGGACCGCAAGGAGCCGGACTACGCGACGTGAGGTTCTTTCCTTCTCGCCTTACAAGGGAGAAGGAAACTGCGCCTCAGTGCGCCTCGTCCCAATTATTCGCTGCCCTTGCATCGACCTGCAGCGGCAGCGACAGTAGCACCGCGGGGAACGGCGCGTCCTGCATGACGTGCTGCACCACCGGCAGTGTCGCCGCCACCTCGTTCTCGGGCACTTCGAAAATCAGTTCGTCGTGCACCTGCAGCAGCATCTGCGCGGAAAGCTTCTTCGCCGCCAGCGCATCCTCCATCCGGATCATGGCGCGGCGGATGATGTCGGCGGCCGTGCCCTGCAGGCGTGCGTTGATCGACGCGCGCTCGTTGAAGGCGCGGACCGAGGCGTTGGAGGCCTTGATATCAGGGTAGTACATCTTGCGGCCGAACAACGTGGTGACGAAGCCGTTCTTGCGGCATGACTCCTTCGTGTCGTCCATGTAGGCGCGGATGCCCGGGAAGCGCTCAAAATATTTCTTGATGTAGGCGGAGGCTTCCTCGCGGGCGATGCCGAGCTGGTTGGCGAGCCCGAACGCCGAGATGCCGTAGATGATGCCGAAATTGATCGCCTTGGCCCGGCGGCGGATCTCGCTTGGCATGTCCTTGATCGGCACGCCGAACATTTCCGAAGCGGTCATGGCGTGAATGTCGAGCCCGTCACGGAACGCCTGCTTCAGCACGGGAATGTCGGCGATCTCGGCGAGCAGCCGCAGCTCGATCTGCGAATAATCAGCCGAGACCAGTTTGTGCCCGGGCGTCGCGACAAAGGCGCGGCGGATCTTGCGGCCGTCCTCGGTGCGAACCGGAATGTTCTGCAGGTTCGGCTCGTTGGACGACAGCCGCCCGGTGGTGGTGGCAGCCAGCGCGTAGGTCGTGTGCACGCGATGGGTCTGCGGATGGACATAGTTGGGCAGCGCGTCGGTATAGGTCGATTTCAGTTTCGATACCTGCCGCCATTCCAGGATCTTCTTCGGAAACTCATGGCCCTGTTCGGCGAGTTCGTCGAGGATCTGCGCCGAGGTCGACCACGCGCCGGTCTTGGTCCTGGTGCCGCCGGAAATGCCCATCTTGCCGAACAGGATGTCGCCGATCTGTTTCGGGCTTCCGACATTGATCGGCTCGCCGGCCAGTTCCTGCAACTCGGCTTCGACGCGCGCGGCGGTTTGGGCGAAATCGCCCGACAGCCGCGACAGCACCTGGCGGTCGATCGAGATGCCGCGCCGCTCCATCCGCGCCAGCACCGAGATCAGCGGCCGTTCCAGGGTCTCATAGACCGCCGTCATGCGCTCGGCGACCAGACGTGGCTTTAATACCCGCCAAAGCCTCAGGATCACGTCGGCGCTTTCGGCGGAATATTCGGCCGCCTTGTCGATCGCGATCTGGTCGAACGTCAGCTTGTTCTTGCCGCTGCCGGTGAGTTCGCCATAGCCGATGACGGCGTGGCCGAGCCATCGCTCCGCCAGCGCCTCGAGGCCGTGCGCATTGCGGCCGGCATCGAGCGCGTAGGACATCAATTGCGCGTCGTCATGGTTGCGCAGCGTGATGCCGTGCTGCGCCAGCATCACCGCATTGAATTTGATGTTGAAGCCGATCTTGAGGATGCCTGCCGATTCCAGCACCGGCTTCAATACCGCGAGCGCTTCGCCGGCCTTGATCTGGTCCGGGGCAAGGCCGGCGTCGAACAGGCCGGTGCCGCCGCCGGATTGCTTGTGGGCGAGCGGGACGTAACAGGCATCGTTGGGTGCGAGCGCGAGTGCAATGCCGGATATTTCGGCCTGCATCGGATCGATCGAGTCCGACATCGCCTCAATGACCAGATGACCGGTATCGTGCACGCGCGCGATCCAGGCCTTGAGCTGGTCGAGGCTGCCGATGGTCTGATATTTCTTGCGATCGAACGCGATCTTCCGGATGGCTTCCTCGCGTGCCGCGGCGAGCGAGACCGGCGTACCCTTGACGCTCGCAGCCTTGTCGTCCTTGGCCGCGCCGGGCCTTGCGACCGGCGTCGCGGCGCCTGCAAAGAGATCGCCCGTGCCGCCGGCCGATGCCTTGGCCGGTGCGGCAGACCCCGCATCCCTTGCGCCCGCGCTCTTGTTCGCCGTATCCGCTTCCACGTCCGACGGATCGATGTGCGAGTAATCCGCGACGCGCCGGGTGAGGGTGGAGAACTCCATCGCCTTGAGGAAGGCGATCAGCTTCCGTGCATCAGGCTCCTGCACCGCGAGGTCGTCGAGCGGCACCTCGAGGTCGACCTTGTCGTCGAGCAGCACCAGTTGCCGCGAGATCCGCGCCTTCTCGGCATTCTCGATCAGCGCCTCGCGCCGCTTCGGCTGCTTGATCTCGCCGGCGCGGAACAGCAACTGTTCCAGATCGCCGTATTCGACGATCAATTGCGCGGCGGTCTTGATGCCGATGCCGGGCACGCCGGGCACGTTGTCGGTGGAGTCGCCGGCCAGCGCCTGCACCTCGACCACCTTCTCCGGTGGCACGCCGAACTTTTCGATCACCTCGGGGATGCCGATGCGGCGATCCTTCATGGTGTCGTACATGACGACCTTGTCGGTCACGAGCTGCATCAGGTCCTTGTCGGAGGACACGATGGTGGTGGTGGCGCCGCGTTCGCTCCCGAGCCGCGCATAGGTCGCGATCAGGTCGTCGGCCTCGAAGCCGGCCTGTTCCAGGCAGGGCAGGTCGAATGCGCGCACCGCTTCGCGGATCAGCGCGAATTGTGGAATCAGATCATCCGGCGCCGGCGGACGGTGCGCCTTGTAGTCGGGATAGAGCTTGTTGCGGAACGTGATTTCGGATTTGTCGAAGATGATTGCCAGATGCGTCGGCCGGTTGTCCTCGGGCATGTCGCGCAGGAGCTTCCACAGCATGTTGCAGAAGCCGAGCACGGCGTTGACCTGCAGCCCGTCGGACTTGCGGTTCAAGGGCGGCAGCGCGTGATAGGCCCGGAAAATGTAGGAGGAACCGTCGACCAGGAACACATGGTCGCCCTTTCCGGGGAGCCTGGCTGGTGCCTTCGCTTCAGCCCTGGCAGGGGCTTTGGAGGCAACGGGTTTCGCGGTGGCTTTGGGGGCTGATTTCGGCATGGCCGAAATTTAGGGATTTTTACGCGGATTGACAGCCTCGGAGGGCGGTTTTTGAACTGAATACATGGCCGTCATCACCCGCTCGCACCCGTCATCACCCGCGAAGGCGGGTGATCCAGTACGCCGCGGCAGTTGTGTTCAACCGAGGAAACCCGGCGTACTGGGTCGCCCGGTCGAGCCGGGCGATGACAGCTGGAATGGGGATAAGGCTATTCCGCGGCCTGCAGTACCGGCGCTGTCTTCTTCGGTGCGATCCAAAAGGCCTCGGGGCGCTCGAACAGGAAATCGGCGCGCAGCGCCAGCGCCAGCCGCCAGATCACCACCGCGCCGGCGATGCCTGCGACGGTCACGATCAGAGAGATCGTGCCGATGTCGGTAATTACGCCGGTCTTGAGCAGGATCGTTCGGGTCACCGCCATGGGCAGGAAGAAGGCGAGGTAGATGACGATGGAATGCTCGCCGCAATAACGCAGGAAATTCAGCCACCGCATCCGCGCCAGCAGCGTACCCATCACGATGATGGCACCGGCACCCGCGAAGCCGAGCGCCAGCGAGACGAGCGGCCAGTGGCTGTAGTCCGCCACCACGAGGCCGCCATTGACGAGCGCCCACAGCGCCAATCCGGCGAGCGCCAGCGCAGGCTTCTCCCGTGAACGGTTCGACAGCGCGAACACGTAGGAGGCAAGCAGATAGCCTGAATAGAAATAGATGAAGCGCGCGCAGAATTCGTCGATCACCGTCCATTGCGTCTGGACATGGGCCATCTCCAGCGCCGCGGCGACCAGCCAGATCGCAAGCGGAGGGATTCCGCGTGACAATTTTGTGACGACGAAGCAAATCGGCAGCAGATAGATGAACCAAAGCGTACCGAACGGCTCGACGAAGGATTCGAGGTAGAGGAAGCCGACGCGATGCCAGCCGTGTTCGGCGGCGAAGCCGGGGGCCTTGAAGCCAAACTGGATGGTCATCCACAAGACGTAAAAATAGGCGAAGTGCACGACCTTGCGGTCGAGATAGGTTCGCCAGTCGCGGTCGATCACGACGGCGAGAAAAAGCCCTGAAATCAGGAAGAAGTCCGGCATCCGGAACGGCTGGGCAAACATCACGAATGCATGCATGAAGCCGGTATCGCCGGCCGCCTTTTCCACGCCCAGCACCGAATGCATCATCACGACCATGACGATGCAGATGCCCTTGGCGTAATCCACCCAGTCGATGCGGATGGAACGCTCTGTACCGGCTGGTGTGCCGTTTAAGGTCATCGGTGTGCCTCTTTGGTGCGACGTGGCCGCATCTTCGGCCCGATCCGTTGCTTTCTCCTTTATCCATACAAACAACATGCCGGGGACTGAGCGCTTTTTGCGGTTTCCCCTCTGGTGAAAAATGCTCTAAGACGCCCACAAAATCGATATTGGCGTTAACCATCAGATACGGGTCGTTATTATGCGAATTACCATGATTGGCACGGGCTATGTGGGGCTGGTGTCCGGCGCCTGCTTTGCCGATTTCGGTCACCAGGTCACCTGCGTGGACAAGGATGCCAGCAAGATCGACGCATTGCTGCGCGGCGTGATGCCGATTTTCGAGCCGGGGCTGGATGAACTGGTGGCGTCCAACGTCAAGGCAAAGCGGCTCAGTTTCACCACCGATCTCACCAAGCCGGTCGGCGAAGCCGATGCCGTGTTCATCGCGGTCGGAACGCCATCGCGGCGCGGCGATGGTCATGCCGATCTGAGCTATGTCCATGCTGCCGCGCGCGAGATCGCCGCCGCGCTTTCCGGGTTCACCGTGGTCATCACCAAATCCACCGTGCCGGTCGGTACCGGCGACGAGGTCGAGCGGCTGATCCGCGAAACCAACCCATCGGCCGATGTTGTGGTCGCATCCAATCCCGAATTCCTGCGCGAGGGCGCTGCTATCCGCGATTTCAAGTTCCCCGATCGCATCGTGGTCGGCACGTCAGACGAACGCGGCCGGAAAGTGCTCGGCGATATCTATCGGCCGCTGTCGCTCAACCAGGCGCCGCTGATGTACACCGCGCGTCGCACGGCGGAACTGATCAAATACGCAGCAAACGCATTCCTCGCCACCAAGATCACCTTCATCAACGAAATCGCCGACCTCTCCGAAAAGGTCGGTGCCGACGTCCAGGAAGTCGCGCGCGGCATCGGGCTCGACAATCGGATCGGCACGAAGTTCCTGCATGCCGGGCCCGGTTTCGGCGGCTCCTGCTTCCCGAAGGACACCCGCGCGCTGGTCCAGACCGCGCACGATCATGATGTCTCGTTGCGGATCGTCGAGGCGGTGCTCGGCGTCAACGACAACCGCAAGCGGGCGATGGCGCGCAAGGTCTCTAACGCGCTGGGCGGCAATCTGCGCGGCAAGACCGTGGCCGTGCTCGGGCTGACCTTTAAGCCCGACACCGACGACATGCGCGAGGCGCCGTCGATCCCGCTCGTCACGGGGCTGCTCGACATGGGCGCAAACGTGCGCGCGCACGATCCTGTCGGCATGGAGCAGGCGCGCAAGGAACTGCCTGATATCGAGTATTGCGAAGATCCCTATGAGTGTGTGAAGGGCGCCGACGCCCTGGTGATCGTGACCGAGTGGGTGCAGTACCGCGCGCTCGATCTGGATCGCGTCAAGAGCACGATGGCGCAGCCCGTCGTGGTCGACTTGCGCAACATCTATCGTGCCCAGGACATGGCGGCGCAAGGCTTCACCTATGAGAGCGTGGGCCGGGCTTCAAACTCGGACATGTAAACGCAACTCAGGTTGTCATGCCCCGCGCAGGCGGGGTATCCAGTAGTCTCGGTCTTCGTAACCGAACTGCCTGCGATTACTGGATCACCCGCCTTCGCGGGTGATGACGGATGATAGCCTTTGCCACTAGTCTTCGATACACCTCTGCCGATCGACGCGGTGCTCGATGAACTTGGGCGCGCGCTCGCGGCTAGCAACACCGCCGTGCTGGTGGCGCCGCCGGGCGCCGGCAAGACCACGCGGGTGCCGCTGGCGCTGCTCGACGCGCCCTGGCTGAAGGGCCGGAAGATCATCATGCTGGAGCCGCGGCGGATCGCGGCGCGGGCCAGCGCCGAGCGGATGGCGCGAACGCTCGGCGAGCGAGCTGGCGAGACCGTCGGCTATCGCGTTCGCTTCGGCTCGAAAATTTCGCGCGCGACGCGGATCGAGGTCGTCACCGAGGGAATTTTCTCGCGGCAGATCCTCGACGATCCCGAACTGACCGGCGTGGCCGCCGTGCTGTTCGACGAGTTTCACGAGCGTTCGCTCGACGCTGATCTGGGCCTCGCGCTGGCGCGAGATGCGCAGACTGGCTTGCGCGAGGATCTGCGCATCCTGGTGATGTCCGCGACGCTCGATGGCGCCCGCGTCGGCAAGTTGCTGGGCGATGCGCCGGTGGTTGCCAGCGAAGGCCGTGCCTTTCCGGTCGAGACGCGCTATCTGGGCCGCAAGGCCGATGCGCCGCTGGAACGGCAGATGGCCGACGCGATCGCAACTGCGCTGCGTGCCGATCCCGGCTCGGTGCTGGCGTTCCTGCCGGGCGCCGCCGAAATCCGCCGGACGCAGAATTTTCTCGCCGAACGAATTCATGATGCGAGCGTCGAGATCGTGCCGCTGTTCGGCGCGCTCGATGCGGCCGTGCAGGATCGCGCCATTGCGCCGGCGCCGAAGGGCCAGCGCAAGGTGGTGCTGGCGACCTCGATCGCCGAAACTTCGCTGACCATCGAGGGCGTACGCATCGTCGTCGATTCCGGCATGGCGCGGGTGCCGCGCTACGAGCCTGATATCGGCCTCACTCGGTTGGAGACCGTGCGTGCCTCGCGCGCCGCGGTCGACCAGCGCCGCGGCCGCGCCGGCCGCACCGAGCCCGGCGTGTGCTACCGGCTGTGGGACGAACCGCAGACCGCTTCGCTCGCCGCCTACACGCAGCCTGAAATTCTCTCGGCTGACCTTTCCTCGCTGGTGCTCGATCTCGCGCAATGGGGCGTTCGCGATCCCGCGACGCTGGCGTTCCTCGATCCGCCGCCGGCGCCGGCACTGAAGGAAGCCAACAGTCTGCTCGGCGAACTCGGCGCGCTCGATTCCGATGGCCGGATCACAGCGGAAGGTGAGAGCCTGCGCGCTTTGGCGCTGCCGCCGCGACTGGCGCGCATGATCGTGGACTCGCACCGGCTGGGGGCCGGTGAAGAGGCCGCCGAGATCGCGGCCGTCCTGACCGAGCGCGGCCTTGGTGGCGACAGCGTCGACCTCGATCACAGGCTCGATCAGTTTCGCCGCGACCGCTCGCCGCGCGCCAGCAGTGCGCGCAGCCTGGCGCAGCGCTGGGCGCAGCAGGTGGCGGCAACCGAGGGGCCAGCGAGCGCGGATATCTCGCCATCCACCGGCATCATGCTGGCGCTGGCCTTCCCCGATCGCGTCGCGCGCAACCGCGGCAATGGCAGTTTCGTGCTCGCCAACGGCCGCGGCGCCGCCGTCGACCAGACCTCGTCACTGGCGCGCGCGCCCTATATCGCGGTCGCCGAACTGACCGGCACCGCCGCGCAGGGGCGAATCCTGCTGGCCGCGCCGATCGCCCAGGCCGATATCGAGCAGCGCTTCGCCGAGCAGATCGAGAACAGCGAAGAAATTTCGTTCGATCGCGGTGCGATGGCGCTACGCGGGCGCCGCAGGAAGACCCTTCACGCGATCACGCTGTCGGAGGCGCCGATGGCACTGTCGCCTTCGGCTTCGACCGCGAAAATCTTTGCCGATGGGCTGGTCGCCGCCGGGCTTGACAAGTTGCCATGGTCGAAATCGTCCAAGCAATGGCGCGACCGCGTCGCCTTCCTGCGCAAGGCCGAAGGCGACAACTGGCCCGATCTGTCGGATGCGGCGCTGGCAGCCGAATCCGAGAAGTGGCTGGTGCCTGTTCTCTACGACAAGACCTCGCTGAAAGAGCTTTCGCCCGGCGAGCTATCGGACGCGCTGCTGACGCTGTTGCCGTGGGAATTGCGCGCACGGCTGGAGCGCGAGGCGCCGACGCATTTCGAAGCGCCGACCGGCACCATGCTCGCGATCGATTACGAAGCCGAGCAGGGGCCGACCATTGCGGTCCGCCTGCAGGAATTGTTCGGGCTCAATACCCATCCCTCGATCGCAAGGGGTGCGGTACCGCTGGTGCTGGAATTGCTGTCCCCGGCGCAGCGGCCGGTGCAGGTGACGCGCGATTTGCCGGGGTTCTGGCGCGGCAGCTACGCGGCCGTACGCTCCGACCTGCGCGGCCGCTATCCCCGGCATCCCTGGCCGGAAGATCCGGCGAGCGCCCTGCCGACCCGCCGGGTCAAGCCGCGCGGGACGTGAGCAACTTCGTTAACCCTTCGCTCATCCTATTCGCCGAAATGCAATGCCTGGCTGCCTTCTCGCCGATTCTGTTAGGCACGGCTTGGCGGCCGGCGTGGTGATATCCGCGGTCTGGCAATCGAGTGTGGCGTGATGCGTAACCTGATGATCCTTGCCGCCGTCCTGGTCGGCCTCGGCACCTACATGGCGCAGGTGGCGGACAAGATGCAGCCGGCGTCGGCATCCCCCGGCGTACCGCCGAAGATGGCTTCCACGGAAACGGTCGCGCAGGCCTCTGGCCGCAGCCTCAACATTCCCCGCGACGCCCGCGGCCATTTCCAGACCGACGGCCGCATCGATGGCCAGCGCATCAATTTCATGGTCGACACCGGCGCTTCGGTGGTGGCGCTGAACGAGAAGTCGGCGGCGCGGTTTGGCCTGCGTCCTTCCCGCAGCGACTACAATGCGACCGTGTCCACCGCCAACGGCACCATCAAGGCCGCACGCACGCGGCTTGCGATGATCGAACTCGGCGGCCTCGTGGTCCGCGACGTCGACGCCCTGGTGCTGCCGGACGCCGCGCTGTCGGAGAACCTGCTCGGTATGTCGTTTCTGTCGAAGCTGAAGCGCTTCGAGGTCGCCAACGGCAAGATGGTGCTTGAGCAGTAAAAGCCCAGGATTTGTGTCGTCGGCCTCTCCCGGTGGGGCGGACGACATGATATGTTACAAGGCATGAACAGCTCCGAAGCCCTTCAGACCCTGCGACGCTCTGAACATGCCCTGCGCGGGCGTGGGATCAGGCATGCTGCCCTGTTCGGTTCGGTGGCTCGGGGTGACAACGGCTCGGAAAGCGATATCGACATCATGGTCGAATTTGATCCTGACGCCCGCATCACGGTTTTCGATTACGTGGACATCAAGGAATACATTGCGGGCCTTTTTGACCAACCCGTCGACGTTGTTAGCAGCGAGGGCTTCAAGCCCTATATTCGTCGCAATGCGATGGCCGACGCTATCTATGCGTTCTGAGCAAGCGGACATCGCTCTCCGCGACATCTTGCATCACATCGATTTAGCAACAAGTTTTACCGATGGCTTCGACCGCGAGTCGTTTAAGTCTGATGTGCGCACCGTCTATGCCGTTACCCGTTGCCTTGAGATCATATCCGAGGCATCGCGACGCTTGCCGGATCAGTTGAAGGCGCGGCACCCCACAATATCTTGGAAGCAGATGGCGGGAGCCGGCAATGTTTATCGTCATGACTACGAGGATGTCGTTGCCCATCTCGTTTGGGATACGGTCGAACGATCTTTGCCCTCTCTGCGGACCGTTGTTAACGAGGAAATCGCGCGCTACGAGGCGTAGGTTGCGCAACATCGTTACCGTGATCGCCGAAACCACGTAATTAACCACGACGAGATACCGGTCACGCCTTCCGCTAAGCCTGCGCATTCGCTAAGGCTGTGCGATCCTTTTTGCATTTTCACGACAAGGTCGCCTCATGTTCCCGAAGCCCAAATCCGCGCTGGTTCCCAACACTTATGCCTTCGAATCCGGGCCGATGGTGAAGGCGACCGGCTTTCGCGAATATGATGCGCGCTGGCTGTTCGAGAAGGAAATCAACCTGATGGGCGTCCAGGCGCTGGGCATGGGGCTTGGCGCGCTGATCGCGGAACTCGGCGTCA